>ERZ827197.2930-NODE-2930-length-10458-cov-2.781313_pt1 | contig 10458 bp, 7 predicted proteins | sample MGYA00519867_ERZ827197 | MGnify/ENA primary metagenome ERZ827197 (study PRJEB31778, sample SAMEA3449278) | human gut metagenome | biome: human gut; feature: human-associated habitat; material: faeces | place: United Kingdom | collected 2010/2012 ...
CTTTTTGGCAATGTTGATAATCCAACCATATGCCATCACGTTGCCTTTGGTTTTTACAAGACAGTCTGCATTGAGGATTGAGCCGCCAAAACAGAAATTTTCTCCTGCATATATATTCTTGTTAATATCCGCCTGACAACAGTTAATTGATATGGATTTCTCGGTTGCAATGAGGGCATTCTCCAACGTCTGATAGGTCGGGGTGCTTGATTCAATCATAATTTTCTGCACTGATTCCTCACTTACATTTCCTGCATAATCTACTGCACGTACATGGATATAATATATTTTTCCTACTTCCAGATTTTCCAATGTATGCTCATAGTTTTCTTCCCCTTCTCCAAACACCTCGGAAAGCAGATTGCCTTGATCATCGTAAGTCACAAGCTCATTCATTTCTTCTTCGCTATCATTAACCCCCACAAGATATCCTTTAATTCCCGATATTGCCTCTGCATCAACAATATTGGATTCACGCACTTGTCCATCACGATTTGTCGTACTTATCGCTTCTACACGATAGCGATATGCTGTTCCCTTATCTTTTCCGCCAATCTGTACCCAGGCACTCTTACCTTGCGTACTATAACTGCCACTGATTTCCGGTTTCTCCGGCTTTTCCGTATCGTAAAAAGACTCATCTTTTGCTTCTGTTTGATTTGTCAACTGTTTTAGATAAAATAATGTATTAGCAAGTATCTTTCGTTCATCGTCGGTTGCCTGTCCACTGCTATGACCTGTCTGGATTAGTGCCAGCGAATTATTGGTACACAAATACGCCGTATTTTTTGCTCCTGTTTCCTCATCCGTAAGTCCCCTCTTTTCAAATTCCAGCCATACGGTTGAATCCAAACTTCCTCCCGCATACTGACTGGTACTATGAGTCGCCGGAATATCAAGAGTTCCTGACAATTTCCATGGATAACTGGTCAAAAAACCATTATTGACTACTTTTACTTTTCGACAGGCACTATAATCGTAATCCGGTATCAGACGAATTCCCATTTGGTCTGCAAATCCTCGAAATGTTGGACATCTGTGTGCAAAATTATTTCCCACTGTATCATGTCCAAACAAAACACCCCTTCCGGAATCAATGAATTCCTGTGTTGCATTATATGCTTTTTGATTTATATCTTTTAATGCATTACAATCATACGTTCCATACATAAGAACATCATGCTTGTACTCTCCATTTTCATTCAGCAGATATTGTTCCGGATTGCAATTAAAGTCATCAATATAAACTTTATCTATTTCAAACAGCCCTTTTCCTGCCACTTCCTCCGTTCCGGATACTGTGGTATTAAGCCATTCGTCAAGATAATTTTCGGCGAGACTATGGGGATAAATATTTAATACCTTTACTTTTTCTTCACCATTCCATGTAGATTTTGTCTCCCACTCTCCATTTTTCTTTTCTCGATACAGCCGATAACCATAACGCTCTTTTTCATCAGACATTTCATTCCAACGCAGGGTTACCCCATAAGATTTTCCTTTTTTTACCTGTGCCTGTAATATAAGATCGCTTTCTTTTGTCTCCTGTATGGTGAGTGATATTTCCTGATTTTTTCGAAACACTTCTGTTCCATCCTGTCCATACAAAATCAGTTCTATTTTTATGCTATATTTTTTATCCATTATTGCAGACACCGTCATTTCTTCTTGTATTGTCTGCTTCTTTTCTCCTATTGGCAAGGAAATTTTTTGCTCACTAGAATGATTTTCTACACCGTTCTCCATCAAATGATATGTCACTATTCCTGTCAATCTCTGATTCGTACAATATCCCACCTCGGTTGTCAAATGAAGAGTCTGTTCTACTCCACTTTCTAACACATAAGAATCCATTTCTGTCTGAAATTGTATTATTTCAAAACGCAGTTTATAAAATTCCTCAACTTCCAATAGCAGCAAAATATATTGTATGGTTTGTTCAACTCCATCACAAATACTTCCATTCTCTGACTGTATCGCAAGCAATGTATCCTTTATTTCTGCCACATTTGAAATGAGATTTCTTTTTATAAGGTAACGTGCCAGTTTTGCCTGTTCACAAAATTTCTCTGTTGTAAACTCCCCGGTATATGCCTTCAAACAATAGGCATCTAATTTTTCATAAAATATTTTGTTTTTTATATTTAAAGACAACATAACATAACCTATATCCGCTGTTAATGCCTTGTCGGTATTATCTTCTGTTATCACAAATCCGCCATCATTTTGTTGCTTTGCCATGATATATTCTGCTGCTTCTGTTACTGCTTCTTTTTCTGTTTCTTCTAAAGAAACTGCCGCCATCAGAACCATTAACGTGTCATATATTTCACTGGTATAGGTACTGTCAAGTCCATATCCTCCATCTGGATTTGCACATTTCAAAAGATCTTCCAGCTTTTCTTTGTCTCCATGTCCCCAAACCAAATGTGCTTGTTCATCAACATTTAATGCCGAATGCTCTTTTTCCCATATGGAAAGATATTTGTCATCTGCCTCTGCTCCTGCTTTTCGCAACACTGCCAACGCATTGCATGTAAGATTTGGTAATCCGTCATTTCCCCACTTTCCTATTTCCCCTTGTTGTGATTGAAGCCAGTGAATCGCCCTGACAAGTGGTGTCTCCTGCTCTGTCAGTTGTTCTGCTCTTGCTTCCATTACTTTTCCTGTAAACTGTGGTAGCGTTCCCTGAAATATAAGTGCCACGATAAGCAAAATTGCTATAATTTTCTTTTGATCTGCCATCATATATTGATTCCCTTCTGTTAATTTTTTTCAAATCGTCTATAATGTTAACGATTTATTTATAGTTATATAGTCAAAAATTATTTTACCATATTTTTCCTATCTCTGCAATCATTCTTCCGTGCTTCTTGACTTTTTTATCGCAGTATGGCTATCATGCAATTGTTTTTGAAGGCAAAAAAAGAACTCTCTGTCACACGTTGGCAAAGAGTTCCTTTCTTTTTTATTCCTGCATTTCTTTTAGTTTTTGTTCAATCGCATCTACTACCGTTTTCAACACCTTGATCCGAGCATAATATTTACTGTTTCCTTCTACCACGATCCACGGTGCAGACTCCGTCGAAGTTCGTAAGATCATCTCATCTACAGCTTTTTCATAGTCGTCCCATCTTGCGCGGTTTCTCCAGTCCTCGTCTGTAATCTTCCACTGCTTTTCCGGGATCTGCTCTCTCTCATGAAAACGTCGTTCCTGCTCATCTTTATCAATATGCATCCAGAATTTCAGCAAAATTCCTCCCGCATTGGTAATCTGTTCTTCCATGTCATTGATCTCGCGATAAGCCCGTTTCCACTCACTTTCTGTCGCAAAACCTTCAACACGTTCGACCAGCACTCTTCCATACCAGGTACGGTCAAAAATCGCCATATGTCCTGCTTTTGGAAATTTTTCCCAGAATCTCCACAGATAATGATGGGCTTTTTCAACATCATTTGGGGACGCTGTCGGAACCACTTCATAACCACGCGGATCCATGGCCTGCGTAAGACGTTTGATCGCGCCTCCTTTTCCTCCGGCATCCCAGCCTTCGAACGCAAGAACCACCGGCAGACGTTTCAGATACATCTGATTGTGAAGGGAACGCAGTTTTTTCTGCAGCTTTTTCTTTTCTACCTGATACTCTTCTTTTGTCATTGATTTTGACAGATCAATCCCATGAAGAACCCCATTGCGGAAACATTCTTCCGTCTCCGGCAGTTTTGGTGTTTCCTGCTGAGGTGTCAGGCTTGCCTGAAGTGCTTCTTCCATACGGCTTACCAGAGTGGATACGATCTTGCACGCGGCATACAGTTTATCCGTGCCTTCTACAATTACCCACGGAGACTCTGCAATATCGGTGTGTACCAATATCGAATCCTGCTTTTTCAGACACTCTGCGTAGTTTTTATTGTTTTCCTTTTCCTGTTTACACACACGCCATCTGGTGTCTTCATCTTTTTCCATCTTTTCCAGACGTTTTTTCTGCTCTTTCGCCGAGATCAGCAGGAAGAATTTTACAATCAATGCACCATCCTGTATAAGCATCTTTTCAAACTCTGTAACGTCCTTTTCCCCAATTGCACCTTCATACACTCCACGATACCAGCTTTGATCAAAGATATGCATTCTTCCCTTTTCCGGAGTTTTTGTAAAAAACCGCCAAAAATATGGGCGCATTTTCTCTTCCTCTCCGGCTTTTCCTGTTGTAAACACCCGGTAGCCGCGGGGATCTAAAAATTGAATCACACGATTGATCATCGTGCCTTTTCCTGCGGCGTCCACTCCGTCAAACGTTACCATAACCGGAATCTTCTGCTCCTTGCATTTTCGCTGCAGTTCCCCGAGTCTGGTAGAAAGAGACTCCATCTTTTTCTCATATTCGTCTTTTGACATCTTTTTGTCTACATCCACTTGTTCCAGCATACGCAATACCTCCTATTTTCCGGTAGATCCAAAACCACCTTCCCCACGTACCGTTTCATCCAGTTCGTTTACTTCTTCATAAACGGCATAAAGATACGGAGCAATGACCATTTGCGCTACCCGTTCTTCATTTTCAACAACGATATCCTGAGTAGAATGATTATGTAACGCTACCATAATTTCTCCACGATAATCGGAATCAATAACACCTACTTTATTGGCCGGTGCCAGTCCTTTCTTACATGCCATGCCGCTTCTTGCATAAATAAGTCCTACAAGACCTTCCGGAATTGACATTGCGATTCCGGTCGGAATAAATTCTGTCGTTCCCGCAGTCACACAAACCGGCTGTTCCAGGCACGCATAAAGGTCTGCTCCTGCGGCATATTCTGTCCCATAAGTTGGAATATGCGCATTTTTATGTAATTTTTTAAAATCAATTTTCGTTTTCTGCACGTTTTTTTCCTCGCTTATTCTTATTTTTCTTCCCAGAGAATGATCTCTCCGGCTTCCATCGTCTTTTTGATGTCAATAATCCGCTGGTTATCGGAACCTCGAAATCGTATTTTCAAATTTTTGCGTTCTTCGATAAACGGTCCATCGATCAAAACATCGATATAAGACAAGAGTTCCTTGGTTTCCGGCACTTGATCCATCATTTTTCCGCAAATATCCTTATCAAACAGATAGCCGGTATAACACCAGATATTTTTCTCCGGATATGTCTCTTTTACTTTTTTTACCAGTGGCAGCAGTCCTGGCTGGTTTTCCGGTTCAAAGGGTTCTCCCCCCAGCAATGACAGTCCCGATACATACGATGGTTTCAAATATTCCAGGATTTTTTCAATCTCTGCTTCGGTAAAGGGATTTCCAAACCGGAAATCCCATGTTTCTTTATTAAAGCAGTTTTTACAATGATGCGTACAGCCGCTGACAAACAGGGAAACTCGGATTCCCAAGCCATTTGCCACATCATATTGCTTAATATCTGCATAATTCATAATTTTTATTCCTCACCACTTAGATATGGAGTACACGGGCATTGATTTCTTTTGTCTTTCCGACATTCCAGAAATTCTCTCCCAGATATCCACACGTTCTTCTCGTAACATTCATCTTATTATGGTCTTTATTTCCGCAATTCGGACATTCCCATTCAAGATCCTTATTAATCTTGATCTCGCCGTCAAAACCGCATACATGACAATAATCCGACTTTGTATTAAATTCCGCATACTGAATGTTATCATAAATGAATTTTACAATTTCTTCCAACGCTGGCAGGTTGTGCTGCATATTTGGAATTTCCACATAAGAGATCGCACCACCGGAGGAAATCGTCTGGAACTGGCTTTCAAATTCAAATTTATGGAAGGCATCAATCTTTTCACGTACATCCACATGATAGGAATTGGTGTAATATCCTTTATCTGTCACATCCTCGATCGACCCAAAACGTTCTTTATCGATCTCCGCAAATCGATAACACAATGATTCTGCCGGTGTTCCGTACAAACCAAAGCCAAGCCCGGTTTCTTCCTTCCATGTATCGGTCGCCCGGCGCAGACGGTTCATCACCTTCTTAGCAAACTCACTGCCTTTTGGTGTCGTATGGCTTTCGCCAACCATCAATTTCGTTACTTCATACAAACCGATGTATCCCAATGAAATCGTAGAATAACCGTCGTGAAGCAGTTTGTCAATCTTCTCGCCTTTTTTCAGACGTGCAATCGCACCATACTGCCAATGAATCGGGCTGACATCCGAAGTTACGCCCTCCAATGCATGATGACGGCACATCAAAGCTTCAAAGCAGAGTGAAAGTCGTTCTTCCAATAACTGCCAGAAATATTCCATATTTCCTTTGGCCAGAATACCGATCTGCGGAAGATTTAAACTGACAACGCCCTGATTAAATCTTCCTTCCCATTTGTAATTTCCGTTTTCATCTTTCCATGGAGACAGAAAACTGCGGCAGCCCATGCAACTAAATACATTTTCTTCATAATTTTCGCGCATTTTCTTTGCGGATATGTAATCCGGATACAAACGTTTTGCAGAACATTGTACCGCTAATTTCGTAATGTAATCGTATTTTCCGCCTTTGAGACAGTTATGCTCATCCAGAACATAGATCAGTTTCGGGAATGCCGGTGTCACATACACACCTTTTTCATTCTTAATTCCCTCCAGGCGCTGACGAAGTATTTCTTCTATAATCATTGCATTTTCTTCTATATACTCATCATCTTTGTCAAGATTCAAGAACAACGTAACAAACGGAGACTGTCCATTGGTCGTCATCAATGTATTGATCTGGTATTGAATGGTCTGTACACCGGAACGAAGTTCATCTTTTACCCGTTCCTCTACCATACGTTCAAGAATCGCCGAATCCACACTTTCACCAAATGTAGAAAGATAACGATCCCGATATTTATTGGCACTTTTTCTCAAATATTTTCCCAGATGACGTACATCTACCGACTGTCCACCATACTGGCTGCTCGCAACCGCTGAGATGATTTGTGTTACCACAGTACATGCTACCTGAAAACTTTTTGGACTTTCAATCAGTTTTCCGTTCATAACCGTTCCGTTTTCCAGCATATCCCCAATGTTGATCAGGCAGCAGTTAAAAATCGGCTGAATGAAATAATCCATATCATGAAAATGAATCATTCCTTCTTTGTGTGCTTTTACGATTTTTTCCGGCAGAAGCACACGTTTTGTGAGGTCTTTTGACACTTCACCCGCGATCAAATCTCGCTGAGTTGAGGCAATATAGGCATTTTTGTTGGAATTTTCTTCCATAACATCCTTATTGCTGTTGGAAATCAGACTCATGATCGAATCGTCTGTTGTATTTGCTTTACGAACCAATTCACGGGTATAACGGTAAATAATATAAGTCTTCGCCAAAATAAATTTCCCCGCTGCCATCAATTTCTGTTCGATCATATCCTGAATGTCTTCCACCTGAATGGTTTCCCGGTTTACCCCCTCAACACTAGCGATGATCCCATCAATATCGTCCTCTGATACTCTTTCAAATGGATCCACTTCCGCATTTGCCTTTCGTACAGCAATTAAAATTTTATTACGATTGTAATCCACAACTCTTCCATCACGCTTTACTACTTTCACAATAATTCTCCTTCCTTCTCAATCTTTATTATCATTATCGTTCATAAAAGCCGAAAAGCCGGCTATGAAAAACATTATATCACTATCCGCATTTTCTGTCCACTATATCTTGTGATTTTTTTCTTGTTTTTTTTACAAGACACAATATATGGTAGTTGTACTAAAGTTGTAGAATTAGGAAATTAGGACATTTGCATATTTTTTCCCCTTTTTTTCTGCAAATTCGACAATATTTCTTGACTTTCGTATTATGTTATGGTAAATTTTTTATAAAGAATTCGTTAAGCATTCTTTGCATATGCTGTATTGTAGCATTCACATGACTAGTCTGTATCTGCGATGCGATACAGACCGTACTCTCAAAACGCATCGTAGAAAAAAATTGAGAGGAGTTCAAAATATGGACAGAGTACAATTAAAAGCAATCGCGAAACAGCAAATTCAGGGGAATATCGGTATACTCTTTGTATGTTTATTAATTACAAGTGTATTATCAGGCCTCATTCCCGGTCTTACCACCCTCATTGTAGGACCACCTTTAACACTTGGTTTGACCATGATTTTCCTTGGTTTAACACGTGACGAAAGCCCTGAAATAAACACATTATTCAGTGGTTTTAGTTATATGGGACCTGCTATTTTGCTCAACATTATGATTGCAGTATTTACCTGTTTATGGTCTTTGCTTTTTGTCATTCCGGGAATCATCAAGGCGATCAGTTATTCCATGGCATACTTTGTTTTAGCTGACAATCCTGAACTGTCCGCTAAGGAAGCCTTGGACGAAAGTAAAAGAATCACTTCCGGTCACATTGGAGATTTATTTGTTCTGTATCTTTCATTTATTCCTTGGGTCCTTCTTGGAGCTATCACCTGCGGACTGGCACTCATTTACGTGGTTCCTTACATGCAGACTACTATGGCAAACTACTACTTAGAATTAAAAGATAATTAGAATCACATAACAGCGCCCCCACCAAATAGTGGGGGCTATTTTTATTTCCTTATTTTCTTCTCCGTTATAACAAGTGCCGTCGTCAACAGCACAACCGCAAACAATACCTGTGTCCCACAATACAGCCATATGTCTGCACAGGCTTTTTTCGATATCCCGGCGTCAATCTGTTCGGCAGCGCGGATGTACCAATACGCCGGCAGAAAATGTGCCATTGTCTTCACACCGTCTCCCAAAAACGAAAGCGGAACAAATACACCACACAAAAATGACATGGCAAGAGATATGACGCCAGTATTGAAGAGATGTAGAACTCTTGGCTTGGATCCACAGTTCTTAGGAATTGACAAAAAGTCCAACAGAAATGTTAGACAGGGAAGAAAGCCTAGCGAGTATGGACTTCAGTTAAAAGAGAAGCAGAAAGCAAAATTTATTTATGGTGTATTAGAGAAACCATTTAGAAATGATTTTGCAAAGGCACAGAAATTAAAATATGGTACAACAGGTGAGAACCTTCTTATTCTTTTAGAGCTTCGTTTGGACAACGTATTGTTCCGTATGGGATATGGTCGTACAAGAAAAGAAGCTCGTCAGATCGTAGGTCATAAGCACGTATTAGTAAATGGTAAATGTGTAAACATCCCATCATATGAAGTTAAGCCGGGTGATGTGATCGAAATCAAAGAGAAGCACAAAGGAGCTCAGAGATATAAGGATATCCTTGAAGTAACAGATGGCCGTCTTGTTCCTGATTGGCTTGAGGCAGATCATGAGAAGCTTTCTGGTGTCGTTAAGGAAATCCCAACAAGAGAGCAGATTGATGTTCCTGTAAATGAAGTGCTTATCGTCGAGTTGTATTCTAAATAATAACTCGCAGATCAGGTAAGCATTGAACCCCAAAAGGAGGTACTGGGAGTGCTTGATTTTAAAGAACCAAATATTAAGATTGCAGATATTTCAGAAGATAAGAAATATGGACGTTTTGTAGTAGAACCATTGGAGCGTGGTTATGGTACAACTCTTGGAAATTCTCTGAGAAGAATCATGCTTTCATCATTGCCGGGTACAGCAGTTAGTCATATTCGTATTGACGGAGTTGGTCATGAGTTTTCAGCAATTCCTGGTGTGAAGGAAGACGTTACTGAGATTATTATGAACATCAAGAGTCTGGCAATCAAGAATAACAGTGAGACCGATGAGGTCAAGACTGCTTATATCGAGGCCTCCGGCGAGGGTGTGGTCAGAGCGTCTGATATTCAGGTGGATTCTGATATCGAGATCATGAATCCGGATCAGGTGATCGCTACTTTAAGCGGCGGTGCTGACAGCAAGTTCTATATGGAGCTTACTATCACCAAGGGCCGTGGATATGTAAGCGCTGACAAGAACAAGAATGCAGATCTTCCAATTGGTGTGATCGCAGTTGATTCTATTTATACTCCAGTTGAGCGTGTAAATATGGCTGTTGCCAACACCCGTGTTGGACAGCAGACTGACTATGACAAGCTGACTCTGGAAATTTATACCAATGGCACACTGGCTCCTGATGAAGCAGTCAGTCTTGCTGCAAAGGTATTAAGCGAGCATCTGAATCTTTTCATTGACCTTTCTGAAAATGCCAAGACCGCTGAGATCATGGTAGAGAAAGAAGACAATGAGAAAGAAAAAGTACTTGAGATGAACATCGACGAACTGGAACTTTCTGTTCGTTCTTACAATTGTCTGAAGAGAGCCGGAATCAACACAGTTGAAGAGCTCACAAACAAGACTCCGGAAGACATGATGAAGGTTCGTAACCTTGGTCGCAAGTCTCTCGAAGAAGTTCTTGCAAAACTGAAAGAACTCAATCTGGAACTGAACCACGGAGAAGAATAATATTCTATATCCGTACTATGATAAATTATCAGGACACTTATGTCCTGCACAGGCT
>ERZ827197.2933-NODE-2933-length-10449-cov-4.863190_pt1 | contig 10449 bp, 6 predicted proteins | sample MGYA00519867_ERZ827197 | MGnify/ENA primary metagenome ERZ827197 (study PRJEB31778, sample SAMEA3449278) | human gut metagenome | biome: human gut; feature: human-associated habitat; material: faeces | place: United Kingdom | collected 2010/2012 ...
CTCTCCCTGATAGATCAGGTACTGGATGTTGATAAGCCCCCGGGTCTTGAGGGACAGGGCCAGCTTTTCGGAGCAGTCCACGATGGTCTGGAGCATCTTGTCCCCGATGGAAAAGGGCGGGTACACGGCGATGGAGTCGCCGGAGTGGACGCCGGTACGTTCGATGTGCTGCATGACGCCGGGGATCAGCACGTCGGTGCCGTCGGAGATGACGTCCACCTCCAGCTCCTTGCCCATGAGGTACTGGTCCACCAGCACCGGGTTCTCAATCTTGCCGGAGAGGATGATCTCCATGTAGCGGCGGACTTCCTCATCGTTGTGGGCGATGACCATGTTCTGGCCGCCGATGACGTACGACGGGCGCAGCAGCACGGGGTAGCCGAGCGTCTGCGCGGCGTGCAGGGCCTCGGGCAGCGTCTGCACGCCCATGCCCTTCGGGCGGGAGATGTGGAAGCGCTCGAGCAGCTCGTCAAACCGCTCGCGGTCCTCGGCGATGTCGATGCCCTCGGCCGAGGTGCCGAGGATGCGGATGCCGTGGCGGTCGAGCGTCTGCGTGAGCGCGATGGCGGTCTGGCCGCCGAAGGCGACTACGACGCCGACGGGCTGCTCCACGTCGATGATCTGCAGCACGTCCTCAGCCGTGAGCGGCTCGAAATACAGCCGGTCGGCGGTGTCGTAGTCCGTGGAGACGGTTTCGGGGTTGTTGTTGACGATGACGACGTCATAGCCCATGGCCTTGAGCGTCCACACGCAGTGGACGGACGAATAGTCAAACTCGATGCCCTGGCCGATGCGGATCGGCCCGGAGCCGAGCACCATGACGACAGGCTTGCCGCTGCGCGGGAAGGTGCGCGCCTCGCAGCGCGCGTCCGCGCTGGCGTAGAAATACGGCGTCTGCGCGTCAAATTCGGCGGCGCAGGTGTCGACCATCTTGTAGCCCGCGCGGAAGGGGGGCAGCGTCTCGCTGCCGGACAGGCGGCGCAGCGCCGCGTCCGGATAGCCGAGGTACTTGCCGCGCTGATAAAGCTCCGGCGTCAGGCCGTTTTGAATGCTCGCCTCGTAGTCCACGAGGTTTTGCAGCCGGGACAAAAACCAGCGGTCGATGCGGGTGATGTCGTGGATCTCGTCGATGGACACGCCGCTGCACAGCGCCTCAAAGACGGTGAACAGGCGGTGATCGTCGCAGTCGGCGAGCCGGTCGCGCACCGGGCGGTCAGACAGCGGTTTGGCGTGCAGCGTGTCGAGATGGATCTCGGCGCCGCGCACGGCCTTGAGCAGCGCGCTTTCAAAGTTCGTGCCGATGGCCATGACCTCGCCGGTGGCCTTCATCTGCGTGCCGAGGCGGCGGGACGCGCCGACGAACTTGTCAAACGGCCACTTGGGGAACTTCACGACGACGTAGTCCAGCGCGGGCTCGAAGCAGGCGCAGGTCTTGCCGGTGATGTCGTTTTGAATTTCATCGAGCGTGTAGCCGAGGGCGATCTTCGTTGTGATCTTGGCGATCGGGTAGCCGGTCGCCTTCGACGCGAGCGCCGACGAGCGCGACACGCGGGGGTTGACCTCGATGACGGCGTACTCAAAGCTGTCGGGGTTGAGCGCGAACTGGCAGTTGCAGCCGCCGACGATATCGAGCGCGGAGATGATGTTCAGCGCCGCGCTGCGCAGCATCTGAAACTCCTTGTCCGAGAGCGTCAGCGCCGGGGCGACGACGATGCTGTCGCCGGTGTGCACGCCGACGGGGTCGAAGTTTTCCATGCTGCACACGGCGATGACGTTGCCCACGCCGTCGCGCATGGTCTCAAACTCGATCTCTTTCCAGCCGAAGATGGCCTTTTCCACCAGGATCTGGGTGATGGGAGAGGCGTCCAGGCCGGTTCCTGCGATCACCCGCAGCTCATCGGCGTTCTTGGCCGCGCCGCCGCCGGCGCCGCCCAGGGTGAAGGCGGGGCGGACAATGACGGGGTAGCCGATGCGGTCGGCCACCTCCAGGGCGCCCTCCACCGTCTCGGCGATGTCGGAGGCGATCACCGGCTGGCCGATCTCCGCCATGGCCTCCTTGAAGAGCTCCCGGTCCTCGGCCCGGGAGATGGCGGCGGCGTCGGTGCCCAGCAAGCGGACGCCCTGCTCCTTCAAAAAGCCCTCCTTGTCCAGCTGCATGGCAAGGGTCAGACCCGTCTGGCCGCCCAGGCCCGCCAGGATGGAGTCCGGCTTTTCCTTTTCAATGATGCGCTTGACGGTGTCCACCGTCAGGGGCTCCAGGTAGATCTCATCCGCCATGGCCTGGTCGGTCATGATGGTGGCGGGGTTGGAATTGCACAGCACCACTTCCACCCCGGCGTCCTTCAAAACGCGGCAGGCCTGGGCGCCGGCATAGTCAAACTCCGCCGCCTGGCCGATGACGATGGGTCCGGAACCGATCACCAGAACCTTTTTGATGCTTTTATCCAACGGCATTACGCGCGGCCCCCTTTCATCATTTCCACAAACCGGTCAAAGAGAAATCCCGTGTCCTTGGGCCCGGTGCAGGCCTCGGGATGGAACTGGACGGTGAAGGCCGAAAGGCCCGGATAGTCGATGCCCTCGCAGGTCCCGTCGTTGGCGTTGACAAAGCTGACGGTGCCTGCCTGGATGCTCTCGCCGTCCACGGCGTAGCCGTGGTTCTGGCTGGTGATATAGGTGCGGACGCCGTTTACTTCCTTCACCGGCTGGTTGACGCCCCGGTGTCCGTACTTGAGCTTATAGGTCTTGCCGCCGGCGGCCAGGGCCGTCAGCTGATGGCCAAGGCAGATGCCGAAGAGGGGCACCTTGCCCAGGAACTTCTGGATCTGCGCGATCTGATAGACGTTTTCCGCCGGGTCGCCGGGGCCGTTGGAGAGCATGATGCCGTCGGGATGGGCCTCCAGTACCTCCTCCGCGGAGACGGTGGCCGGCAGCACCGTCACGGTGCAGCCCCGCTTTTGCAGCTCCCGGGTGATGTTGCGCTTGGCGCCGTAGTCGATGAGCGCCACGCGGTGCAGCACGCTGCCCTCCGGCCGGAGGGTGTAGGGCTCCGGCGTCGTCACCTGCGGCACGGGGTCCGTGATGCGGTAGGCGCGCAGGGGCGCGAGATCGTCCGGCACCGTGTCGCAGATGGCAGCGTTCATCGTGCCGGCCTCGCGCAGGATGCGCGTGACGGCGCGGGTGTCGATGCCGGCGATGCCGGGGATGTGGTTTTCCTTCAAAAACGCGTCGAGCGTTTCCTCACACCGGAAGTTTGAGGGCGTTTGGCACTGCTCGCGCACGACGTAGCCGCGCACGCAGCACTTGCCCTCAAAATCGGCCGGGATGATGCCGTAGTTGCCGATGAGCGGGAACGTCTGCAGCACGATCTGGCCGCAGTAGCTCGGGTCGGTGAGCGTCTCGATGTAGCCGTTCATGCCGGTGGTGAACACCAGTTCGCCAACCGTGTCGCACGGTGCGCCGAAAGCGAGGCCCGCAAAGACCTCGCCGTTTTCGAGTACGAGATAGCGCTTCATAGCTCAATCTCCGCAAGCGTCGCCGCCATGACGGCCTTGATGGTGTGCATGCGGTTTTCGGCCTCCTGGAACACGACCGACTGCGCGCTTTCAAACACATCGTCCGTGACCTCCATCGCCTCGCGGCCGAAGCGCGTGCACATCTCGTTGCCGATGGCGGTCTTTTTGTCGTGATACGCCGGCAGGCAGTGCATGAAGATGGCGTTGGGGTCGGCCTTGGCCATAAGCGCCGCGTTGACCTGATACGGTGCGAGCGCGGCAATGCGCTCGGCCCAGACGCTCTCGGGTTCGCCCATGGAGACCCAGATGTCGGTATAGATCACGTTCGCGCCCTGCACGGCCGCGGCGGGGTCGGAGATGAAGTCGAGCGTCGCGCCCGTCTGCGCCGCGATGGCCTGACACTCGGCGACGAGCTGCGCATCGGGGAAGTAGCCCTTGGGTGCGCAGGCCGTGAAGTGCATGCCCATCTTCGCGCAGCCGACCATGAGGGAGTTGCCCATGTTGAAGCGCGCATCGCCCATGTAGACGAGGTGGATGTTCTCCAGCGAGCCGAAGTGCTCCCGGATGGTCAGGAAGTCCGCGAGGATCTGCGTCGGGTGAAACTCGTCCGTCAGCCCGTTCCAGACCGGGACGGAGGCGTACTGCGCCAGCTCCTCGACGATGCACTGGCCGAAGCCGCGGTACTCGATGCCGTCGAACATGCCCGAGAGCACGCGCGCCGTGTCGGCGATGCTCTCCTTCTTGCCGATCTGCGAGCCGGTGGAGTCGAGATACGTGCTGCCCATGCCCAGATCGTGCGCCGCGACCTCGAAGCTGCTGCGCGTGCGCGTGCTCGTCTTTTCGAAGATGAGCGCGACGTTTTTGCCCTCGCACAGGCGGTGCGGGATGCCGGCCTTTTTCTCGGCCTTGAGCTGGGCGGCGAGCCGGAGCAGATAGTCGATCTGCTCGGGGGTGTAGTCGAGCAGCTTGAGAAAATCGTTGCCTTTGAGATTCATGACGGTGTTCCTCCTTATTCTCCGGCGCAGACGTCTTTGAGCACGCTGACCGCCTGCTCGAGCTGCGCCATGGGGATGTTGAGCGCCGGCAGCAGGCGCACCTTGTTCTTTGCCGAGATGACGAGCACGCCGCGCGCCATGCAGTCATTGATGACGTCCTTGACCGGGCGCTCGGTCTCCACGCCGAGCATCAGGCCCAAGCCCGTGACGCTCCTGACGCCCTTGGCGCCGGTGAGAGCCTTGACGATGAAGTCGGACTTTTCCTGCACGGACTGCAGCAGCGGGCCGTCGAGCCGGTGCAGAATGCTCAGCGCGCCGGCGCAGCAGACGGGGTTGCCGCCGAAGGTAGAGCCGTGGCTGCCGGGGGTGAGCACGTCCTGCACCTTCTCGCCGAGCAGCGTCGCGCCCAGCGGCAGACCGCCGCCGAGGCCCTTGGCCGTGGAGACGATGTCCGGCGTGATGCCGTAGTGCATGTAGCCGTAGAGCTTGCCGCTGCGGCCGTTGCCGATCTGCACCTCGTCGCAGATAAGCAGCAGGTCCTGCTCGGCGGCGAGCCGGGCCGCACCCTTGACAAATTCCTGCGTCAGCGGGATGACGCCGCCCTCGCCCTGCACGACCTCCATCATGATGGCGGCGCACTTGTGCGCTGCCACCTGCGCCTTGAGATCGTCGAGATCATTCGCCTCGGCGTAGGCAAAGCCCTCCGTCAGCGGCAGAAAGTCGTGGTGGAACACGTCCTGCCCGGTCGCGGCGAGCGTCGTGATCGTGCGGCCGTGGAAGCTGTTTTTGAGCGTGATGATGGTGGAGTACTCCGGGCCCTTGTGGTCGGCGGCGTACTTGCGCGCGGCCTTGATGGCGCACTCGTTCGCCTCCGCGCCGGAGTTGGAGAAGAAGACCTTCTTCATGCCGGTCTTCTCGCACAGCAGCTGCGCCAGCTGCGCGTCGGGCGCGGTGTAGTACAGGTTCGAGGCGTGCTGCACGGTGCACAGCTGCTCGGTCACGGCGCGGATCCACGCGGGGTCGGCAATGCCGAAGCTGTTGACGGCGATGCCCGTCGCCATGTCGATATAGACCTTGTCGTCTGCGTCCCAGACGAGCGAGCCCTTGCCGCGCGCGATCGTCACGGGGAAGCGGGCGTAAGTGTTGGCGATATAGGTACTGTCAAGTTGCGGAATGTTCATCTGTTTTTCCTCCTTGCCCGGCAACGAACATGGTGCCGATGCCTTCGTTTGTCAGCATTTCGATCAGGATGGCGTGCGGCACGCGGCCGTCGATGATAAAGACGCGGTGCACGCCCCAGCGGATGGCGTCGATGCAGCAGGTCACTTTCGGCAGCATGCCGCCGTTGATGACGCCGGACTCGATGAGCTGCAGCGCGTCCGCCGTGTGGATGACGGGGATGAGCGTGGAGGGGTCGTCCTTGTCGCGCAGGATGCCGCTGATGTCGGTCATGGCGATGAGGCTCTCGGCCCCCAGCTCGCCCGCGATGCGCGCGGCCGCCGTGTCGGCGTTGATGTTGTAGACGTGGCCCTGCGTGTCGCACCCGACGGTGGACACGACGGGGATGTAGCCCTTGTCGATCACATCGAGGATGGGACGCACGTCGACCTTCGTGATCTCGCCCACGTAGCCGAGGCGCTCATCGCGCACGCGCGCCTGGATCATCTGCCCGTCGATGCCGGACAGGCCGATCGCCCGGCCGCCCTTGTGGCCGATGAGGTTGACGAGCGTCTTGTTGATCTTCCCGGCGAGGACCATCTGCACGACGTCGGCCGTCTCCGCGTCCGTGACGCGCAGGCCGTCGACAAACTGAGTCTGCTTGCCGAGTTTTTCGAGCGTTTCCGTGATCTCGGGCCCGCCGCCGTGCACGAGCACGACCTTCACCCCGATGAGCGACAGCAGCACGATGTCGCGCATGACGGAGTCTTTGAGCTTGGCGCTGATCATGGCGTTGCCGCCGTATTTGATGACGACGATCTTGCCGCTGTATTCCTGTATGTAGGGCAGCGCGTGGACGAGTACCTTCGCGCGCTGCGGATTCGTAATGTCCATGATGGTGTTCCTCCCGGTTCAGGTGCGGTAGTCGCCGTTGATCTTCACATAGTCATAGGTCAAATCGCAGCCCCATGCCTTGGCGCTGGCGTCACCGGTCCCCATATCCACCTTGACCAGAATATCGTGCTCGGCCAGAACCTTTGCGGCCTCGTCCTCGCTGTAGGGGTGGTAGGCGGCGTTCTCGCAGACGTAGACCTCACCGGCCTTGCTGGACAGCCAGACGCAGACCTTATCGATCGAGAAGTCGCCGGGAGTGTAGCCGATGGCGCAGAGGATGCGGCCCCAGTTGGCGTCGCGGCCAAAGACAGCGGCCTTGAAGAGGTTGGAGCAGACCACACTGCGGCTGACGGCGCGGGCCGTCTTGAGATCGGGGGCGTGGGTGACTTCGCAGGTGATGAGGTGGGTCGCGCCCTCGCCGTCACCGGCGTGCTCAGCACACATATGCTCGGCGATGGCGGTCAGTGCGGCCACAAAGGCGTCGTAGTCGGCGTTCTCCTCGGTGATCTCCGGGTTGCCCGCGAGGCCGGAGGCCATGATGATCAGGGTATCGTTGGTGGAAGTGTCCAAATCGACGCTCATCTGGTTGTAGGTCCCGGGGACGACGGTCTTGAGGGCCTTTTCCAGCAGGGCGGGGGAGACGGCGGCGTCGGTGGTGTAGAATGCCAGCATGGTGGCCATGTTGGGGGCGATCATGCCGCTGCCCTTGCCGATGGCGCCCACCGTGCAGATCTTGCCACCCAGCTCAAACTGGATGGCATATTCCTTCTTGTGGGTGTCGGTGGTCATGATGGCCGTCGCCGCGTCGGTGCTGCCCTGTGCGTCAGCCGCCAGCTTGGCGGCGGCGGCAGGGATGCCACGGGCAAACGGGTCGATGACCATCGGCTGGCCGATAACGCCGGTAGAAGAGGGCAGGACATCCTTTGCGTCGATGTTCAGCGCCTTGCCCACCAGCTCACAGCATTCCTCCGCCAGTGCCACGCCGTTGGCGGCGCAGGTGTTGGCGTTGCCGCTGTTGACCACGATGGCCTGTGCATAGCCGTCCGTCAGGTGGGCACGGTCTACCTTGATGGGTGCGCCGCAGACCTTGTTGGTGGTGTAAACACCGGCGGCGGCGCAGCGGACGTCGGCCTTGATAAGCGCCAGATCGTACTTTTCACTGTGATTTGCCCGGATGCCGCAATGGACACCGGCTGCTGCAAAACCCTTGGGCGCGCAGATGCCGCCCGCAACTTCTTTATACTGCATCTGAAAATCCCCCTAATTTCAAACCTCTCAGTCTCGCTCCCCTCGATAGGGGCAGTGGCAGCGCGCCAGCGCTGACGGAGAGGTTACTCTAATCCTTCTGTCTCGTTCATTCCCAGCATCAGATTCATGCACTGGATGGCTGCACCGGAAGAGCCTTTGCCCAGATTGTCGAACAGGGACACCAGCATCATCTGGTCGCCCGCTGCGTTGACGGTCATGTACAGCTCCATCCTGTCGCTGCCGGACAGGGCGTTGGAGTACAGACCATTCTCGGGAAGCGGCTCGTTGAGGGCGTGGACGGAAACGGTCGCGCCCTCCTTGTAATAGTCTGCAATGCCTGCGGCCACCGCCTCGGCGCTGGTGCCAGCCAGCTTGAGGTCCAGCGGAACGAGGACCTGCATTCCGCTGTAATAATCGCACACCACCGGCACAAAGGCAGGGGTGTGGGCGAGGCCGCTGATCTTCTGCATCTCGGGCAGATGCTTATGAGCGAGGCCCAGACCGTAGCTCTTGGGCGCATCCAGCTTGCTGCGAGCCGGACGGTCGGCGCTCTCGTACTCGGCGATCATCTTCTTGCCGCCGCCGGAGTAGCCCGAAATTCCGGTGCAGCTGAACGGATAGTCTGCCGGAGCCAGCCCCAGCTCCACCAGAGGCCGCGCGATGCTGATAAAGCCGCTGGCATAGCAGCCGGGGACCGCCACACGATACGAATTTTTGATCTTCTCTTTCTGGCCCTTCAGCTCCGGGAAGCCGTAGTCCCAGGCCGCGTCGGTGCGGAAGGCCGTGGAGGTATCCAGCACCTTGACGTCCGGGCGAAGCAGAGGCATGACCTCTTTGGAGGCCGCATCGGGCAGGCAGAGGAAGGCAAGGTCGGCGGAATTGATGACCTTCGCCCGCTCGTTCACATCCTTGCGGCCCTCAGCCGAGATGCTCAGCAGCTCGATGTCAGGCCGGGCGGCCAGACGGTCGGCAATGCGCAGACCGGTGGTGCCGGAAGAACCGTCGATAAAGACTTTTACGCTCATGCGTTTGCCGCCTCCCATGCGCCGAGCTGGGCGCTTGCCAGCTCGATCTGCTTCTTGACGCTGGCCTCGCTGGGACCGCCGTAGCTGGTGCGGCCCTCGCAGCACTTGATGAGGTCGATGGCGTCGTAGATGTCGTTTTCGAACAGAGCGCTGTAGCCCTTGAACTCATCGAGGGTCAGCTCTTCGAGGGTCTTATCCTTGCTGATGCAGTCGGAGACCATGCAGCCGGTGAGCTTGTAGGCGTCGCGGAAAGGCATCCCCTTCTTGGTCAGATAGTCGGCGCAGTCGGTAGCGTTGATGAAGCCCTTGGCAGCGGCCCGGCGCATATTGGCGGGCAGGGTCTTCATGGTATCCAGCATGGGAGTGACCGTTTTCAGGCAGAGTTCCAGCGTATCGACGGCGTCGAAGATGGCCTCTTTGTCCTCCTGCATATCCTTGTTGTAAGCGAGAGGGATGCCCTTCATCATGACCAGCAGGGTGTTCAAATCGCCGTAGACACGGCCCGTCTTGCCGCGGATGAGCTCGGTGACGTCAGGGTTCTTCTTCTGGGGCATGATGGACGAGCCGGTGGTGAAGGCATCATCCAGCTCGATGAACTTGAACTCCCAGCTGCACCAGAGGATGATCTCTTCGGACAGGCGGGACAGATGCATCATGCAGATGGAGATGGCGTTTGCCAGCTCGATGCAGAAGTCACGGTCAGATACGCCGTCAAGGCTGTTGGGGCAGGGCGCCGCAAAGCCCAGCTTCTCGGCGGTGAACTGACGGTCCAGCGGGTAGGTTGTACCGGCCAGAGCGCCGGAGCCCAGCGGACACTGGGCGTCCATCCGGGCGGTGGCGTCCTCGAAGCGCTGCAGATCGCGCAGCAGCATCCATGCATAGGCCATCAGGGCGTGGCCGAAGGTGATGGGCTGGGCGCGCTGCAGGTGGGTGTAACCGGGCATGACGGCGGTGGTGTTCTCGGCGGCCTTCCTGCAGATGACCTTGACCAGCTCCACGATGTAAGCCTGCAGGGTGTGGCTGTAGTCCCGCAGAGTCAGGCGGATGTCCAGCGCCACCTGGTCGTTCCGGCTGCGGCCGGTGTGCAGGCGTTTGCCGGCGTCACCGATGCGGGCGGTGAGGGTCTGCTCCACGAAGGTATGGACGTCCTCGGCGTTGGGGTCGATGGTGAGGGCGCCGGAGGCCAGGTCATCCGCGATGGAGGCCAGACCGCTCAGAATATCTTCGCAGTCCTTCTCGGAGATGATGCCCTGCTTTGCCAGCATGGCGGCGTGGACGCCGCTGCCGCGCATATCCTGCGCGATCATCCGCTGGTCGAAACGGATGGAAGAGTTGAAGTCGTTGACGCGGGAATCGACCGCCTTGGAGAAACGGCCCTTCCAAAGTTGTTCTGCCATAAAAGAAACTCCTCTATAGAAACGGCAAAGCCGCCGCAGGGGAAAAAGCTCCCGCGGCGGTGCCGCCAGCAATGATGCCGGTAATTTGAGCCTTCAGCGTGAAAGTGTAAAAAACACGCCAAAGGGGATGGTAAGCAGGTTATTCCTTGACCTCGGGCCAGTTCTTGGACAGCTTTGCGCGCTCCTTGATGGACAGGCCGAACAGGTTGATGAAGCC
>ERZ827197.2939-NODE-2939-length-10417-cov-6.547192_pt1 | contig 10417 bp, 8 predicted proteins | sample MGYA00519867_ERZ827197 | MGnify/ENA primary metagenome ERZ827197 (study PRJEB31778, sample SAMEA3449278) | human gut metagenome | biome: human gut; feature: human-associated habitat; material: faeces | place: United Kingdom | collected 2010/2012 ...
TCGCCCACGATGCGGCCGCGGCCGTAGGTGTCCGGCAGACCGGTGATGATGTGGGACTTGCGGGCCGCGCGCATTTCAGGCGTGTACGCCATGAAGACCGCGTCGGAGTGCGTCAGGTGATATTCGGTGAAGATCTTGTGCAGTTCGGGAGCGGGGGTGTAGCCGTTCTCGGTGCAGGACTGTTCCGCCATGCGGATGCCGCCGAAAGGCATGAAAGCGCGCTTCAGAGGCTTGTCCGTCTGAAGACCCACGACCTTCTCCAGATCCTTCAGGTCTTCGTCGATGTAGCCGGGCTTATGGGAAGTCAGGGTAGAAACAATCTCGGTGTCCATATCCAGGACGCCGCCCTTGGCGCGCTCTTCCTTCTGCAGCTTCTGCAGAGCGCCCCACAGCTTGTCGGTCGCTTCGGTCGGGCCGACCAGGAAGGATTCGTCACCGTCGTAAGGCTTATAGTTCTTCTGGATAAAGTCGCGAACGTTGACTTCTTCCTTCCAGATGGAACCCTTGAAGCCATTCCACTGCTCAAAATTGTACATGATGGTTGACCTCCTGATGTTGAAATGTGTGCCGGAAACCGGCGAATGAACGCCGCCGTCCCCAAATCATCCGCGTGGATGGGGGTCAGTAGGGAACTGCTTCCGAACCACAGATATTCTATCACAAGATGTTGTATAATGCAATAGGCAAAATCACAAAACGCGCAAAAAATCGACAACTTCATGAAAAGCCTTACAAACCCTTGAAAATGGCGGGTTTTCGCCTGATGTACCAAGAATGCGGGCGAAAGAATGCCGCTTTCGCGGATGAAAGCGGTACACTATATCTTGTGGTATGGACAGCATGGACAAACAAGGACTGTATCCACGGCAGAAAGAAAAATTGCAGCAAAAGCTTCATTCGGGCATGGTTTTCCGCCGCTTCGGGCATACTGCGGTCGATGAAACGCAAGGGAGGTTTTGCGCATGTTTGCAACAATGCTGGTCGTCATCCAGCTGGTGGTGTCGGTGGTGGTGGGACTGTACTTTTTCCGGCAGCTGCGCCAGTCGCGGCAGAAAGAGCCGGCGCACGGGCGGGAGAGCAACCGCGAAATGGAGCGGATGCGCCACCTGCGGTCGATTCACCTGTCAGAGCCGCTGGCGGAAAAGGTGCGCCCGACGAAGATGAGCGACGTGATCGGGCAGGAGGACGGCATTCGCAGCCTGAAGGCGATTCTCTGCGGCGCAAACCCGCAGCATGTGCTGATTTACGGCCCGCCCGGCATCGGCAAGACCTGCGCGGCGCGGCTGGTGCTGGAGGCGGCGAAGCAGTCGCAGGGGACGCCCTTCCGCGAGGATGCGCCGTTCATCGAGGTGGATGCGACGTGCGTGCGCTTTGATGAACGCGCGATTGCCGACCCGCTCATCGGCAGCGTCCATGACCCGATTTATCAGGGCGCGGGGCAGCTGGGCGCACAGGGCGTGCCGCAGCCAAAACCCGGTGCGGTCACCAAAGCGCACGGCGGCGTGCTGTTCCTGGATGAAATCGGCGAACTGCATCCGGTGCAGATGAACAAGCTGCTGAAGGTGCTGGAGGATCGCCGCGTGATGCTGGACAGCGCGTATTATAATCCGGATGACGCGACGATTCCGCGCTATATCCACGACATTTTCCACAATGGGCTTCCGGCGGATTTTCGGCTTGTCGGCGCAACGACGCGCAGCCCGTCAGAAATCAGCCCCGCTCTGCGCTCGCGGTGCATGGAAGTCTTTTTTCGCGCGCTGACACCGGAAGAAATTGCCCTGATTGCTTCCGGCGCAGCGGAACGCGCGGGCTGCGCGATGGCGAAGCAGGAGGCGGAAACCATCGGGCGCTATGCCGCCTGCGGACGCGACGCGGTGAATATTGTGCAGATGTGCGCGGGACTGGCGCAAATGGATGAGCGCACGATGATTCTGCCAGAGGATGTGGCGTGGGTGGTGCAGAGCGGGCATTACACCATCCACGCCCAGCAGAAGGCGGATGTCTCGAACCGCGTTGGCGTGGTGCATGGGCTGGCGGTGTATGGCGAAAATCAGGGCGCGCTGCTGGATTTGGAGGCGGTCGCGACGCCGGGACACGGCGAAATCACCGTGACGGGCATTATTGATGAGGAAGAAATCGGGCAGGAGGGGCACAAGATGCGCCGCCGCTCGACGGCACACGGCGCGGCGGAGAATGTCCGCACACTGCTGAAAAGCCTCGGATACACACTGGAAAACACCGATTTGCACATCAATTTTCCCGGTGGAATGCCCGTTGACGGCCCGTCGGCAGGCGTCGCGATGGCGGTCGCGGCGGTCAGCGCGCTGACCGATACGCCAGTGGATGGCACGATGGCGGTCACGGGTGAAATTACCGTGCAGGGGAAAGTGAAGGCGGTCGGCGGCGTGCCGCAGAAGGTGGAGGCCGCGTGTCAGGCAGGGCTGCTGCGCGTGCTGATTCCCAAGGAGAACGACGCGGAGACGCTGCATATCGCGGGCATTGAGGTGCAAGGAATTGACGATGTGCATCAGGCGCTGTCAGCGATGCTTGTGCACACAAAGACGGCGAAGAAGCTGATTCACAGTCCACTGCCGATGACGGAGAAGGTCGCCGCGGCTGCTGCAGAACCCAGTGCGTGACGCAGAACGACGAAAAATTTACATTCTCGCAGAAAAAAATCGTTACATCATATGTTTTTTCGCTTGTCAAACCGTGGCGGAATATGTATACTATATCTTTGCCGGACGGGATGCGCCGTTCGAGCGTGGACGCGGCATGATACGCTCTGGTTCGCCGTGTCCGATGAGGAGGAACTATGCCCAGAAAGAAAACCAATCTGACGATGCCGGTGCTGGCGCTGCGGGGGCTGATGGTATTCCCGCACATGGTGCTGCACTTTGACGTCGGCCGCCCGAAGTCTGTCGCCGCCCTGCAGGAAGCGATGATGAATGACCAGAAGATTTTCCTCGTGGCGCAGAAGGATGTGGATGACCCAGACCCTACCCCGGAAAATTTGTGCGCCGTCGGCACAATCGCCAATATTCGGCAGGTGATGAATCTGCCCGGCGACAGCCTGCGTGTGCTGGTGGAGGGTGAAACGCGCGGCGAATTGACTACTGTGACGCAGGAAGACCCGTTCCTGCTGGGACGTATCCACCTGCCGAAAGTGACCGCGCCGGAGGATGAAATGGAGCTGGCGGCGCTGGTGCGCACGGCGAAGGATTATTTTGATGCCTATGCCCGCGCGAGCCAGCGGGTCAGCCAGGAGACGATTGCGTCCATCCGGGATGTGGATGACGCCGAGCAGATTGCTGACCTGATTGCCGCAAATATCCTGACGAAGCTGGAAGATCGCCAGCAGATTCTGGAAGAATTCGATATTCAGCGCCGTCTGGAACGCCTCTGCACCATTTTGAGCCGCGAAATTGAGCTGACCGGCGTGGAAAAGCAGGTGCAGGAGCGCGTCAAGAAACAGATTGACAAAAATCAGAAGGATTATTATCTGCGCGAGCATATGAAGGCCATCCAGACCGAACTGGGCGATACCGACGCGACGGATGTGGAGGAGCTTCGCGAACGCGCCAAGAATACGCCGCTGAACGACGAAGCACGTCAACGCGTGGACAAGGAGCTGGAGCGCCTGTCCCGGATGACGCCCGGTACGCCGGAAGTCGGCATGTCCCGGACGTATATCGAGTGGATTCTCGACCTGCCGTGGGGCAAGCAGACGACCGACAATCTGGATTTGAAGCGCGCGCGGAAGGTGCTGGCGCAGGATCACTACGGGCTGGAAAAGGTCAAGGAGCGCATTGTCGAATATCTGGCGGTGCTCAAGCTCAAGCAGGATATGCGCGGCCCGATTCTGTGCTTCGTCGGCCCGCCCGGCGTGGGCAAAACATCCATCGTTCGCGCAATCGCCAAGGCAGTCGGGCGGCAGTTCGTGCAGGTGTCGCTCGGCGGCGTGCGCGACGAGGCGGAAATCCGCGGCCATCGCCGGACGTATATTGGCGCGATTCCGGGGCGGATTATCTCCGGCATGAAGCAGGCTGGCACGATGAACCCGGTATTCCTGTTCGACGAAATCGACAAGATGAGCCATGATTTCCGCGGCGACCCTGCCAGCGCCATGCTGGAGGTGCTCGACGGCGAGCAGAACGGCGCATTCCGCGACCACTATCTCGAACTGCCCTTCGACCTCAGCCGCGTCATGTTCATCACCACAGCCAACAGCATCGACACGATTCCCACCCCACTCCTTGACCGCATGGAGGTTATCGAAGTGCCGTCGTACACGGAGGAGGAGAAGCTGCAAATCGCCAAGCGCCACCTTTTGCCCAAGCAGGTGAAAGAACACGGGCTGGATGCCGGAACGGTGAAAATCAGCGACCGCGTGATGCGCAGCCTGATTGAGGGCTACACACGCGAAGCCGGCGTCCGCACGCTCGAACGCACGATTGCCAAGGTCATCCGCAAGGCCGCCGTGACGATGCTCGACGAGGGCGAAACCGACGTCACCGTGACCGAAAAGGTGCTGCACCAGTACCTCGGCGCGCCGCGCTTCACCCGCGAACTGCCGGAGAAAGAGCCGCGCGTGGGCATTGTCAACGGTCTTGCGTACACCACCGTCGGCGGCGAAACGCTGGAAGTCGAGTGCCTGACCATGCCCGGCAAGGGTGGTCTGCGCCTGACGGGACAGCTTGGCGACGTGATGAAGGAATCCGCTGAAGCCGCGTTCTCCTACGTCCGCGCGCACTGCGCTGATTTGGGATTGGCGGATGATTTCTACAAAGATGTGGATATCCACATCCATGTGCCGGAAGGCGCTGTGCCGAAGGATGGCCCGTCCGCGGGTGTGACGATGGCGACGGCGCTGGTGTCCGTGCTGACGGGGATTCCCGTGCGCAATGATGTGGCGATGACGGGGGAGATTACCCTGCGCGGGCGCGTGCTGCCGATTGGCGGATTGAAGGAAAAGACGCTGGCTGCGTATCGGGCGGGGATTACAACGCTGATTATTCCGAAGGAAAATCAGAAGGATTTGGAAGAAATTCCGCCGCATGTGCTGAGTCAGTTTAAGATTGTGTGCGTGGAGCAGATTGAGCAGGTGCTGGAAAATGCGCTGGTGAGGATGCCGGAAAAACAGAAGAGTTAAGGGAAAAAAGCGGATAAGCACGCGGAAGAAGTAGGAAAGTGCGACCAACTCAATCGCGCGAAGGGGTCAAGGGGCAATGCCCCTTGCGGAGTCCAGAGGCGGCGCCTCTGGTAGGGTTTGGGGCAACGCCCCAACTGTTGCTTCGTTAAACCAGCTCAAAGAGAAAAGTCAAGTCAGGGAAACGAGCGCTGAACAGCGAAGCGCTTTCAGCGCAGCGGTTGTAACTTTGCGCGTCCGCAGACGCGCCCCCAAGCCGCTTGCCTGACCAACTGCGCGACCAGCCAGTCTGTTTCCCACGCAAAAAGCGCTGCGGCATCAGCCATGCGCAGCGCATTTCATCCCCTTATGCCCGCTCCCTTGCCTTCGTGCAGCGGCTGACCAGTATGCCGATTTCATACAGCACGCACATCGGCAGACCCAGCGCCACCTGCGACACCACATCCGGGGGCGTCAAAATCGCCGCGAGGACGAAAATCGCCAGAATGACATACTTCCGCTTGCTGCGGAGCATGTCGGGCGTCGTCAGCCCAACGCGCGTCGTCAGGTACAGCACCACCGGCAGCTGGAACGCAACCCCGAACGGCACGAGGAAGCCGAACAGGAAGCTGACGTACTTGTCAATGGACAGCATCGGCGTCGCCAGCGAATCGCCCGCAACGAGGAAGAAATCCACCGCCAGAGAATACACGGCGAAATAGCAGAACACAACGCCCGTCAGGAACAGCAGCAGCGCCAGCACGAACAGCAGGCGGAACTTCCGCTTCTCCTGCGGGTACAGCGCGGGTTTGATGAACCCCCAAATCTCCCAGATGACAACGGGACTGGCGATAATCATGCCCGCCAGCAGCGCCACCTTGAACTTCGTCACCAGCGCCTCGGACATGGTGGTGAAAATCACCTGAATCCCGCGCGCCTGAATGGGAGCGAGAATCTGCGCCATCAGCGGGTCAATCGCCAGATAAAAGACGAGGACGAAGCCAATCAGCACCGCCGCGGCGGATATGAGCAGGACTTTGCGCAGCGCCATCAGGTGCGACAGCATGGATTCGCCCGCTTCCTTCAGGCCATCGGAGGATTCGCCATCGGAGGACTCTCCGTCGGATGAGTCCCCGTCGGGCGTCTCATTCGGGCGCTTGTCTTCCGTCTCCTCGGCAGGGGTCGTCTGCTTCTGCTTCATGTTTCGTCCTTTTTGTCCTCTTTGGACTTTTCCTCCGCCTTGTCGTCCTTCACTTCATTCTTGAAGTCCTTGATGCTCTTGCCCAGCGCCTTGCCGACGCCCGCCAGCTTGCCGCCGCCGAACAGCACCAGCGCCAATACGACAATCAGGATGATTTCCGTGGTTCCCAGACGCATGTTTGTGTCCTCCCTCAGTTCGATTTCGTGTCCTTGTCAAACTTTTCCGCGCTGTCCTGCACGGATTTTTTCGCCTCGCGCAATTCCGCGGAGACATCGCCCTGCTTCACGGCGTCCTTCACGTCGTGCTGAACATCGCGAACTTCCTTCTCCAGCTCGTCCCAGCCGGATTCCTTCTTGATTTCGTTCAGCAGGCGGCGCGATTTTTTCACCGTGCGCCCCAGCCAGCGGGCAACCTTGGGCAAATCCTTCGGCCCGACCACCAGAAAGGCGACCAGCAGCACCAGCAGCAGTTCCGAAAAACCAATGTTGAACATGGCTTGATGACCTCCTTTCGGCGCTTATGACCGATGAAAGAAAGGGAGGGCGTGCCGGGCAGCGCCCATGCAAGCCCTCCCAATGTGATACGAAATGCAGCGGATTACTTGCCGACCTTGCTCAGCGCGTCTTCCACAGCCGCCATGATGGCCTTGCTGGAGACGGTCGCGCCGGTCGCCGCGTCAACATTCGTGGACTGCGCGTCAATAATCTTGCCCGGCACGGTGTCATACGCCGCGTTGCACACGCCGGCAGTGTCGCCGTGGGACAGGATGTCAATCTTGGCAATCTTGTCGCCGTCCATGGTCACCTTCACCTTCAGCGTGCCGCCGAAGGACTCCGCTTCGCCGATGTACTCGTTGGGCGCGAGGGTTTCTTCCTCCGCCACGGGCGAGGCAACCGGCAGCTCCGCGAAGCCGAAGTGTGCGTTCAGCAGTTCAACCGTACGGCGCGCCACGTCGCCGCTCAGGCCGCCGCAGCGGCGCTTGCGGATGATATCGCCGCGCTCGACGTTCGCAGCCGTCATGAACTTGGTGATGGAGTCAATGCAGTTGACGCTGGGCGCCACCGTCTGCACGGGGGCAGCCGCTTCAGGCTGGTAAATCGGCAAATTGGTGGAGCAGTACCACGCGAACAGATCCTTGGTCAGCTGGCGGGAATCCGCAGACGCGCAGACCAGACCAATCATTGCCACCGCGCCGCCGAGCGCGCCGCACAGCGTGCCGCAGGTGTAGCCTTCCTTGCCGTTGGCGAACATCTCTTCCGGGATGACGGTGTAGGGATAGCCGACCTTCTCGCGCAGGGCAACCAGAATCGCCTTGGCGACGCCGAAGCAGCAGCCGTTCTCGAAATAGCCTTCATAGGCGAGCTTCTCGACGTATGCCGGATCCAGTTCGACATAGGGGTAGGGGTACGCGGGGACTTCCTGACCGTCCTCCGCCTGCGCCTTCAGCAGTCCGGGAACGCTGCCGACAACCGCGGCGCTGCCCAGCAGGGCGGCGCTCTTCTTCAAAAATTCACGACGAGTCTGCATCTGAATAACCTCTTTTTCGTTCCGCATGAAAATGCGGTGTAATACCATTTATTATACACGACGGGATGGGATTGTCAAGACTTCAACAAAATCTCGGCGTAGAATTTGCCGTCGTTTCTTTGTGAGGTTTGACAACTGCGCCTTCATTTTCTTGTGATTATGGGTAAAAAGAAAAGAAGAATGCAGCGCGGGCTTCACGTGCGGTCAGTCCATCCGAACCGCCAGCACCGCCATATCCTCCCGACCGGGCAGCGTGAGCACGACACGCCCGCTTACGCCCGTTTGCAGCGTCTCGCGGGTCATATTCCATGTGTCCAGCGCCTCGACCCGGTATCTATGCGCCGGCGGCAGCTTGATGATTTGCTCCCGAGCGGTTTGCTGACCGTAATACCACAGATAAGCGTCCTCCGCGCAGTGCGCCGCCCAGAGATGCTCCCCGCAAAGCAGCATGTGCCGGTCGGGCGGAGCCATTCGCGACAGGCTGGCAAGGAAGGGGCGAATCCAGTCGGGACGCTGCGCTTCGTCCTGCTGCTCGGCCTCCTCCCATACGCTTTCCAGAGGCGACAGGAAGCCCGGAAGCTCCTCGATGACGCGGCGCAGAAACGCGATGCGCTTCGGGCTTTCGCCTTTCAGGACGCCGCCGCGTGCCCACCACAGCACGTCGTCCGGCGACAAAAAGGTTTCGCCGTGCGTGCAGGCGCCGCCGCCGACATAGCAGCGCCAGAAGCGCCGAACCATCTCCTGACCGGATATGCTGCGGCAGGTCGCCTTCGTAGCAGCATTCATCGATGACGACGGGCTTGCCGTATTCGCGCAGATAACGAGGAATTTCCGTCAGCGCCCGAGTCTGGATGGAGGCATGGGTCACGTCTTTTCTTTTGAAGTCCCAGAAGCAGAAGCAATTATGGCAGGACAGCAGGTGATGATACGGATCGCAGGAGGCGACAAAGGCTTCGAGCGCCTCCCAGTCCGCAAGCGTTTTCTTCGGCATACACAGGTCGTATTCATTGGCCAGCGACCACCAGATTTCCGGCATGGCGGACAGGCGGCGGAGCAGATAGTCTAAATAACGGAAATTATCCGCCTGCGGCATGGCGGCAAAGCCCCAGCGGTCATAGGGGTGGAAGAGAATCAGGTCGAGCTGAATGCCCAGCGCGGCGATGCGGCGAAGGATGCGTTCCAGACGCTGATAGAAGGCGATGCTTGGACGCGATGTGTCCCATGAGCCCTCCTCGCGGCGCGCAAAGGCGTACAGCGGCGGCTCATTGTGGTTGTAGTCGTAATCCTTGGGAAAAACGCACAGGCGGAGCTTATTGAAGGGCGCGGCGGCAAGGGATTGCAGCGTTTGCTCCACCAGCGCGTCGTCCTGCGAGATAAGCGCATAGACGGTTGTGCCGAAGGGAATATAAGGCGCGCCGTCCGCAAAGGCAAAGTGCGTGCCGACGGCGCGGACGATTCCGTGCGCCTCCGGTGAGGAGGCTTCGCAGACAATTTCGCCCTCCACCGTGACCGCGCCGCGGACTTGATAGCGATAAACGCCGGCATATTGCGGCAGGAAGCGCACGACATAAACGCCCCGCCCGTCGCTTTCCCCGTCATAGAAGCCCTTGACCGTCAGGGACTCCTGCGCGCAGGAGAAGGTGGCCGTCAGGTCGATCTGCGCCCACGCGTCCGGCAAGACCTCTCCGCCGAAGCGCAATTCAAACGTTTCATACTGTTTCATGTTCATGTGTTTTTTCCCTCTGCCTTTCGTTGAGCCATGCACCACGCGAAGCCGTCCGCACAGCGCTTCTCTGCGTCCTGAAAGTGATTTCCAACGTTCCATTGCAGCGTATGCCGCACGCCCCGCTCGCTGAGCCGTGCGTCCTCCCGTCGGATGGCGTCGCCGACGCTCGCAAGCACGGGATTGCGGCTCTTTTCCTCCCGGTCGCCCAAGCTGAGGTAGACGACGCGGCTGCGAAGCGCGTGCTGATCCGCATATGCGCGCCAGCCGGGAAACCAGACGGAGGGCGATACCGCGGCGACGGCTGCGAAAGCATCCGTCTGCGCCGCGCTCCACAGGCTGAACAGCCCCGCCAGCGAATATCCACCGAGAATGACGGGCGCATCCGGCGAAATCGCGTACTTCGCGCGCACTTCCGGCATCAGGCGCGACCGCAGCCACGCGAGCGTATCCGCCGCGCCGTGCCCGAAGGCTTCCCTGCCGAACACAGGCGGCGCGTCCCACGGGGACAAATCCACATTCCACGCTTCCACCGGAAACGCGACGTGCAGGAAGCTCCGCGTTGTCTGCGCGGCAAGCAGCGGCATTTCCTGCGAAAGCGTGTCCCGCGCGTCAATAGGCTGAAGCAGCAAAATATCCGGCTGATTGCGCAGGGTGACAAGGCAGCGTTTCTCCGCCAGCGCTTCGGCGGCAGGGAGCAAATCCGGCATATCCGCACGACCTTTCCGTTGGATTGCATCCAGTATACCAGATTCGCCCGAAAAGCACAAGTGATACTAATTCGATTCTAAGGTAACACCGCGCAAATGAGGTGGTCGGCTGGCGAATGGATTTTTCG
>ERZ827197.2940-NODE-2940-length-10416-cov-4.548789_pt1 | contig 10416 bp, 10 predicted proteins | sample MGYA00519867_ERZ827197 | MGnify/ENA primary metagenome ERZ827197 (study PRJEB31778, sample SAMEA3449278) | human gut metagenome | biome: human gut; feature: human-associated habitat; material: faeces | place: United Kingdom | collected 2010/2012 ...
CGGTCAGCTTCTCGCTGTAGTCCACGGCATCCAGCTTGGGGCAGCCGATGAGGGTGATCTTGCCCTTCATGAACTCTTCGTGCACATTGGCGTAGGCGTAGGCGGTGCAGTCGGCTGCGATCAGGAGCTTTGCCCCGTCAAAATAGGGGGCGTTCACCGGCACCAGCTTGATCTGGCAGGGCCACTGGCGCAGCTGCGACGGCTGTGCTGCGGTGGGGGCAGCAGGTGCGCTTTCCTCCCGGCGGAACTGGCGCATGGCGCTGCCCGGGCAGCCGTGGAAGGCCGGTTTTGCGGCCTGTGCCGCCTTTTTCTGCTTGTTTTCCAGCACGGCCTGCTCGTCGTAGGCGGCTGCCTCGCGCTCTTCAAAGGTGATGGCACCGGTGGGGCAGCCGGGCAGGCAGTCGCCAAAGCCGTCGCAGTAGTCGTCCCGCATCAGCTTGGCCTTGCCGTTCACAAGGCCGATGGCACCCTCGTGGCAGGCGGTGACGCAGGCACCGCAGCCGTTGCATTTTTCTTCGTCTATATGAATGATTTTCCGGATCATAGAAAAGCCTCCTTGTGTTTGTGCTTTGAGTATACTATAATCAGGGCAGACCTTCGGTTGTTATAACCACGAAAGTGAGGCTTTTTTATGAGACCCGTTGCATCCCCGCTGTTTCAGGGCCTGTCGGCAGAGGAGTGGGCTGCACTGGAGCAGTCCGGCTGCCTGCGCACGAAGAGCTACCCCCGGCACGCCGTCATTTTTCATGCCGGAGCGCAAGTGCATGCTCTGGGCGTGGTGCTGCGCGGCACCGTCCACATCGAAAATCTCGACCTGTGGGGCAGTAAGAGCATCCTGAGCAGCATTTCTGCCGGGCAGGCCTTTGCCGAGACCTACGCGCTGTGCGGCGACGTGATGATGGTGGACGCCGTGGCCGCCGAGGAATGCGAAGTGCTGTTCGTGAACATTTCCGCCTTTTCCGGCGGCGCACCCGGCACGGTGCACGAAAAGCTGCTGCGCAACCTGCTCACGGTGTCCATGCGCAAAAACCTGAGCCTTTCGCAGCGCATCTTCTGCACCACCCCCAAGACCGTGCGGGGCCGTCTGCTGACCTACTTTTCCGCACAGGCCGCCCGCAGCGGCAGTCTGCAGTTCGAGATCCCATTCAACCGGCAGCAGCTGGCCGACTACCTCAATCTGGACCGCAGCGCCCTCTCCAAGGAGCTGTGCAAGATGCGGGACGAGGGCCTGCTGACCTTTGAAAAGAACCGCTTTGCCCTGAACGAGCTGCCGGAGTGAGCCTCCCGCAAACGCAAGAAGCACCCGCCGGGTCCCACGATCCGACGGGTGCTTCTGGTTTTTACGGGTTCAGCCTTGCTCAATCTGCCTTTTTGGCAGGGGCCTTACGGGTGCGCTTGGGCTTTTCGGCCGGGGCGGCAGCTTCTGCGGCGGCTTCTGCCTTGGGTGCAGCCTTCTTCCGGGCAGTGGTCTTGCGGGGAGCCTTGGCGGGCTTCTCTGCTGCTTCCGCCTTTGCGGCGGGCTCCGTCTTCGGCTCTTCTGCCTTTTCGGCAGCGGGCTGGGCGGTCACAGCCGGTTCCGCAGCGGCCTTTTTGGTGGTGCGGGGCTTGCGGGCGGCAGGCTTTTTGACCGGTGCCTTCTTCTCCTCTGCCGGGGCAACAGCCTCAGCGGCGGGTGCGGCTTCCACAGCAGGCTCGGCAGTCTTTTTAGCGGTGCGCTTTGCGCGGTCCTTCACCTCAGCGATGGTCCACAGCTGGTCGGCACCGGGCACCTCCTGCCAGATCTGCAGCACGGCACCTGCTTCGGCACCCATGCCCACGGTGTCCACGCACTTGCCGCCGGCCCAGGACGAGCGCAGGCGCACGGTGCCTTCCGGCGTGGGGCAGAGCTCCCACATCTGGGAGGTGCCGCCCACATCCTCCCACAGGTGCAGCCAGGTGCCGTTGGCGGTGCCGGTCATGGTCAGGTCCAGCAGCTTGCCGGATGCGCGGTTGCGGATGCGGTACACACCCTCGCCCACCCGGACAAAGCTCCACTCCTGTTCGGGCTTGTGGTCATACTTGCCCAGACGAACGGTGCCGCCGTCCTTGCTTGCTTCCACGGCCTGGATCACATTGCCGGTGTGGGCGGCAATGGTATAAAAACGATCGGCTTCGATCATGGTCTGTGCTACGGTTTTCATGCTTCAGTTCCTCCATCTGTCACGATGCCGGGCAGGGTCTGCCAACATCTTCCTGCCTAAATGATACCACATATCGTGATTTTCCACAAGCAATTCGACCTTTCTTTAGCAAATCATACAGAATCGCCGGTTCTTTCGGCGTCATTTTCGCCCCTTCGCACCGGTTTGCGAGCCGTTTTTTCACACGGTTCCCCCTCTCGACTTTTTGCCGTACTTGCGTTATACTACGATGTTGCTGATTTCCGCCGTCCGCTTTTGGCGGCGGCTTTCCCTACTCCATCCCATTCAAGGAGGCTTTTTATGACAAGCGATGACCGCAGTGCGCTGCAGTTTCGCCGGATGACCGAGACGCCCATCCCGCAACTGGTCCTCAGCCTTGCTGCTCCCACCATTTTAAGTATGCTGATCACCAGCATTTACAATCTGGCCGACACCTTTTTTGTGGGCCAGATCTCCACCAGTGCATCCGGTGCCGTGGGCGTTGTTTCCAGCCTGATGGCCATCATCCAGGCGCTGGGCTTTATGCTGGGCCACGGGGCCGGCACCATCATCAGCCGCAGCCTGGGCAGCCGCGACACCACCGCCGCCACCCGGTTTGCGTCCACCAGCTTTTTCACGGCTCTGGTGTTTGGCGTGGTGCTGGCCGTGGCGGGCCTTGGCACCCTGCCCCACTTCATGATGCTGCTGGGCAGCACCGAGACCATCCTGCCCCACGCCTGCGCCTACGCGCGGCCCATCCTCATTGCCGCCCCGCTGATGATCTCCAGCCTGGTGATGAACAACATCCTGCGCTATGAGGGCAAGGCCAGCTTTGCCATGATCGGCCTGGTCACCGGCGGCCTGCTGAACATTGCGCTGGACCCGCTGTTCATCTTTGGGTTGGGCATGGGCACCGCCGGTGCGGGCCTTGCCACGGCCCTGAGCCAGACCATCAGCTTCTGCATCCTGCTGTCCATGTTCCTGCGGGGCAAAACGGTCAGCCAGTTCCGGATCACGGCAGTCACCCACAGCCCGGCGGAGTTCGGCACCATCCTGATGACCGGTATGCCCAGCTTTGGCCGTCAGGGCCTGAACAGCATTGGCGGAATGCTGCTGAACATTGCCGCCCGCAGCTATGGCGACGCTGCCGTGGCCGGCATGAGCATCGTTTCCCGCATCTTCATGTTCATCATCTCGGTGGCCATCGGCACCGGTCAGGGTTTTCAGCCGGTGGCAGGCTTCAACTATGGTGCCCAAAAGTACCGCCGGGTGCAGCAGGCCTGCCTGTTCACCATGGCAGCCAGCTTCTGCTTCCTCTCTGTCATTCTTACCGTCTGCTGGTTCAATGCCGAGACCCTCATCCGCCTCTTCCGCGATGATCCCGAAGTCACCGCCGTGGCCCTGCCTGCCTTCCGTTACCAGTGCTTTGCCATGCTGCTGCAGCCCGTGATCGTGGCGGGCAACATGCTGTTCCAGTCCATCGGCAAATCGGGCCGGGCCACCTTTCTGGCCTGCTGCCGTCAGGGCGTGTTCTTCATCCCACTCATCCTCACCCTGCCCCGGGCCTTTGGGCTGCTGGGTGTTGAGATCTGCCAGCCCATCGCCGATGTGCTGACCTTCTTTGTCACCGTGCCCTTCCTCTTCCCCTTCCTGCGTCAGCTGGTGCGGATGGACGAAGCCGAGGCTGCCAAGGCCTGAAGCGCCCCTGTAACAAAACTGTAACCATAACCGGACGTTCGATTGCAATTGAACGTCCGGTTTATTCGTATTATAATCAGGATAGGAAAGTTAAATTCTGCCAAACCTGTGAGGTACGCTTATGAAACGTTCTGTTCTCCGCATCGGCTGTGCAGTGCTCAGCCTGTCTGCCGCGGCAGGGCTGCTGGCCTCCTGCTCCCTGCTGCCTCCGGCCTCGCCCCTGCCCGATTCCAAGCCCGCGCAGGCTGAGGAAGCGCCCGGCCCCGCTGCAGCTTCACTGGACGACGGCAAGCTGCGCATCCTGTACAGCAACGGCTCCAACGGCGGCAATACCGTGCTCTGCGGCAATACCGTGTTGTATCAGGCCGCCAGCAGTGAGACCGTGTATCTGGTGCCGGATACCCTGACCGGCACCGTGCGGTACTATCTGCGGCAGTGGTCAGCCCCCGGCACCCCCACCGGGCGGGCAACCGCCCTGTGTGACCGCAGCGGCAAGGAGATCCTGACCTTTGACCGGGCCTACGATGCCGCCCTGACCGGCACGCTGCTGGTGCTGACCACCCCGGAGGAGTTTGCCTACTCCCCCGCGCTGCACCACGCCGCCGGAGACTGCCGGGTGCTGGACCTTGCCACCGGCGAGGAGCTGACCGTGCCGGAAAATGCCTACGGCTGCAGGATCGCGGGGGAAACGCTGGCGTTCAACCTGTGCAACGCCCCAGCTCAGGCCCTGGACGAGAACACCTGGGGCGATGACCTGACCCGCTATTACGCGCTGCAGATCCAGGACCGGGACGGAAACCGGATCCGGCAGGAGCCGCTGTGCGCCGCCGTGAGCCTGAGCTACTCCTACAACGAGATCTCGTCCCCGGCAGACTGGCTGGAACTGGACTATTACTCCGAAGACGAGGACATGGTGATCGACCATATCAGCCTGTACAGCACCGCCACCGGTGAGGAGCTGACCGGATTCCAGCAGTACACCGGCGCGGGTACGGTCTGCCTGTACAACAGCGGCAGATATCAGCTGGTCGATCTGGCCAGCACCGAACAAAGCGCGGTGCTCTGTGAGTTCGATGAGCCGGTGCGGTATTACCTGCCCGGTGCTGCCATCACAGAGCCGGAGGCATCCGGGCGGTACCGCTTCCACGATCTGCTTACCGGCGAGGAAAAGGAACTTTACGATGTGGGCACCGACGATGCCACGCTGGCCATCTACGCCCTGGACGGCACCGTGCGGGTGTTCGACCGGCAGACCGGCGTGCTGCTGACCGACACCGCCATCGACCCGGTGGAGAACCAGGTGCGGGCCCATGTCTATGCTGAAAACGGCTGGGTCTGGGTCGCGCAGGACGACAACGACAACTATGTGAACACGGCCATCCAGATCTGTGGGCCGGACGGCACCCACAAAACGCTGGATCCCCGCACGCTGGAAGAAACCTACACCCATTATTATCCCCTGTTTTCCACAGCAGATGGACTCTATTTCTACGGCTGCTGCAACGGCCCCGGCAGCAGCTGGCTGTATGACATCCTGGACAGCGATGGCAATGTCGTCGTGGGCGGGCTGCGCAGCTGCAGCACCTATTATGCCGACAGCGCCAACGGCCTGCCGGAGGGTGTGTTTGCCGCCAGCAAGGGATTTTCTTATGGCTGGATGGATTTTTCCGGCCGGTGGCTCTATGCCGAAAGCATCTTTGCTTCCACCGCTGACGAGATGGACAACTACTACTTCTAAGGGAGGATTTCCGTATGAAAAACGTTAAGATCACCCGCCGCAGTTTTCTGTTGGGCCTGGGGGCCGCCTCCTCGGCCCTGCTGCTTTCCGCCTGCGGCAGCACCGATGCCCCGGCATCGTCCGCCAGCACATCCGTCTTGCCGCAGCCTGACTCCGGGGCTCCGGCTTCGTCCGCTGCCAGCGAGGTCCCGCCGGAACCCATCCTGCGTGTGGACGAGTTCCCCATCACCGATGGCAGCACAGCCTGCATCCCACTGATCGCGCAGATCATGGCCGATACCACCGGGCTGGATCTGGAGACCGCCCGGAGCGCCGTGAACACCAACACCACGGCCCAGGCCTGGCGCAACTTGGGCCTGTACGGCAACAATTACGGTGATTCGGTCAAGCTCATCATCGCCTACGAAGCCCCGGAATCCGTCAAGGAGGAGCTGAAGGCTGACGGTGACCCGCTGGAGCAGAAGGCCATTGGCCGGGACGCGCTGGTGTTCATCGTCAACGAGGACAACCCCGTGCAGAGCCTGACCCGGCAGCAGCTCAAGGACATCTACGCCGGAACGATCACCAATTGGAAGGATGTGGGCGGCAAGGATCAGGAGATCATTGCCTTCCAGCGGCGGGCAGACTCCGGCAGCCAGACCCTGTTCCAGAAGCTATTGATCCAGGGCGGCCCGCTGATGGAGGCCCCCACCGAGCTGGCCCCCACCGCCATGGGTGAGCTGGTGGACAGCATTGCAGAGTATAACAACTCCGCCAATGCCATCGGTTTCTCGGTCTACTACTACATCGACCAGATGTACTCCAAGCCCGGTCTGCGGCTGCTGGCCGTGGATGGCGTGAATCCTTCCAACGAGACGATCGCCGACCAGAGCTATCCGCTGTGCAACGAATTCTATGCTGCCATCCTGCAGGATTCCGCTGCCGACAGCCCGGAACGCAAGATCTACGAATGGCTCTCCACCGATGCAGGCCGTTCCTGCATTGAGCGCTCCGGCTATGTGGCCGTCCAGTAATTCCCATAAAATTCGGCACATTTCATTGACTTTGCTCAAATCCTTTGCTAAACTTAAGAAAAGTTTGTCAGCTTTTTTCGTTTCACGATCTTGAGCAAAGGAGATGCCGCATCATGTCCCATCCTTCCGACACCCCGCACTCCTCCCACGTTGAGAGCCGCAGCCGCAAGGCACTGCGCAGCTACATCATTCAGGCCTCCACCCTGCTGGAGATCGTGCTGTCCGGGCTGGTGCTCATCGGCCTGCTGCTCAGCTTCATTCCCCTGCTCAAGTGGATGCCGGGCCTGCTGTTTGATGGCAACGATGTAGAGATCCGCGGCTTCCTTGAGCGGGCGCTGGACATCGTCATCGGCGTGGAGTTCATTAAGATGCTGGCCAAGCACAGCCCTGGCAGCAGCCTGGAAGTGCTGCTCTACGCCATTGCACGCCACATGGTGGTCGGCCACGAATCGGCTCTGGACAACCTCATCAGCGTGGGTGCCATTGCGTTGATCTTTGTTGTGCGTAAGTTCTTCTTTGTGCCGGCCTTTGGTGCCCACCTGCCTGACGCCAAGCCCGCCCCGGACCTGACCCCCAACCAGAGCGGCATCCCCGCCGAGGAGTTCTGCACCCGCCTGCGCCAGCGCATCCATGCAGAAGCTCTCGCCGACGAGGAGGACGACGACGAGGATGAGACCGAGGAAGTATAATCCCCCAGATACAGCAAAACGAGGACGGCCAATGGCTGTCCTCGTTTTTTGCTTCAATCGTCGTAATGTCCCTTGCACTGGTACACTTCGATCAGATCATTTTCAATGCGATAGACCAGCCGGTTTACATCATCGATCCGGCGGCTCCAATACCCGCTGAGATTTTCTTTCAGCCCTTCCGGTTTTCCAATGCCTTCATACGGGCTGCGCGAAATATCCTTGAGCAATGCGTTGATCCGTTTCAGCGTCTTTTTATCCTGAGACTGCCAATACAGATATTCCGCAAAGGCCCGCTCCGTGAAGGTGATCTTACTCATGTTCCATAGCCTCAAGCTCTTCCAGCGTTCTCGTTACAGTCTTTCCCTGACGCATTTCCTCAATGCTGTCATTCAGGGCGGCCATATTGGATGCACTATAAAAGGGATCCATCGAGACTTCAAACGGAATGCGTTTTTCACGCGTCATCTTCTTGGCCAGCATGGTGATGGCTGTTGTCATCGAAAGACCCAGTTCATTGCAGATCTCATCAAAATCCCGCTTCAGATTCTCATCCATCCGGACACTTACCGTCGTCATACTCTCACGCTCCTTTGTCACTTTTATTATATTCATATTGTGCAACATTGTCAATACATTGTTGCACAAATTTGCATAAAAGAAACACCCTGTACATTTCTGCACGGGGTGCTTCTCATCACTGCATCTTAAAATTCAGATTTATGCGTTGGTCTCGCCGCCCTCAACGACCAGCTCATCCTCATAGTCAAGGCCGTAGGTATCCACCAGCGTCTCCTCGTAATCCTTGTGGAAGAAGCTTTCCTCGCCCAGGCTCTTGATCTCGTCGTTGATCCAGTCCAGCAGGGTAGTGTTGCCCTTGCTCACAGCGGGGGCAATGGTATCCTGGCTGCCCAGAGAGGGGATGCCCACCGTGTAGCCGGAGTTCTGCTTTGCAAAGGCGATGACCTCGGTGTTGTCGTTGGCCCATGCTACGCCATTGCCGTTTTCCAAGGCGTTCTTGGCGGTTGCGTAGGAATCATACTTCTGCAGGGGAATGTCGGGATATTCCTTGGTCAGGTAGGTCTCGGCGGTGGTGCCGGAAATGACGATCATCTGATCGTCGGCGTTCCAGTTGTCCAGACTGGTGATGACATTGCTGTCGGGAGAGATGACACCCAGTGCAACGTTCATGTAGGGCAGTGCAAAGTCCACCTCCTCAGCGCGCTCGGGCGTGACGGTGAAGTTTGCCAGAATGATATCGACCTTGCCGGTCTGCAGATACTCAATGCGGTTGGCGGCCTCTGTGGAGACGAAGTTGGCTTCCACGCCCAGATCCTCGGCCAGACGGCGGGCGAAGTAGACATCATAACCCTGATACTCGCCGTTCTCGTCCACATAGCCGAACGGGTTCTTGTCGGAGAAAACGCCGATGTTCACGGTGCCGTCCGCCTTGATCTCGTCCAGCGTGTGGAACACGTCACTGCCAGCAGCTGCGGCACTGCCGGATGCAGCAGAGCCGGATGTGGCAGAAGAGGAGGATGCGCTGCCGCCGCAGGCAGAAAGCAGGGCGGCGGTGGAAACTGCGCCCAGACCCAGCAGGAAGGCACGGCGAGAGATCTTGTTAATTTTCATGGTAGTAACTCCTTTCCTTTCTTTCCCATATAAAATCTATCCATGATCTGTGACATCATTTCACAGCATCAGACAACTGCTTTGCAACCGCATCAAAGGTGAAAGTGCGCAGGAAACGCTGTGCACGTTCGGTCTGCGGGTGGTCGAAGAAGTTTTCCGGGGGCGCTTCCTCCACAATACGGCCATCGTCCAGAAACAGCACCCGGCTGGCAATTGCCCGGGCAAACTGCATCTCGTGGGTGACGATCACCATGGTCTTGCCCTCACGGGCCAGGTCGAGCATGACATCCAACACCTCGCGCACCATTTCAGGGTCAAGGGCGGCGGTCACTTCGTCGAACAGCAGGATCTCGGGGTGCATACAGAGCGCACGCACAATGGCGACACGCTGTTTCTGACCACCCGAAAGCTCCCGGGGGTAGCTGTTCTTTTTGGCCAGCAGGCCCACGCGGTCCAGCAGGGCCTCGGCTTCCTGCTGCACCTCAGCCCGGGGGCGCTTCTGCACCTTGGTGGGGGCCAGCAGGATATTTTCCAGCACGGTCAGGTGCGGGAAAAGCTCATAGCTCTGGAACACCATGCCGATGCGCTGGCGCAGGGCCGCCAGATTCTTGCCGCCGTAGGCGACCGTCTCACTGCCCAGCTTCACCCGGCCCGCCTGCACCGGCTCCAGACCGTTCAGACAGCGCAGCAGGGTGCTTTTGCCGCAGCCGGAAGGACCCACCACAACGATGACCTCACCGGGCTTGACGGCAAAGCTGACATTATCCAGAACATTGGTCTTGCCATCGTAGTTTTTTACCAGATGGTCTACAGTCAGGATCGGCTCTGCCATAACAGTCACTTCCATTTCTTTTCGAGATAACCGGCCAGCAGGCTGATGGGCCAGCAGGCCAGAAAATACAGGATAAACACGGTGAGGTAGATGCCAAACGCCGCGTTGGGGCTGGCGGTGCGGTTGGCCTCAATGATCTGCTGGGCCACCTTGAGCACCTCCACCACACCGATCATCAACACCAGGCTGGTGGTCTTGATCATGCGGGTGATGAGGTTGATGGACAGCGGGATGAGTCGCCGCACCGTCTGAGGGATGATGATGTACCAATAGGTCTGCGCCCGGCTCATGCCCAGCGCCTCGCTGCTCTCATACTGATGCTTCGGGATGGCGATGAGGGCACCGCGGACGAGGTCGCTCATCTCGGCCGTGCCCCAGAGCACGAACACGATGACCGCCGCCATCTCGCCGGAAAGATCCCAGCCAAAGGCCCGCGTGGTGCCAAAATACACCAGAAAGAGCAGCACCATCTGGGGCATGATGCGGATGAATTCCAGATACACCCGGAGGATGGCTTTCAGGATGGGATTTTTGAAAGTCATCAGCACACCCAGCAGGATGCCCAGCGGCAGGCTGAGAAGGACAGACACAGCGCTGATCTTGAGCGCCACGCCCAGACCGCCCAGCAGGCGAACCATATTTTTGCCCTTGAGCAGGA
>ERZ827197.2947-NODE-2947-length-10393-cov-6.527568_pt1 | contig 10393 bp, 8 predicted proteins | sample MGYA00519867_ERZ827197 | MGnify/ENA primary metagenome ERZ827197 (study PRJEB31778, sample SAMEA3449278) | human gut metagenome | biome: human gut; feature: human-associated habitat; material: faeces | place: United Kingdom | collected 2010/2012 ...
CTGCCGCACCTCGCTCGCCGTATCGGCACTTAGAATTATGCGGTATTGCCCTAATTTTCCAAAAGTTCTTTCATCGCTCTTCCCAGCGCATCGTTCCAGAAAAACCAGTTGTGGTCGCCGGGGGCTTCGTACCAAGTCAGGGGCCAATTCATCGCCTGCAAGGTATCGCGCAGGCGTAGGTTGGCGGGGTACAGACTGTCCTGCTGGCCGCAGGCCAAAAACAGGCGGGGCATGGGGCACGTTCCGTCGCGGAATTTCTCCACCAAGTCAAACAGATCATCCTGTGGCGGCACAATGCCGTGCGGGAAAATTGCCTGATCTTCATGCCAGCGGCAGAGCTGGGGCAGTTCGGCCTGGATTTCCGCCACCGAGGAAAAACCGGCGCACCCGGCGTACTGCTGCGGCGCAGTAAAAGCGCATTTCATAGCACCGTATCCGCCCATCGAAAGCCCCATAATATAAGTGCGCTCCGGTACGGGCTGAATGCCGAAAAACCGGCGGCAGAGCGTTGGCAATTCCTGATTAATGTAGGTGAAATACTTGGGGCCGCAGGCCATATCGGTATAAAAGCTGCGCTGCACTTCGGGAACGATCAGAATAGCCCCGTGGGTGCGGGCCAGGTGTTCGGCCTGGGTATAGCGCAGCCAGCCGGTGCAGTTGTCAGTCAGGCCATGCAGCAGGTACACCACTGGCGCGGCGGCCAAATCTCCGGTATCCGGCATGGTAACAAGCACCGATGTTGCCATGCCGAGAGATTCCGACATGACGTCACAGCGGAAAAATGCCATGGTTTGCCCCTCCTTCAAATTTGTGGGTTTGCCAGCGCGCGGCAGACGGCACGCATGGCGGGCCCGGTGCGGTCCCAGGCGCTCACGGTACTGGCAGCAAAGGGATAGTGCTGCAAAGCGTCCGGCTCGGCCAAGCAGACAGCACAGAAGCGCGGGTTGTGCGCAGCCAGCGCTTCTGCGGCCTGGGCGGCAGCGGCGGCTTCCTCACGGGTGCCAAAGGCGAATACCACCGCGGGCGCCGCGGCGCAGGCATCCGCCAGCTCCGGCAGTTCTTCCACCGTGTGGTAGACAGCGCACTGGCCGCCCAAACGCCGTGCAGCCAGTGGAGCAAAGCTTTCGGTAATGCGATCGCCCTCCGTCACGCCAGTACCGGTACCGGACGCCCGCGCAATAAATAACGTCCCTGCGGGCAGCGGCAGCAGGCCGTGGGGGTCTTGTACCGTCACGCCGGTTTCGGCCAACGCATCCGCAAGGGCAGCATGATTGCTCCAATCCTGGCTGGCGGCATCGCGGGCGGGCATAGTCCAGCCCAGCGCCAGCTTGCATGCCAAGATCCGCCGCACCGATTCATCCACCCGCGCCATCGGCAGGGTTCCATCGGCCACAGCATCGCACAGGGCACGGATGCAGGGGGTCTGCACATCTTTACCGGTGGGGTCGGCGTTATCGCCGCCGTTGCCAATAATCAGCAGGTCGCACCCGGCCAGTGCCGCCTGCACACAGCCCTGTGGTGCGCCGTACTGGTCCAGAATGGCGTGCATCTGCAAGCCGTCACTGATGACAAGCCCCTGGTACCCTAGTTGCCCACGCAGCACGCCCTGGATGACGGGCGCGGACATGGAGCAGGGCGTATCGGTGTCATCCAGCGCGGGGAAGCAGACATGCGATACCATCACGCTGGCAAGGTCCTCTGACATCGCGCGGCAGAAGGGCGTTAAGCAGCTATTCATCAATGTGTCACGCGGGGTATTGTCCACCACAAAGCCAAAGTGTGTATCGGCACCGGTCTGCTCATGGCCGGGGAAATGTTTGCCGCAGGCCAACACCCCGGCATCCCGCAGGCCGCGGGCCATGGCGCAGCCATAATCCGCGATGGATTGCACAGTTTGCCCATAATAACGGCGTTCCGCAGGGCCGGAAAGAGTATCCAGCACCGGCGCACAGTCCAGGTTAATACCCAGTGCCCGCAGCTCACCGCCCATCATACGCCCAACTTTGTAGGCGTTGGCGGGATCGCCCGTGCGGGCAATGACCATGGCGCTGGGAAAAACCGTGGCTTCGCTGCGCAGGCGGGTAACACAGCCGCCCTCCTGGTCGATGGCGATAAGAGCAGGCAGACCGTTTTCCGCCATGACGGTGTGCTGGATCTCAGCGTTCAACTGCGCCAGCGCGGCCCGCCCGGCACAGTTTTTGCCAAACAAAATAACGTTGCCGATATGATTTTTGCGTAAAAATTCCCGCGTGCCCGCATCCATGCGGGATACCTCGATACTGGCCAGGATCATCTGGCCGATTTTTTCTTCCAATGTCATGCGGGAAAGGAGATTATCAATCGTGGTAGGCATAGGGCACCTCGAAAACAGGTAGGAGTTAGGAGGGAGAAGTTCGGAGTTGATGTGAATTAGAAATTAGCAATGAGAGATTAGGAATTGGCGGTTGTTAAAAAGTGCGATTGGCTATTAAATGTTTTGTAGGGCACGATGACCTCATCGCGCCGGGGCTTGCCACACCTCAAATTACTAATCTCTCATTACTCATTCCTAATTATTTTGTATCAGGCCTTAATGCATCGTAACTCCTAACTTCAAACTTGCAATCGCCCCGCCAATGATTCCTGCGGTGTTGCGGTGGGCGGCAAGGCAGAGGGTGGGCTGGGGGTTGGCGTGCAGGCGGGCCAAAGTGGTGTGGCAGGCATCCAGCAGAAAATCGCCTGCCTCGCTGATGCCACCGCCCAGGGCTACGACCTCCGGCGCAAAAATGGAGTTGAGGGAAACAATGCCGGTGCAAAGCTCGTGCACATACTGGGCAAACACGACCTGCGCCGCAGCATTGCCGCTGCGGGCGCGGGCAATCAGGTCGGCGGGGGACTCGCCGCCGGCCATGCGGATCAACGCGGTGGCCGAAGCGTACTGTTCAAAGCAGCCGCACTGGCCGCAGGGGCAGGGCAGACCGTCGCTGTGGGTGATGATATGCCCCAGTTCCGGGGCCAGCCCGGTGGGGCTGCGCCAGCACTGCCCATTGATGACAATGCCCCCGCCAATGCCGGTACCCAGGGTGAGCAGAATACCTGTCTGTACATTTTGCAGTGCACCGGAACGCATTTCGGCCAACATTGCCGCGTGACCATCGTTAATGACCACCGCGGGTAGACCGGACGCCCGGCGCAGCAACGCAGCAAGGGGCACATCTACCCATGCCAGATTATCCGCCGTAATGGTTTCGCGCGCAGCGTTCAGCGTGCCAGGCGCACCGGCCCCAATAGCCGCAACGTGATATGGTTCCAACTGCGCCGCAATCAGCGCGGCGGCTTCGGCAGGTTCTTTGGGTGTGGGGCGGCTCCACTGCTGCAAAAGGTTCAGCTGTTCATCAAAAATGCCGAACTTAATGCTTGTACCGCCAATATCAATACCGGAAAGAAACATGGTTGAACCTCGATGGAGCGTTGTGGAGAATTAGGAATTAGTAATGAGAAATTTGAGGGTGAGCGGAGCGAAGAGAAAAAAGAATAATGAATAAATAATAATGTTGGTGGACCGCGGCACGCTGCGCCGCTCAGGAGATATCAGGTTCGTTGTTTATTAAAACGTACCTTGGCCCACAAAACGTTCTGAATTCGCGGGATAGATGTCACAACATCTTTATAACGTGGAATAGGGCACTGTCTCGGTGGGGTCGGGTACCCCCGCCCTACCGTAAGACAAAAGCCTTGCACCATTCTGCAAATTGCGGTATAGCGTCCCCGTTAGCCGATGACGAATCTCATCCTCACAAGCAATTCCTAATTACTCATTGCTAATTTCTAATGATTTCATACCGGACCTTGCCGCGCCGCCAACTCCTAACTCCTCCCGCCTAACTATCTCGCCATACTCTCTCCACCTGCCATCCTTCGCTCCATCCCACCAGCACGGCGGGGTAGCCGGGGTGGATGGTGCGGGGCAGGCCGAGCAGGGCGGCGGGGGTGGTAGATGCCATCAGGCAGGCGTCCTGTGCGGGGATCCCAATGCTCTGCAAATTGCGCACTGCACCGTCCAGATAAACACCGCCACCGTCCAGGGTGCCGTTTGCGCAGCGGCTTACACCGTTTTGCACAATATAATCTTGCCCGGCCACGGTGTAGCGTCCATCGGGCAGACCATGGGTAGCCACACTGTCGGATACGGCAATCATCGCTTCAGGGCCTTTCATATGGTAGACAAGCTGCAAAGCGGCGGGGTGCAGGTGAACCAGATCGCAGATGCACTCGGTGGTCACGTTAGGATTCAGCAGAGCGGCGGCCACCACACCGGGGTCGCGGTGGCGCAGGGGGCGGCAGGCGTTGAAGGTATGGCACAGACCTGTAAATCCAGCAGAAAAAGCACGCTGGGCGGTCTCGTAATCAGCATCGGTGTGCCCGGCCTGCACCCGGATACCTCGCGCCGCCAGAGCTGCGCCAAGTTCCAGCGCACCGGGAAGCTCCGGGGCAAGGGTCACCTGCCGGATGACGGATTCATACCCCTGCACCAGCGTCTGGTACGCGGCGAGGGTTGGCGGCAGCAGCGCGGCAGGTGGCATGGCACCGGGACGTTCGGGACTCAAAAAGGGTCCTTCCAGATGAACACCCAAAATATGCGCGCCGGGCAGTTTGCCTGCGGCCTGCTGCTGCATGGCGGTTTGTACCACCGCCAGCGCCCGGCGCATGGTGGGCAGCGGCTCCGCCCCAAGGGTGAGCAGCACATCCGTTACGCCGTGGCACAGCAGGATGGTCAGGAACTCGGGCAGGGGGCGTTCATTCAGCTCCGGGTCAAAGCCCTGGCCGCCGTGGCAGTGCAGGTCAACCAGTCCGGGTGTTAAGGCCCAGACAGAAAAATCGGCCGGACCCCCGCCACCAATGGCAGTGATCTGGCCGTCTTCGACCGTCACGGTCTGATTGGCTAGGAATGTACGGCCCACCAGAAGTTTTTGAGCAAAAATTTTCATGGTAAGCACCAGTGTTAGTTAGGAGTTAGGAATTAGGAGGTAGGAGTTCATATGCATTAGAAATGAGCAATGAGAAATTAGGAATTTGTGGTGGAGTATAGGCGTATGACAATTTTTGATTGTCGTACCGTGAACGCCGGCGCGATGAGGGCATCGCGCCCTACAGGATGTTATATGGTTCATCACTCAGCTTCAAATAGCAGCAAACCTAATATTTCCTGAGCGGCGCAAGTGCGCCGCGGTCCACCAACATTATTCTTTATTCTTTTTTAATTATTCATTCCTAATTGTTAATTCTGAATTATAGGTTGTTCAGCGCTTCCGCAATTCTCCCGTGTGTTTTTTCCAGTCTTGCTTCCGCGGTGGGGGCGTCAATTTTACAGAGAATCATCAGGATAGCGGTTTTGGCGCTGTAACCGCACTGCTCCAGGGCGTTGCGGGCGGCAACACTGTCGGCACCGGTGGCGGTGCGCACACTGCGTACACAGCGCTCCACCAGCTTTTCGTTGCTGGCGCGCACATCAACCATCAGGTTGCCATACACTTTGCCCAGCTTGATCATGGTGGCGGTGGAAAGCATGTTCAGCACCATTTTTTGGGCAGTGCCGCTTTTCAGGCGGGTGGAACCGGTAATAACTTCCGGCCCCGGCATGGGGGAAATGCCAATGTCAGCCCGGGTGTCTACCTCACTGCCGGGGCAGCAGGTTACACTGATGACCGCTGCGCCAAGGCTGTGGGCATACTCCATCGCACCCAGCACATAGGGGGTGCGGCCGCTGGCGGCAATACCGCACAGAACATCCTTCTGGCTGAAATTCAGCTTTTCCAAGTCCTCTTTGCCAAGGTCGCGGTTGTCCTCGGCGCCCTCCACCGGGATCAGCATGGCGCGCTGGCCGCCCGCAATAACGGCATCCACCATATCGCGCCCGGCGCTGAATGTAGGCAGGCATTCGGCTGCATCCAGCACGCCAAGACGGCCGGAAGTACCACATCCGCAATAAATCAGCCGTCCGCCTTTTTGCAGCGCGGCGTAAATCACATCCACAGCTGCAGCGATCTGCGGCAGAACCACTTCCACCGCTTCGGCTACTTTTTTGTCCTCCTGGTTCATCAGGCGGACGATCTCAAGCGTTGAAACCTCATCAATATGGCTGGTTGCCGGGTTCCGCTGCTCGGTTGAAATATGATCCAGTTTTACCATAAACAATTCCTCGCATTTGGCAGGTGTAGAGCCCTGCCTGCTGTGCGGCGGGCATTAACCCTTGACGCCGCCGACAGTAAGGCCCTTGACGAAGTATTTTTGCAGGAAGGGATACAGGATGATGATGGGCAGGGTGGAAACAATGATAACGGCAGACTTGATGGCAATACCCAGGGAGGATTTATCCGCAGAGCCTGCACCATCGCCAACCATGGCAGTGCCGTTGACAATGTTGCGCAGGAACAGCATAACGGGGTACTGCTCCTTATTGAGGTAGATCAAAGAATTGAACCAGTCGTTCCAGAAGAACACCGCATAATACAGGCCGACCGTTGCAATGGCAGCGGTGGAAAGCGGCACAATGATACGGCGCAGAATGCCCCAATAGCCCAGGCCGTCAATAAGAGCAGCTTCCTCCAGCTCGTGCGGGAGAGATTTGAAAGAGTTGATCATGATGATCAGGTTGAACTGGCTGATGCAGAAGGGTAGCAGCATAGCCCAGCGGGTGCCGGTCAGGTGCAAAGAGGATACCAGCAGGTAGTTTGGGATCATGCCGCCGGCAAAAAACATCGAGATAACAACGATCTTCATGAAAACCTTGTGGCCCATCAGGTTGTCTTTGGACAGGGGATAGGCGAACATGATCGTCATCAACATAGCGATGGTAGTACCGCCGATGGTATAAATAAAGGTATTGCCATATGCCTGGAAAAAGTTGGGGTAGGTGAAGATCTGCTTGTAAGCATCCAGGTTAAAGCCGATTGGCCAGAACAGGACCTGGTTGTTGATGATGGCCTTGGAACTGGAGAAGGACAACGCTGCCATATACACAAACGGCAAAAAGCAGACAAGCAGGGTAAAGATCATGACCAGGTTGACAATGGTGTCAAAAACGACGTTTTCTTTTGTTTTATAATACTTGCTCATCTTTTTGCCTCACTTAATACAGGCTTTCGTCCGTCAGCTTTTTGCTGATTGCGTTGGAGCCTGAAACCAGAATCAGACCAATGATGCCGCCAAACAGGCCAATGGCCGTTGCGTAAGAGTAGTTCTGGTTCTGCAGACCGGTGCGGTAAACCAGCGTATCAATGATATCGCTGACGCCAGAGTTAGACGGAGTGTACATCAACAAGACCTTTTCATAGCCAATGCTCAGCATACGGCCAACGTTCATGATCAGCATGACCATGATGGTAGGCATGATGGAGGGGATGGTCACGTGGAAGATCTGCTGCAGGCGGGTAGCGCCATCCATCTCAGCGGCTTCATACAGATCGCTGCTGATGCCGGTGATAGCGGCCAGATAGATGATGGCGGTCCAGCCGGTGTACTGCCAGGATTCCGACAGGATGTACAGCGGGCGGAACCAGGCCGGCTCGTTCATGAAGTAGACGGGGGTCATGCCGAAGACGTTGTGCAGAAGGTTGTTCAGCAGGCCGGTGCTGGGAGAAAGAATCTCGTTCATGATGGCGATAACGACCACCGTGGAGATAAAGCGCGGCATGTAGGAGATAGTCTGCACAACTTTTTTCAGGTGCTTATTGCGCACTTCGTTCAGCAGGATTGCGAAGATAATGGGCAGCGGGAAGTTGATAACCAGGTTTTCCAGCGAAACCACTAACGTGTTGCGGAATGCGCGCCAGAAAGCGGGGTCTTTCAGGAACCGCTCAAAGTAGCGCAGGGTCCATTCGGTGCCAAACATACCCTGGCCGGGGCGGTAGCGCCGGAATGCCAGAATGTTGCCGAACATGGGAACGTATTTGAAGATGATGAAATACAGCAGCGGCAGAATCATCATGGCATATAATGCGCTGTACTGCTTCAGGTGCTTGATGGTATGCGAACGCCGCTGGGCCTTTTCGGCCGGCGTAAGCTTTGCTTTTGCCTTACCCATGGATTGCGCTCCTTTGGTTGGGGGCGGCGCGAACAGCGCCTGCCCTTAAAAATAAAAGCAGGGGGTATATCCTCCACGGATATGCCCCCTGCTGAGGATCAACTGGTCAATATTTTACTTATTGTTGTCGTTGTACATCTGCAGGTACTGGTCAATGCTCAGGTTCTTCATTTCAGCAACGTAAGCATCCCAATCGGTGTCGGTGCTCTTCTTGCCGGTGATGAAAGCATCTGCCCAAACTTCAAAGGTATCGCCCAGCGGGGTGCGCAGGCTGGCGGCATCCTCAGCGGTCAGGTCGTCAAACTGCGGGGTGGGAGGTATGGGCTGGATAGCATCATCCATTGCAGCAACTTCGGTGTTGATTTCGGCATAGTTCTCGTCGTACTTGGACATTTCACGCTCGTTGATCCAGACCATCTGGGTAACGTCGGAACCGCAGCCGTACTTGAGCTGCATGCTCTTATAAATGCCGTCAGCACTGTTCACAATGTCGTCAGAGTAAACGATCTTGTCGCCGTCCATGGTGTAGGTCTCGCCTTCAACACCCAGGCACCACAGTTTTGCATTCTCCTCAGAGTAGAACATTTCATCGATGGTGCGGACAATGCGCTCGAAATCATCGCGTTCAGCAGTCTTTTTGGGGAACATGATGCCGGAACCGGTGCGGGACTTGGGCTGGTGGTGGGCACCTGCGGGGCCTTCCAGCGGTGCATACATCTGCAGTTTAAAGCCGTCGATCTCGCTGGCAGCTTCCACGCCGCCGATCTGGTCATAGTAAGCGTAGGTGGCCATGGAAGAACCAGTAGCCAACTTCTGGCTCCACTTATCACCATCAATGGGGTCAGCCATTTCGGGGTCAAGCAGGCCTTCGGAGTAGAGCTTGCTCAGGAATGCGAAGTATTCTTTGCACTTATCATCAATTGCGCCAGCAAAGAAATCCTTGTTGTCGTAATCATAGCTCAGAACGTAAGAGCCATCGGCGCTGTTTTTGCCCACGCTGATGCCGAAGGAAGGCATCGTCATACGGAACAGAACGCGGGGACCAGCCAGAATGGTGAGCGGGTAAGAATCGGGATAATCAGCTTTGTAAGCCTTCAGGATCTCGTACAGGTCATCAAAGGTCTTGGGGGCTTCCAGACCCTTGGATTCCAGATAATCCTCACGCAGGATCAGGCCGCCGTCGTAGAACGGCTTATCGGTCAAAGACGGCATATAGTAGCGCTTGCCGTCCTGCAGGTTCAGCATATCCACATCGTCCTGCAGGCCCATTTCCTCAACGCGTGCGTTGAAGTTGGGGGTCCAGTCGCTGTAGTCGCTGATGGGAACCAGAGCGCCGTTCAGAGCCAAAGAAGCATTCTCACCGGTGGTGGACTGGTACAGGATGACATCGGGAACGTTCTCGCCGGTATTCAGTGCCAGAGAAACCTTGGTAGAGTAGTCCGCAATGGGAATGGCCTCAACGTCCAGGTTGACGTTGCAGCGCTTCTGCACTTCGGTAAAGGTGAGCCAGTCTTCTTTATAAGGAAGGGTAGCATTATCCGACAGATAAATTCGGATGTTGATGGGGTCCTCATTGGAGTAATCCGGGGTGCCGGATTCGGTGGAAGCGGCAGTGGAATCTGCGGTAGACTCAGCTGCGCTGGAAGCGGCCGCGGAAGAACCGCTGCTTCCACAGGCGGCCAAAGTGCCTGCTGCCATGCAGGCGGCCAAAGCCATGGCCAAGGTACGGCTGACTGACTTTTTCATGGGGTATCCTCCTTAATATGGTTTCTCTTTTTATAATGCCGCTATCAGGGTTGCAAGCGAAAGCGGCGTGTTCCACAAAAATGGGTAAACCAAGGCCAATACTGCCTTGCGCCCCGGTTACCCAGCAACAAATACCCCGCGGCTGGCTGCCACACGAAGACGGTTTCGAACTATTGTTTCTCAAATTTCATGTTTACCGGAATATTTGTTTCAATATCTGTATCATACGCCAAACCTGCCCCATCGTCAATACATTTGTGATAAATTCATGATTATTTACAAACAAGTGTGTGAAAGTTTGGAGAAAACGGAAAATAGCAAGTTTGACGAAAGAAAATAAGGCAGAGAGACCGTTAGGAGTTGGGCGCGAAAAAAAATAAGTAATAAAGAATAATGAATCATTATGGTGGACCGCGGCGCAGAAGCGCCGCTCAGGAAATATTGGGTTTGATGTTATTTGAAAAGCAGCTGCAAAGTATAGCGATCGTGCGGCACGATGCGGGCATCGTTATGGGCGGGCTTTGCTGAATTGTTAGGGCAACACCGCACAATTCCCGCCTTGCGGCTTAAGCACCGCTCCGGCAG
>ERZ827197.2952-NODE-2952-length-10383-cov-2.703234_pt1 | contig 10383 bp, 10 predicted proteins | sample MGYA00519867_ERZ827197 | MGnify/ENA primary metagenome ERZ827197 (study PRJEB31778, sample SAMEA3449278) | human gut metagenome | biome: human gut; feature: human-associated habitat; material: faeces | place: United Kingdom | collected 2010/2012 ...
AATAACGAGGTCCAGTTCCATGAATCACACCAGAATAAAGCGGTGAGCGATCCAGATTACTTCTGATAATCTCATGTGTCTGCTCATTTGTATACGTCAGCCAGCAGGAAACCTGATCCTTTTGAACGCTCTCAGGATCTGTTGTGAATGAGAATGGAACAACTCGCTCATCACCTTTTTGTTCCTGCATTTTTGAAAAATCAATACTTCTTTTATCAACTCTCGCTGGTGTTCCAGTCTTAAATCTAAACATCTCAATGCCGAGTTCCTTTAATGAATCTGTCAGATGTGTCGCTGACTGCAATCCATTTGGACCTGTTTCATTGCTGATATCACCATAAATGCAGCGTGCCTTTAAATATGTTCCAGTTGCAAGCACTACACATTTACAATGGTAAATTGCACCAGAATACGTTACAACTCCATTTATATTATTATTTTCATCAACAAGAAGTTTACATACCTCTGCCTGTCGTATTGTCAGCTTGTCGGTATTTTCCATGGTATGGCGCATCTCCTGCGAGTATGCACGCTTATCCGCCTGTGCACGAAGTGAATGCACAGATGGTCCTTTTGATGTATTTAACATCTTAGACTGAATAAACGTCTTATCAATATTTTTGCCCATCTCTCCGCCAAGCGCATCCACTTCTCTTACAAGATGACCCTTAGAGCTTCCTCCGATATTCGGATTGCACGGCATCATTGCTATACTTTCCACACTCACAGTAAAAACAATCGTCTCTAATCCCAGTCTGGCACAAGCTAACGCCGCCTCACAGCCGGCATGTCCTGCTCCAATAACCACCGCATCATAATATTCTTCTAAAACAGCCATATTTTGCCTCCACTATCTAGTTACTTACCCATACAGAACTTTGCAAAAATACGGTTTACCAGATCTTCTTCAATCTCCTCGCCGATTACTTCTCCCAAACTGGTATAAGCATCCATCATGTCGATTGTCAGCATATCCTCCGGCATCCCATTTTCAATGCCCTCCTCTGCAAGCCTCAGGCTTTCGCAGGCATTTAACAGACATGTTTTTTGACGTGCATTCGTGATAACAACCTCATCATTTCCTACAATCATTCCCTGTTCAAACATGTCACGTATTGTCTGCTCAAGCGCATCTAATCCATCTTCATTTGCCGCTGATATCCAAAGAACAGGTGCATCCACTCCAGCTGCCTTTAAATCCTTCGGCTGAATTACAGAAGATAAATCGGACTTATTTAACAGAATAATACTTTTTTTGTTTTTTAGCAACTCCATAATCTTATGATCATCTTCATCGAGATTTCGGGATGAATCTGCCACGTAAATCAATAGGTCTGCCTTTGCAGCAGCCTCACGTGCCTTCTCTACGCCGATTTTTTCAACAACATCAGATGTGTCACGAATACCAGCTGTGTCCACCAAAATTAAACTCAAATCGCCAAGCATAATCTGCTCCTCAAGAGTATCTCTCGTCGTACCGGCAATCTCTGTGACAATTGCCCTCTGTCTTCCTGATAACGCATTGAGCAAAGATGACTTTCCGGCATTTGGCTTTCCTACAATCACAGTGCGAATCCCCTCTGTTAAAACCTTTCCATTATCAAAGGAGTCTGCCATCTTCTTTACTGCTGCTCTAATTTTTTGAACACGTTCTGTGAGGCCCTCTGTATAGCCTTCAAGCGAAATATGCTCTGGATCGTCAAGTGCTGCCTCTATATAAGCAATCTCGTCTAAAAGCGTGCTTCTGAGGTCTTGTATGCGGTTTTTAATTTTTCCAGATAGCTGTTCTAGTGATGCATCTATTGCAAAACGATTCTTTGCAGATATAAGCTCCATAACAGCCTCTGCCTGAGACAGGTCAATTCGCCCATTCAGAAAAGCTCTTTTTGTAAATTCTCCCGGCTCTGCCGCTCTCGCACCATTTTTCAGTACCAGATTCAGCACTTTATACACAACTGTTACTCCGCCGTGGCAGTCGATTTCCACAACATCTTCTTTTGTATAACTGTGTGGGCCTTTCATAATAAGGACAATACATTCATCCACAACTTCCTCGCCGTCTTTAATATTACCATAATAAATACGGTGATTTTCCAGCTGATAAACATCCGCTTTTTTATTATATGGCTCAAAAATTTTCGCCAAAATCTCCATTGCTTCGCTGCCGCTGATTCTTATAATTCCAATTCCTGCGTTGGATACTGCGGTAGCAATCGCGGCAATTGTATCAAATTCATTTATCATTCCTATCACACTCTCCATTTATTCAAATTTTAACTCTAAAATCAAGTTTAAATGCTATAAAAATAGGAATGTTTAAAAATTCCCGTAAGAATCTTTAAACATCCCTAATCTCATACTTATGTTATCTGTCTCTCTTTAACATAATAACAACTTTTCTATACGGTTCCTCACCTTCACTCTTCGTACAGACATATCTGTCATTCTGAAGTGCAGAATGAATCACACGTCTTTCATACGGATTCATTGGCTCTAAAGCAACAGGTTTTTTCGTTCTCTTTACCGTATATGCTATTTTTTTAGCTAATTTTTCAAGTGTTGCCTTTCTTCTCTCGCGGTAATTCTCTGTGTCAAGTTTTACGCGGATATATGCATCGCTCTCACGATTCACATAAAGGCTGATAAGATACTGTAATGCGTCAAGAGTCTGTCCTCTCTTTCCTATAAGGATACCCATATCGGAACCAGATAAATCAATATTCATTACATTATCTTCTTCTCTAAAATCAATATTTACTGTAGTTTCCACTTTCATGGCAGCAAATAATTCGTCACAGAATTCCTGTGTTCTTTCTAATAAAGACTTCTTTAATATTACCTTAATTACTGCAGGTTTGCTATTAAAGATTCCGAGGAAACCTTTGCTTCCCTCATCAACTACTTCATACTGTAACTTATCACTGCTGATTCCAAGCTCAAGAGTAGCTGCGGTAATTGCCTCATCTACAGTTTTTGCTTTAAATTCTTTAACTTCCACTACTTCTTACCTCCCCTGGTATGTCCATGTTCCTTCTCATACTGAGATACCAGATAAGCCTTTTTACCAATTTCTCCAAGCTTGCTGATATCAACAGAATCAAGATTGGCATAATCTTCTGCACCTGTTCCTTCTGGTCCAGCGATTTTCTTTGTATTAATGGAAGCAATTTGCTTAATTGTCTTTCTTGCGGAAGGATTCTCAATCTCCTCTTTTGCGGCATCTGCCTTAGCAGAGGTATCCATGAGTCTTTCCATAAATGTTTTCTGTCCTTTTGCTTTCTTCTTTGCAGCTTTTTCTTTGTTCTTTGCAACAAGAGCATCGATATCTGCGTTATCCATATATTTATTAATGATAACCTGCTGTAAACACTGGAATAATGCACTTGTTACCCAGTAAATACCAAGACCTGCCGGAGTAACTAAACAGAAATATAAAGACATAAGAGGCATCATGACTGTCATGCTCTTTGTCATTCCTGCTGCTGGATTATTACCATCCAGCTCAGGCTGTTTCATTGTCTTTGCAGATAAATACTGGAATAATGCAGCTAGAATAGGAATCAGCCAATAAATAGAAGGATGAAATCCTGGTGTCTGAGATACATTGATTCCTGCAAAGAAATCGTTCATTCCAATAATATGAGTAGATGAAGTGTTAATTACATCTGCTGCTGATGGAATCGCTTTGGCAAGTTTATGCCATGCATCTGCATTAAAATAATTCAGTGTATCAATAATCTGATTCTTTGTTGCATCTGATGCAAGACTTGTAACGTAAGAAGACTTTAATCCCTTACCAATCTTATTAATCGCATCAATTGCGCCTGCCTGTCCTGCGATTGCAGTTACAACCTGCATGTAGACAGCCTTAACCTGTGGGATATATGCAGGAATCTTACGGATAACCTGATATAACGCAAGGAAAATAGGCATCTGAATTACTAACTGAAGACATCCACCCGTTGGGTTTGTGCCATATTTTTCGTAAACTTTCTGAATCTCTTCATTCTGCTTCATCATAGAAGCCTGATCTGTCTTATTACGGTACTTTCTCTGAATCTTATTGATTTCAGGCTGCATTACCTGACTGATCTTAGCAAACTTCTGTTGCTTAATAGTCAGAGGCAGCATTAATAATCGAACAATAATGGTAAATATGATGATACATAATCCAATGTTCTGAATGCCGATGAAATTCAGACAATAGAAAATGAATTCCATGACATACCCAAGTAAGGTAGCAATCCATCCGATAATCGGAGTGGTAGACTGCGTCAATAACATACTTTTCCTCCTTAACTATGGAACCGGATCATATCCGCCTTTCGAAAAAGGATTACAACGCAGAATCCGCCACGCTGCTAACAATCCCCCCTTTAATACACCATGCTTCTCAATTGCCTCTATCGCATACTGCGAGCAGGTCGGTGTATATATACAGGTCGCTCTTCCTTTGAGAGCTGACAGATATTTCTGATAAAATCTTATTATTTTAATCAAAATAATTTTCATTCCAAATCGTCGTCTTTCAATAAATGATGTAAATTCAACAAATGAAAAATGGCACTTTCAAATTTCCCATAGTCAGAATCTTTCGCTGACGGGCGTGCCACAATTACAATGTCATAGCCACTCTTGATTTCTCCCCAGTGGAGACGCATAACCTCTCTGATTACTCTGGTTACTCTGTGGCGGACAATACTATTTCCTACTTTTTTACTTACGGAAATTCCCACGCGGTTAGAAGAAATGTCATTCTTCTTTATTATCATTACAAAACAGCGGTTCGCCTTAGACTTACCATTACGATATACCGCCTGGAACTCCCAATTCTTTCTTAAAGACTTAAATTCACTCACTTAACTTTCTCAACTTTCCAAAAAATCAATGAGAAAAGAAAAGGTCACATCACTGCGACCTAAGCTGATAATTTATTTCTTCCTTTTGCTCTTCTTCTAGCTAATACTTTTCTGCCGTTAGCAGTACTCATTCTTTTTCTAAAACCATGAACTTTAGATCTCTGTCTTTTCTTTGGCTGAAATGTCATTTTCATGCTAAAACACCTCCTTAACAAAATTTTATGATTATATATCTGAATAATATATTCGTAAAAACATCACTCCTATTATATTGAAAAAAGTGCTCTAAGTCAAGCAATTCCTGCGTTTTTTCTTATTAAATCTTTAATTTTAATTTTTTGCACATCCAAATCAGAAGTTATGCACGAGTTATCCACAAAATGTGCATAACTTGTGCATAACTATTGAAATATTCACAACTCTGCCGCAAAAATTCGTCGAGAGCTACTGTTAATCTGCAATTTTTGATGTGTATAATTTCGTTTAAGTTATCCACAATGTGTTATTTTTCATTTTTTTCTCTGAAAAAACAGCATTTTTCTCAGTTATCCACAATAAGTTATCCACATTTTCTCACCATTCGTATATTGAAAAAACTTCGGTTCTGTTATACACTTATACTAAAAGCCGAGCTGTTTTTTAATCTCGATATTTTTACTAAAACAGTTCAACATATTAAACCAGAATGGAGCTAACAATGAAAGAATTAATTGAGTCAAAATGGCAAGAAATTCTGAATATTCTCGTAAAAGAACATGAAATATCCGAAGTTGCCGTTAATACTTGGATACAACCACTAATTATTCAGACAATTACAGATGACAGTATTACTTTTTTTATGGTACGTGGACCACGAGGAATTGAATTTATAAAACACAAATATTACGACATTTACCTCTCTATGGCAATTGAGCAGGTTACTGGAAAGCAATTTAAAATTCTTTTTACCGACTCCAATTCTGCAGCCCCGAAATCAGAACCGAAAAAAGTCAGTGTTCCTGCAGAATATATTGGTAATTTAAATCCAAGATATACATTTGATACATTTGTAGTCGGCCCGACAAACAAAATGGCTCATGCTGTTTCCGTTGCAGTCGCCGAATCACCTGGTGGTGCATACAATCCCCTCTTTTTATATGGAGGAGCTGGACTTGGAAAGACGCATTTGATGCATTCCATTGCACACCATATCATTAATAATCGCCCAGATTTACGTGTTTTATATGTAACCTCTGAAAAATTTACAAATGAACTGATCGATTCCTTAAAACATGACAAGAATAAGGAATTTCGTGACAAATACCGTAATATTGATGTCCTCTTAATCGATGATATCCAGTTTATAATAGGAAAAGAAAGTACTCAGGAAGAATTTTTCCATACTTTTAATGAACTTCACGAAGCAAAAAAACAGATTGTAATTTCTTCCGATAAACATCCGCGAGAAATTGCAACATTAGAAGAACGTCTTAGATCTCGCTTTGAATGGGGAATTACTGCGGATATTCAGCCGCCAGACTACGAAACTAAGATGGCAATTTTGAAAAAACGTGCTGAATTAGAGCATCTTGATATTAATCAGGAGGTTATGCAATACGTTGCTACAAATATTAATTCCAATATTCGTGAATTAGAGGGAGCTTTAAACAAAATTTATGTTTTCGCCAACCTCGAAAAGAAGCCTGTTACCTTAGAATTAGCGGAAAATGCTTTAAAAGATACGATTGAATGTCAAAAAGAGGTAACTCCACAGTTGATTATGGATGTCGTTGCCGAACACTATAATATTTCTGTTTCTGACATCATTTCTAAGAAGAAAAATAAAGAAATCGCTAATCCACGACAGATTTGTATGTATCTTTCCCGTAAATATACCGACTATTCTCTCCAAAATATCGGAAAAATTATGGGTAATCGCGACCATACTACTGTTATACACGGTCATGACAAAATTGGAAAAATGCTTGAAACAGACGAAAACCTTAAAAGCAACCTTGATATCATCATCAAGAAATTGAACCCACCAACGTAGTACATTTATATAGAAGAAACAAAAAAATAAAGGTGTCTTCACACACTGGGGACAACCCTTTATTTTTTTCCACATTCTATTCAGATTCGATGTGAATTGCCTGTGGATAGCTGTGGATAACTTTTGCCCAATTTTTCCTATGTGGATAACTATTTTTTTATTCACATACTTATCCGCATAGTTATCCTTTTCGAAAATCCTTGTATTATCGGCCTTATCTTAGTTATTCACATCCTACACACCCCCTACTACTACTACTGCGGATAACTTATTATATTTATATATATTTTACACCGAAAGGAGTTATACACATTTATGAAGATAACATGCTCTAAGAATCAATTTTTATATGGAGTAAATACAGTCTCTAAAGCTGTGTCCAATAAGACAACAATGGATATTCTTCAATGCATACTGATTGAAGCTTATGATGATTGCATTAAATTAACTGCAAATGATACGGAACTTGGTATAGAAACAGTTATTGAGGGAACAATCATCGAACCTGGTAAGATTGCACTTGAGGCTAAAATCTTTTCTGAAATCATCAAAAAAATTCCAGATAATGATGTTTGTATCGAAACAGACGAGTCCGGAAAGACAAATATTGAATGTGAACAGATTCAGTGCAGCATTATGGGAAGAAAAGGAGACGATTTTTCACATTTACCTGAAATTGAAAAAGAAAACAAAATTACTCTCTCTCAGTTTAACTTAAAAGAAGTAATCAGACAGACGATTTTTTCTGTATCCGATAATGAAAATAATAAATTAATGACTGGAGAACTTTTGAGTATTGAAAATAATAAAATGACAGTAACTTCTCTTGATGGTCATAGAATTTCCGTTCGTAATATTGAATTACAGGAATCTTATCCTAAAATGGAAGTCATCGTTCCAGGTAAAACTTTATCCGAAGTTAGTAAGATTCTTCCAGGTGAAGCAAAAGATACAATTAATTTATATTTAACAGATAAGCATATTTTATTTGAGTTTGGGGAGACAAAAGTAGTTTCCAGATTATTAGAAGGTAAGTTTTATAATATCGGACAGATGCTTTCTAACGATTATGAAACCAAGCTGACTATCAACAAAATGGAATTATTACGCTGTCTTGACCGCTCCACTTTATTTGTAAAAGAGTCTGACAAGAAGCCAATTATCCTTAAGATTGAAAATGAACAGATGAATCTGATGATTTCTTCTCAGATTGGTTCCATGAAAGACCAGATTGCGATCAGCAAAGAGGGAAAAGACTTAGTTATCGGCTTTAACCCTAAGTTTTTAGTAGATGCGCTTCGTGTTATCGATGAAGAAGAAGTTACCATTTATCTTATCAACTCTATCGCACCTTGTATTATTCGTGATGAGAAATCCTCTTACTTATATTTGATCTTACCAATCAATGTAAGTAACAGCAATGTATAAATTTTAACGAAGTTGTCCGCTGTTGACGGACATGAAAACTTTTTTATTTAATGATTCGGATTACTAGTAATGTGTAGTTGGTGATAAATAGAGATAATATGCAAATAGTTATCAAGAGTTACAGATTATCCTGATAATCCGGATTATTGAAAAGCCAGAAAGGAATTAAAGTAAACTATGGAAGAATTAAAATTAAGAGATGAATTTATTAAGCTTGGACAGGCTATGAAGGCAGCAGGCATCGTATCTTCTGGTATTGATGCAAAAATGCTTATTCAGGACGGACAGGTAACAGTGAATGGTGAGGTGGAGACCAGAAGAGGTAAGAAGCTTTACGATGGTGATGTTTTTGAATTCGAAGGCGAAGAATTTAAAGTTGTAAAATAACCATAAGGGAGGACTCCATGTTTGTTGAATCAATCGAATTAAATAATTACAGAAATTTTGATTCGCTAAAAGTGGAGTTTTCTCCTGGAGTAAATATTTTTTTTGGAGATAATGCACAGGGGAAGACGAATCTTTTAGAGTCTATTTATGTAAGTGGAACTTTAAGATCTCATAGAGGAAGCAGGGATAAGGACCTGATTCGTTTTGGTGAAGATGAGGCACATATCCGGCTTTTTTTCAGAAAAGATTCATTATCCCATCGTCTGGATGTTCATTTAAAGAAAAATAAAACCAAAGGAGTTGCGGTAGATGGTGTGCCGGTAAGACGCTCAGGAGAGCTTCTTGGAATGATGCACATCGTCTTTTTTTCTCCGGAAGATTTGTCGATTATTAAAGAAGGCCCGGCGGGAAGAAGAAGATTTCTTGATATGGAGCTGAGCCAGATTGACAAAGGCTATATGCAGCAGCTTGTTGCTTACAATAAGATTTTGAATGAACGAAATAATCTTCTAAAACAAATTAATTTATATCCGGCGCTCATCGATACTTTGGATGGATGGGATGAACAGCTTCTTGCTGCCGGACAGTTTCTCATTAAAAAAAGAGAAGAGTTTGTATATTTTCTTGATGAGATGATGGCAAAGATTCATGGACAGCTTACTGGTGGTAAGGAGCAGATTAAAGTAGAATACGAAAAAAATGTGGAGGCAGAAAAATTTAGAGAGCAGCTTTATTCTAAAAGAAATAAAGATATTTCTTCAGGGACAACAAGTGTCGGGCCACACAGAGATGATCTTCGATTTAAAGTCGGGGGAATCGATATTCGTAAATTTGGCTCACAAGGACAGCAAAGGACGGCTGCGCTGTCATTAAAGCTGTCAGAAATCCGCCTTATTGAGCAGGTGACAGGAGAAAAACCAATACTACTTCTTGATGATGTTTTATCAGAGTTAGATGCAGGCAGACAGTCGTGGCTGCTTGAAAGTATTCAGGATATTCAGACATTAATTTCCTGCACAGGACTTGATGATTTTGTAAACAGCCGTATCTCCTTAGACAAGGTATTTCGTGTAAAAGAGGGGATTGTACAGGAAGAAAAAACAGATGGTCTGGTTTAAGAAGTTGAATAAATGGCGATATTTATGGTATAATTATTTGATTAAGTTTTGACAGGAGGTTGAATTATGAGTGAAGAACAGATTTCTGCAGCGCAGGAATATGGTGCGGATCAGATACAGATTTTAGAAGGTCTTGAAGCTGTACGGAAAAGGCCTGGTATGTACATTGGCAGTACTTCATCCAAGGGCCTCCATCATCTGGTATATGAGATTGTAGATAATGCAGTTGATGAGGCATTAGCTGGATTTTGTGATACAGTAAAAGTGTACATCAATGAAGATAATTCTATCACGGTCAGAGATAATGGCCGTGGTATACCTGTAGGAATTAACAAGAAAAAGGGAATTCCAGCAGTCGAAGTCGTGTTTACCATCCTTCATGCAGGAGGAAAGTTCGGTGGTGGAGGATACAAGGTATCCGGTGGATTACACGGAGTAGGTGCATCGGTTGTTAATGCACTGTCCACATGGCTTGAAGTAGATATTTTCCATGAGGGAAAGATTTACCGTCAGAGATATGAACGTGGAAAGGTTATGTATCCGTTAAAGATTGTAGGGG
>ERZ827197.2957-NODE-2957-length-10360-cov-3.936730_pt1 | contig 10360 bp, 10 predicted proteins | sample MGYA00519867_ERZ827197 | MGnify/ENA primary metagenome ERZ827197 (study PRJEB31778, sample SAMEA3449278) | human gut metagenome | biome: human gut; feature: human-associated habitat; material: faeces | place: United Kingdom | collected 2010/2012 ...
GGTATGCTGCCGCTATGGGTCAAATGAAAATGTCCTTGACTTGGGGAGCACTTTAAAAATGTGCGGATAGGTTCAAAGAGTACCGGAGAGGAGGTTTTGCCCCCTCTCCGGTATTTCGCATCCTTTTTCTGCTTACATCACTTGCGCCATGAAGCTGCCCATCGTTTGTGCGGCTTCGTCCTGCTTCTGCCTCGTAGCGTGGGTGTAGGTGCGGAGTGTGAATCCAGCGTCATAGTGGCCGAGCATACTGCTGACGGTTTTGACGTCCACCCCATTTTGCAGTGCCAGCGTTGCGAAGGTGTGTCTGAGGTCGTGAAATCTGATGTGCGGCAGCCCGGCGTCCTTCAGGATCTTCTTGTGCAGATTTACGACGGAGTCTGGGTAGTACATCTCACCGGTTGCCGGCGAGGGGAACATGTAGGGATTCTCAGGATGCTTGCTATGCTCTGCTATCAGGAGATCGATGGCATCTTGAGGAATGGATATTTTTCTAACTGAGGTTTCCGTTTTGGGACGGGAGAGCGTCAGTTCGCCATTGGGATTCTTTACATATTGTTTGCTGACGGAGATGGTTTTGTTTAGGGTGTCGAGGTCGCTCCAGAGAAGCGCCGTGATCTCGCCCTTCCGCAAGCCCGTGACCAGCTCCAGATAGAACATGGGGAGCAGACCTCTCCTGTCAGCGGCTTCCAGATAATCCTTGATGTGCTCAGGTGGAAGAATCTGCATTTCGATTTTTTGCACCTTCGGCGCGATGCAGTCCTCGGTCGGGTTCCGCAGGATCAGGCGCTCCTTGACCGCCCGTTCCAAGGCGCTGTGCAGCATGAGATGCAGACTCCGAACTGTGGTACTGCTGAGTCCAGGGTTGCCGTGACCGCTCTTGCGGTCGATACGACCGTTTTCCATCAGATCCTTGTAGAGCTTTTGTAAGTCATGGGCAGTCAACTTTGTCAGTTTGATGCTGCCGATGCGGGGAATCGTGTATTGCTCGACCATCAGTTGATAGCGGTTTGCTGTTGAGATGCGGATATTCGGTTTTGCGTAGATCTCATACCAGCTACGCAGCCAAGTTGCTACCGTGTACTCATCAGCACGGCTGACATCGATTCCTCTGGTAGCCTCCATTGCGGCACTGAGCTTCGCCTTGCATTCCGCCTGCGTCTTACCCAGCACGTTTTTGATGATGCGTTTTCCGGTTTCGGGGTGGTAACCTGCGGTATAGCGCCCCTCCCAACGCCCGTCTGCGCGTTTGCGAATGTTGCCCTCGCCGTTGGCGCGCTTCTTAGCCATTCGTGATCATCTCCTTTGCTTTTTCTTCCTCGTCGGCATCGAAGGAGTAGGGCGCTCCCAGTTCTCCGGCGATGCCGGCTGCCAGCTTGAAGCCTGCCGTGAAGCTCATCAGCGTGGCTTCAACCAGCAATGTGTTCTGCGCGTCCAACAGCCGGAGCAGCTTTCTGCGCCCCGTGGCGTCCATGTCCCGCCGCAGTTCTTCCTGGGCACGTTCGACCTGCTCGGCCAGTTCTGGATACTCTTGATGGTCGAAACGCTTTTGCAGGGCTTTCATGTAGTCATACATTGCGGCACCTCCTTTTTGGCAACCACAACACATACCACAACCCGGCGCACAAAGCTACTGTTTTTGCAAATGTTTCTTTGACTATTGCGGCGCAAAAACTGAACACCTCGACCCGCTTTACATATGGAATTTCATTGAAAATCCCTGCTGCTGTTCCAACTCATGATCGTCCGGCTTGTGACCGAGGGCGACGCGCTTTTGCCGCAGCCGCGCCAGCCGCTTGCGGTCGATTTGGACGCCGGTGGCAGCGGGAGCCGGGGCGTTGTCCCGGAAAATATTGCCCATGTGGTAGAGCAGCCGGGTGGCTGACAACAGGACGGAGGGCGGCTCCTGTTCGCCGCGCTCCATGCGTTTCATGAAAAATTCCGCGTAGGCGTGGCCGTTATCCCGCGCCGCCGCGAACCATTCGTAGGCGGCGTCCATGTCCTTCGGAACGCCCTCACCCATGAGTGTCAGCTTTCCCAACAGATACTGGGCATAGGCGCTGCCGTTATCCGCGGCCTGCCGCAGGTATTCCGCCGCAGTCGAAGTGTCTTTTGATACATTTTTGCCGCTGAGATATTCCTTTCCCAGCCGATAGGCGGCGAAATCGTTGCCGTTGTCCGCCGAGTGTTTCAGCCAATAGATGCCCTTGGCAGAATCGTGAACGTCGGCATCATCGGAGAGATACAGCTTTCCGAGGGCGTACTGTGCCGCGTCCAAGTCCTGTTCGGCGGCGCGTTCCAACAGCTTTTGTGCTTTGGCTGTGTCTGGTATCAGCAGTCCGCCGTCGCGGTACGCCGTGCCGATGATGTATTGGGCGTAGGCGTCACCGTCCTCCGCAAGCTGCTCCAACTGCTCCGCCGCTTCATCCCGTTCCTCCAGAGGGTAACTCTCATCGTTGGCCACGCTTTGCAGATCCTGACATTCATAGCTCATGCCGTAGGTACTAATCTGTTCGCCGTCATCCTGCATTTCCTCGTCCTCAAAGGAAAACCTGTTCATACGAAGATGCTCCGCCTCACGGATGACCGCGTTCTTGATCTGGCGGAACTCCTTCTGCTGAGACAGCGGCGGACGCAGCCGTTTCTTTCCCTCGGAGTAGTAATCCTCCACCTGACATTGCAACTCCCACCATGTCTGGTAGCAGGCATCCACGGTGGGCAGCCGCGCCATTTGGTCGACGATCTCATCCACCAGCTTTTTCATGGGCTTTGGCAGATAGCCGTAGGTTTTCTTGCCGCCGACCTGACCGAGCTGCCGCGACAGATCCCAGATCATCTGCTCCGCCTCCGGGTGGATGCAGGTCATTTCCTGCATGGCCTTCACCAACTCCAGCATGGCTTTCCGTGCTTCCGCCACCAGTTCGTCTCGCGATTTGCTTTTCTGTTTGTAGACGTGCAGCAGCTCCTGACGGAAAATTTGGTTGGTGAGCGTGGACTTGATCTGCTGGATACCATCTTTGGAGAGGTATGCCTGATTCGGTTTCACCGACCATGCCATCATGTGGACGTGGGGATGGTTGCCCTCGTCATGGAACGCCGCGTACCAGCGGAAATCCTCCGGCGGTATCTTCATCGCTGCCGCAATGTCATTGCGGTGTGTCCTAAGTAGTGTGCGCCACGCTTCCGCGTGGTTGTATCCCAGCCGCTCCGCGTCCTCCCGGTGGAGGGAGATGATGTGCGTCCACACGTTGCCGGTGTAGTGATCCAATTCGTCCGCGACAGCGGCGAGGTCAACGGCATCGTCATCTCCGAACAGGCCGTGTTCCCCCAACCGTTCCGCCCTCGGCCGCAGGGCGATGTACTTGGCGTAACCTTCCATGCCCTGTACCCGATCCCAATTCGATTCCAGCGTCAGCGTGATGAGCGCGGACGCCGTCGCTTTTGTCGGGTGTGAGAGGTAGTCCTCGTACTCCATCAGCTCTTTGGCGTCAGGAAAATCCTCCACCAGTTTTGCGATGAGCTGCTCCTGCTTGTTGGTGGGCGGACGGTCATCCGGGATGATCTCCACCCGCTCCCGCGTCGCGATGTACTTGAGGTACCCGCCAGCACTTTGCCCAGCGCCGCACTTGATGTACGGACTTTTGACGATCAGCCTTGCCATGCTTCACTCTCCAGTTCACGGAGTTTCTGTTCCAACCGCAGCTGACCGTTGGTGCGCTTGACGGCGGCGATGCTCTTGGCCCGCTCCTGCCGAAGCACTTCCTCGCTCACATTGAGACTTTGCAGGAGGATGGACATTGCCATGTCCATCTCCACAGCCTGCTTGTAGAGCAGCGACGCGATGCGATCCTCGAAGAGTTTCAGACGTGCGTCGATGGCGGATTGCACCGCACGGGGCAGCGTGGTGCTTTCGCCTGCGGCGAGCATATCCGCGTAGCAGTTCACCGCCTTTTCGATGAACTCATTTTTGCTGCGGCAGTTATCTTCCTGATACCACCGCTCTATTTTGGCGGCTGTTTCATCCGTCATGCGGAAGTTCAGCCTGTTTTCATTTTTGCTCATCATTCCCTCCAATCTGCCGTAAGGCACGCTTGGTTTCGTTGAAACGCCTGCGCTTGCGGGAACAAAGACGCCAGTCGCTCCAAAAGTTTGCTCAAAAGGCGCCACAACCGCCTGCGTTGAAACCCCCGTCAACTGCCCGCACTGCGGGCAGAAGTGATTGGGCAGAGCGTCGGTTCCGACGCCAGCCCTTTATCCTGCTTTCTTTTTCGTCCTCGAAAAAGCCGTGAAAAGCGCAGGAAACGCAGTCATACCAACGTTTCCAGCACATTGTCCACACGGTCTTCAACACCTCCGGCACAAACGGCCCACGTTCGCTTTTTCGGATGAAAGCGGGTATACACACTCGCCTTCGCCAGCAGGAGCGCACACAGCGGCTCACACGCCGAAACGCGGGGTATTTCAGATGGGGGCGCTATCTCTACCCTCGAGCCGTTTTGCGCGGTTCGGAAACTCTGCGCGGCCGGGTGTCAGAACGGCAAACTTTGCCGCTTTTGGGTCTTGGTCGAGGGGAATCTCGAAGAGCACAGAGAGCCTTCGGAACAGCGATGCGCATGATGCGCGTCGCTGTTCCGAGGCGTCGCGGCCCCGCTGGGCTGCGCTGCTCTGTTGCTGGTTCTTACGCTATACCGGTAAGCTTCGCGGTTCGTTATCGCTGCATCCAAGAGCAGAGAGAAAAATTTGCTGTTGGGGTTGCTTGGTTTTTGCTTGCGGCGTAGCAGGTTGCCGTTCTTCTTGATTCCTGATTTCATTAGGACAGAGGTTGGCTCTATGGAGATGAGACCTTTCTCCGCGAGCGCATCGACGTACCGCATGACCGTGTTCTTTGCGCGGCCAACGGCATTGCCGATGGTGGTATAGCTCGGCCAGCATTGATAGGTGCTGCGGCTTTCAAGACATCGGAGATAGGCATACACCGCGATCTCACTTGCGTCCAGCCCGAGCGAGAAGATCTCGTTCGGCATAGTGAAATAGTTTTTGTTACTGAAATGATTCATGGTGTGTCCTCCTGTTCGTCGGGGTGGAAGAGTTGAATGAACTCCTTTGCGGAATGGACAACGCCCAATTCCTTGAGCTGCTGATAGCGGATCAGGTCGCAGAGGGTGCGCAGACTGATCTCCGCGTATTCCAGCAGTTTATCGGTTGCCAGCATTTGCTGGTAGGTGTCCAGTTCGGTCGGTTCGTCCGGTGATTGGAAGAAGGTGAGCAGTTCGTCTTCGGTTGGAATGCTGTCCGGTGCGTCGTGCTGCATCTCCTGCCGAATGTAGTCGATGACCTCCTGTTCAGCGTTGGAGGTCAGGAAGCGCAGAAGCTGCTGTGTGCTTTGTTCAAATGGATTCATAGTCATACACGCTCCTTTGTGTTCGGGTGAGGCGGTAAGGCTGCGGCCAACTCAGCCACGCTCCGATGGAGGAGCGGATTTGCCTCTCACCTATAAGGACACTCAGAGCGCATTTGTAAACCGGAAAACAAAAATTTTTCAAAAAAACCGGGAAGCCCTGTCATGAGACAGAGCTTCCCAGCTTTTCATGTAGCTTTTTCAGTCGCTTTGATACCGCCATTCTGGAGATGCCATAGATCTGACCGATCTCCTCCATCGTCAGCTCACCGCTGTATCGGAGGGAGAGCAGGTTTTGACCTTGCACATCCAGTTCCGCAATGGCCTTCCGCAGATTTTCAAGCTGGAGGTCCCTGAGCGCCGCATCCTCCACGGGTCGCCTGACGCAATCCGAACCGGACGGCACCGTTTCAAACTCACTTTTACTCAGGTGCCTTGCGTCCTGTCTGTCCTGCGCCTGCTGCCGTTTCCGATCCTGCTCAAGGAAGTCCGCGACCTCCTTTGGCACTGATACTTGCTCACCGTTATAGATAATAACGACATAGTCGTTCATTTTGTGTCCTTTCCGCTTTCAACGGAAAGGTACACACCCGCGCTGCCGGTACAGCGCCAAAAACTGTCGACCTTCATGGAACTTCCTGCGTACAGGGTGGTCATAATGCCCTACGGGGTCCATGAATGCCTGAGGTCACACCGGGGTGTGGACCTCACCGGAAAGCCGCGAGATTTGGCTTTCGCCTGTTATCAGTATAAGGCGGGCGCGGAAGATTGTCAAGGTAAGGCCTACAGTGCAAAATCAGGGGACGCCGTGCGCGGCGCCCCTGCTGAGTTGTAATAGAGCGAATGTAGGCTCTACTGTGTGACCGATCGCATCGGCTTTTTCAAACACGGTCTACAATTCGATTGAGGTTCTTGAATCTCCGAAGGTCTTGATTCTACCGACAAGAGCGTCCAGCGTTTTCACATCAGGAACTGCAAAACGCAACAGGACATTAAAGTTGCCGACCATGTGATAGAATGCCGTGATCTCGGGCGTCTGCACACAGAAGTCACAAAGCATAGGATACCCGGCAGCTTGTGGTATCGAGTAAAGAGACTATTAGAATCTCCAACGGCGGCTATAATGACTTTTTGGATGCGATCAACGTTTTCACTCCAAGGTGTTTCCCTTAAAGCGCCTTCGCCTCTTATCGTTAATACTCCGTCTTTTAGTTCCCACTCAATGCCATCAATGGTTCCGCTATCTTCACTTTCCGCTTCTGCGCCGTTATGAGTTGGGCTATCTGTTGGCCGTTCATGGCGCTCTCACAGCTAATGCAGAAAAAATCCCTATTACAAGCAGAGACCCCAAAAAGAATGCCTTTTTCATACGATTACCTCTACTTTCAAGAGACACAGCCATGAGTAAAACTCCAAAAGAGTAGTAATTGCAATGGTTCCCAGACATGGCTTCAACCGAAAATCATTCCATTGGTATAGAAAGCGAGCCTCTTTTTGGTAAAATTGACTTGAGAGAAAACCAACCAGAAAGGGGCTGGCCGCTATCTACCGACAGGAAATCATTCAGGATGTGACGCTGTTTACATCCCAAAGCGCCGCCATGTTTTACGACAAGCTTTTCAGCAGCTTGGACTTCACGCTGCCCAGGGCGGCAACCGGTAGTTCAATATACTTTTGCAAGCTAATCCATTTCTCGATACCGCGCCGCGATTTCTTCTGTAATCGGCAGAAGCTGACAATCTTCAAGCGAATACACCTGATCGCATAACTGCTCAATATCCTTATAATGGTGTGAAGTCAGGAAAATGGTCTTGCCTTCCGCTTTCAGCATACGGATGATGGCCTTTACATCCTCATAGGTTTTGTAGTCCAATGCGTTAAAAGGCTCATCCAAAATCAGAATATCCTGCCCCTCCATAATCGCCTGCGCAAGCCCCAATTTCTGCTTCATGCCAAGAGAATAATTGTCTACTTTCGTTTTATTATCAGGGTCAAGCCCCACTTTGCTCATGGCCTGTCGGATTTCTTTTTCTCCAATTTTCCCTTGAATGTCCGCAAGGAATTTCAGATTTTGAAAACCATTGTAAATACCGATAAAGCCAGGGGAATTGATAAATACTCCCAAACTTTCGGGGAAGTCGCAGCCATTTTTACCAAGCTGGTTTCCGCGCACATATACGCTGCCCTGATCTGGCTTCTCAAAGCCGCATATAATCTTGAACAGCACCGACTTTCCGCTGCCGTTAGCGCCAACCAAACCAACAGTTGTTCCCTGTTCTACAGGCAGGGAAATATTCTGAAGAATTGCCCTGCCGCTAAAACTTTTTGATACATTTTTCACTTCAATATATGAACTCATATTCTGTCCTCCTAATTCAATATTTTCTTGTAGCCCCACATAAGGATTCCTGCAATCATCAGCGTTAAAATAGCGGCCTCTATACCAAAGGCGGACACAGCGGAAATTCCAATTCCCGGTTCCACAACAGAAATTCTTGTCAGGCTGGAAAGGCCAAAGGGCGAATAAGCTACCCAATTCCCCGGAAGGATACAGAGCAGATTTCCCGCCACTAACACAAGGAAACCGATTGTAACCTGTCTTGTGGCAATGTAGATGTCGAGCACAATCAGATATTGTGCCAATATATCAAGGCACTTCATTAAAACCGCATAGAGCATAAGCCTGAAAGAAACGATTGTTAATCCAGTGCTGAATAGGGATGCCCCTATAAGGCCAGCCATAAGCCAAAAGAATGCATATATTATGAGAAATTTTGTACTGACTGATAAGATCCCCTTCACTAAATGTCTACGGCTTTTTGCACGCACAGAAATAAAAATAGATTGTCCGTTTACCGTATGTTCCACAAAAGCTGCCAGCAGGTATAGCGGTACACCGCTGGTAATAAGCATTTCCAGAAATGGGAATACCTGAAAATATCTTGTTCCGTGTCCCGCAAACAGCGAATATATCCATTCTGCGTCGGATTCTGCTGCGCCATATCCCAGCCCTTTATAAAGCGTAATTCCAACCACAACGGCCAGAAGGATCAGAATATTGCGTTTCGTCATCAGCTCATAGGAATAGTACGCGGCAATACCGTGACATTTCAGGCGAAGTTGGGGCAAATGCCCCCGCCATGCGAACCGTACAGAAAACATAATTGTCAGCATGAATAGCAGCAGCGTGAATCCTGTAATCCATGGACGAGCCGGCTCTCCAAAATTGTGGTGTAAAATCAGCAAGTGATTAAAACTCGTCAGCGGAATATTTTGAATTGCCGGAAGCTTGATCCACACAGCCGAGAGGACATAAAGAACGATTACAATTCGGATCGTCCACTTTCTCTCAGTGAAATGCCCAATCCACATACAGATTCCAAATATCAGCCAAATTCCAATAAGCTGAAAGAGGGTAAAGCAGACAAACGCCTGCAAGGGACTGACAAAAAGCTGTTCCAGAGCGGAAAACAACTCGGCTTCCGTTGTACCTGCAGCAAGGTTCCATTCGTTGCCTAAAGGTAATCCAATGCCAGACAGAAGAATTGCCCCAGTTTGAACAGCCGTCAGAATGACTGCAATCAAACCGACCCCAATCCATTTTTTCAGAAAATAAGAATGGTAACTTTGAAACCGTAAGATTATTGGCTCTCCATCGTCATCAATAAAGGAAAAGCAGCTTAACAGTACAATCGGCAGCACAAAATAGGTCAGATAGTAATGGTCTGATACCGCCGACAAGATGTGCCACTCGTATGCAATACCTCCGTTTAACCTCCCGCTGATGGAAAAAAGTATACACCCGGCAAATAGGGCAAGCGACTTTCCATATCCCCACAAACGGAGATTTTTCCTGATAAGCGCAATCATAACGGACTCCTAAATGGTTACGACAGCATTTTTCTTAGAAAGGAGAAACGCTGTCAGGCCAATCACAATACTTAAAACGATTGGGCCAAAGAAGAAAGAGAAGATTGACACGACCTCTGGATTGACTGTTGTGGGATCAAAAGCTACGACCAGCCGCAGTCTCTCCAAGCGGAGAATAGCCAGGACAAAATTTTCTAAAATGGAATACATAAACGGCCCGGTAAGGATTACAAAAATGTTCTTGCAGTATAAAGCGAGGATAAATCCGAAGGTCATTACAAAAAGGCTGACTATGCCTCTCCAAAGGGACAGGGCAACTGCATATAACAGCGGGGCCTTTATAAATGCGTTTTCAAATATATGGCTAAACGGATTTTCAACGAAAGGAACCACTGGCGGTTTCACATAGAGGGCAAACACCGCCGATAGTATATAAGGAATCACAATAATACAAAGGGTTCCCAGCGCATATGCAATCCATTTGGCAGTCAGGTACTTCTTAATTTTCACTCGCGGCAGGAAGTTGTTTTTGCGCTCGTAATACAAATTCCAGCATAGCGGCACCACAACAAACAGCGGATAAAGCAGAGAAAACAGTTCTGTTCCAACTTCCCATGCCTCTAAATCGTAGTGTAGTGTATAGTTTTGATAAATTGTGCAGGACAACACACTCATGGCGATTGCCAGAAGAACTGTTGTCAATAGCACCGGCAGAAAAACTTTTTTCCACTCATTTCTCACAAGGCCTATCATATTCATTCATCCCTTTCTTTGTTTTTTCCAGTATATCGAACTCTTTCAGGCGCTTCAATGGCCCGGAAACAAGAGAGGGTTTTAAGGGAACAAGATAAATTTCGTTCCCTTAAAACCCTCGTTCATACCCTTTTTTATGGCATGAGTACGCCAAAGACAACATAATTTTCATTCAAAATGGATTCGTTACGGGTCAGGATTTTTCCATGATACCGTTCCGTCATGCGTAGGATGTTATACAGGCCAAAGCCGTGGCCGTCCCGATTTGCCTTTGTAGTTACACCTTTTCCAAACAAGGCCATAAATTCAGTATTTGAAAGCGGAGGAGCTGGATTGGCAACT
>ERZ827197.2958-NODE-2958-length-10356-cov-3.025143_pt1 | contig 10356 bp, 8 predicted proteins | sample MGYA00519867_ERZ827197 | MGnify/ENA primary metagenome ERZ827197 (study PRJEB31778, sample SAMEA3449278) | human gut metagenome | biome: human gut; feature: human-associated habitat; material: faeces | place: United Kingdom | collected 2010/2012 ...
GAAGTAGGAATGGAACATAGAAGTTTATAACTTTTTATAAGTTTTCAGTAACGGAGGGGACATATGGATTATTTATCGAATAATGTGGCGGTGAATCTGAAGAGGATTCGGAAATCCAAGAGTATGAGTCTGGATCAGGTGTCTGAGCAGACGGGGGTGAGTAAGAGTATGCTGGCTCAGATTGAGAGAGGGACTGCCAATCCTTCTCTGGGTGTGCTGGGGAAGATTACAAGTGGTCTGAGGATAGAGTTTCAGGAGCTGATACAGCCGCCGAGAGTGGACTGTTGTCTGGTGACACCGGCAGAACTGGTTCCTACCAAGGAGATAGCAGGACAGTACAGGGTATGGACCTGTCTGCCTTATGAGGATACCCGTCTGGTGGAGGTGTACCGAATCGAGGTGGAACCGGGTGGTGTTTATATCAGTGGCAGCCATGGGGAGAAGACAAGAGAATATCTGGCTGTTATGGAGGGTGTGCTTACTCTGGAATGTCATGGTGAGAAGTATGAAATCCACAGAGATCAGGTGTTTAAGTTTGAAACGGATCAGGAGCATGTCTATCGGAACACAGGGAAGGAGAAAGCCTGCTGTACCTGTTTTTTTCTGGATTATCATTGATGCAGTTGTATCAGGAGTTTTGTTGCTGAAGCGGTCTGCCGCAGGCGGAGAATCCTGTTTGCAGGATTCTCCCTTGTATGATTGGTGGATTACCATAGTGTAGAACTGAGTAGTGAAGCAGGTGATTTTATCCGAAGTATGAGTGTAAAATGTACAATATAATGCACAAAATGATGAAAAAGATACACCAGGAAATGAATATCTGAAAAGAAAGGATGTATGTAATGGTTTGTCAGTCTGCCATTTCATGAAGAGGCTGTGTTGTTATGAATTGTTGAGAAACCTTTATTATCGCACGAATATGCAGGAAATATTGGATATACAATAAGGAGAACACAGAGCTTTCGTTACTGTTCACTCCGTTCTCAGTAACGATCTTTCTGTAAAAAATGTAAATGTTCAAAAAAACATGTTGACAAATCATAAGGGCAGTGATATTGTAAGGATGTACAAAATAATACACAGAAAAAGTTAAGCAAAGGCGCTTACCCATACGGGTCAGTTTGTCTTTGCTTTTTTTATTATCTTAAGGATGCAGGAGGGCACAGCTATGAAATTAAAAGACACAGGATTAACTTTTCAGGACATCAAAGACAAAGTAAACAAGTATATGATCGAGACTTATGAGCGTTTTGATTTTCTTGCTGAAACAGCAGACGGCATGTATATCTATGATGAGAACGGAACACCATATCTTGACTTTTATGCAGGTATTGCAGTAAACAGCGCAGGAAACTGTAACCCGAAAGTAGTGGCAGCGGTAAAAGACCAGGTAGAAGACATCATGCATACATTCAACTATCCATACACGATTCCGCAGGCATTACTTGCCGAGAAAGTGTGCGAGACGATCGGCATGGACAAGATCTTTTATCAGAACTCCGGTACAGAAGCAAATGAAGCAATGATTAAGATGGCTCGTAAATATGGAATTGAAAAATATGGTCCGAATAAGTACCACATTGTAACTGCGAAAATGGGATTTCATGGAAGAACATTTGGTGCCATGTCAGCAACAGGACAGCCGGGAAATGGATGTCAGGTAGGCTTTGGACCGATGACATATGGATTTTCTTATGCACCATATAATGATCTCGAAGCATTTAAAAATGCATGTACAGAAAATACCATTGCTATTATGATCGAACCGGTACAGGGGGAAGGCGGTGTGCATCCGGCAACAATGGAATTTATGAAAGGTCTTCGTGACTTTTGCGATGAAAAGGGAATGCTTCTCTTGATTGATGAGGTTCAGACCGGATGGTGCAGAACAGGATCCGTAATGTCCTATATGAATTATGGAATTAAACCGGATATTGTGTCAATGGCCAAAGGACTTGGTGGCGGTATGCCAATCGGTGCAATTTGTGCAACAGAGGAAGTAGCGAAGGCATTTTCGCCGGGGTCTCATGGAACGACATTTGGAGGACATCCGGTAAGTTGTGCGGCGGCGCTTGCAGAAGTAAATGAATTGATTGATAGAGATCTTGCGGGGAATGCAAAGAAGATGGGAGACTATTTCTCAGCTAAATTAGAGAAACTTCCACATATAAAAGAAGTCAGACATCAGGGATTGTTAGTTGGCGTCGAGTTTGATGATACAATCAGCGGAGTTGATGTAAAACACGGTGCGCTAGACCGTAAACTTTTGATTACCGCCATTGGTGCACATATTATCCGTATGGTTCCCCCGCTTATTGTATCAAAAGAGGAATGCGATAAAGCGGTTGAGATATTGGGAGAAACAGTAAAAGCATTAGAAAAATAGTGGTGAAAGCAGACAAAGGGGTCGCAATAAGCAAGTTGTGTCCCCCTTGTCTTTTTTACGGGGAAATCAAAATAAAGGAAGTGAGAACAATGCAGCATTTTGTAATAACAATTGGATGTGAATATGGTGCAAAGGGAAATGCGATTGGAAAAAAGATTGCAGAAGATTTAAAAATCCCTTTTTATAATCGAGAAACAGTAGATGCTATTATAGAAGAGGTAGGTATACCGCAGGAAATTATGGATAAAGTTGAATCTGGAGTGACGATTGCAGGAAAGGGTGTAGAAGGCCAGGAACGAGGGTCCTTTTCAAAATTATCGGATTTGACGCAGCGTGCAATTCATGTACAAAAGCAAATTATCCGGAAATTAGCAGAAAAAGAGTCGTGTGTATTTATTGGACGTTCGGCGGACTACATATTAAAAGGACAAGATAATATTTTGCGCGTTTTTGTTTATGCGCCGGATGAGATTCGTGTAAAGACAGTCTGCGAAAGCCATAATTTGTCGGAAAAAGATGCAAAACTATTGATTCTGGAAAAGGATAAAAGATATCATGTAAGGCATCTGGCATTTACGGGAAGCAACAGGGGAGACAGACATAACAGGAATCTTCTGATTGACAGTAGTCTGCTTGGTGTCGAAGGAACAGCGGAATATATTGAAATTTTGGCTAAGAAAGTATTTGGATTATAGGAAGGAGATGAAATGTTATGGCTCAGAAAAAATCAGAATTCGATAAAGTGTTTAGTGCGTGGGATATCCTGGTTATTGCCTTTGGAGCAATGATTGGCTGGGGATGGGTAGTATCTTCCGGCGGATGGATTGAAGCCGGTGGAGCAGTGGGAGCTGCAATTGGTTTTGCGATTGGTGGTGTTATGATATTTTTTGTGGGGCTTACCTATGCAGAATTGACGGCAGCAATGCCACAGTGCGGTGGTGAGCACGTATTCAGCCATCGGGCAATGGGAGCAAATGGATCTTTTATATGTACCTGGGGAATTATCCTTGGTTATGTAGGAGTTGCATGCTTTGAATCTTGTGCTTTCCCTACGATTCTTACCTATTTGTGGCCGGGGTTTCTAAAAGGATACTTATATACGGTGGCAGGATTTGATATCTATGCGTCCTGGCTTGCCGTGGCGGTAATTCTGGCTTTTGCGATCATGCTTATTAATATTTTGGGAGCAAAGACAGCAGCTATTTTGCAGACCGTTCTTACGGTGATTATTGGTGGCGCCGGTATTTTACTGATTGTGGCCTCTGTGATCAATGGAAGTGTGGATAATTTAAGTGGTCAGATGTTTGTTGGATCTACCGGAGGGTCTATGGTAAAAAATATACTTGCCGTAGCGGTGGTTACGCCCTTTTATTTTATCGGTTTCGATGTTATTCCGCAGGCAGCAGAGGAAATCAATGTTCCGCTGAAAAAAATTGGAAAAATGATGATCCTGTCTGTGGTTTTGGCAGTTATCTTTTATGCATTGGTGATTTTGGCGGTCGGTTATGTTTTAGATGGAAGTGCAATTGCAGCATCGGAAAGTGGAAGCGGTCTTGTGACAGCGGATGCGATGGCAGCAGCATTTAAGACTTCGGTAATGGCGAAAGTTATCATTGTCGGAGGTATGTGTGGTATTATTACTTCGTGGAACTCTTTTATGATCGGAGGTTCCCGGGCAATGTACTCGATGGCGGAATCTTACATGATTCCACCGTTTTTTGCTAAACTTCATTCCAAACATAAAACACCAATTAATTCATTGTATTTAATCGGTATTCTGACGATGATTGCTCCTTTGGCAGGACGAAAAATGATGGTTTGGATCTGCGATGCAGGAAATTTTGGGTGCTGTCTCGCTTATTGTATGGTATCAATATCATTTCTTATTTTGAGGAAAAAAGAACCGAATATGCCAAGACCGTATAAAGTGCCGGCATATAAATTTGTAGGTGTGATGGCGGTTCTGATGTCTGGATTTATGGTATTGATGTACTGTATACCTGGATCCGGCGGAAGCCTTGTATGGCAGGAATGGATTATGGTTGGCGGATGGTCACTGCTTGGTGTAGTGTTCTATATTGTATGTAAGAGGAAATATAAAGAATCGTTTGGTATGCTGGTTGAGTTGATCTCGGATGAAGATGCAGCTACTTTGATGCCGGAAGCAGATGATGAAGAACTTGATCTGGTTATTGATGAAGCAATCGAACGTGTATTAAAAAGAATGTCAGCATGAGAGGAGAGATTGAGATGAAAGAGTTTTCATTTTCTGTTCCACAAGAAATTATTGTTGGAAAAGGAAGTTTGGCAAGATTGTCGGAAGCCGCAGAAAAATTAGGCGGAAAGCACGGATTTATCATATCCGGTCCACATTTGAATAAAATGGGGATTGTAGCATCGTGCAGCGAGTCCTTGGAAAATGCCGGTATTAAGGTGGATGCTTATACAGAAACAGAAGGAAATCCGTCGGTTGAAACGGTAGAAAAGGCGGCGGCAGCTTTCTGCAAGAGTGGAGCGGATTTTATCATTGCTTTGGGAGGCGGATCTCCGATGGATGTTGCAAAAGCGGTGGGCGTTGTAGCGCGTTACGGAGGAAGCATTACCGAGTATGAGGGTGGTGACAGAGTACCGGGAGATATTATTCCGTTGATTGCTATTCCAACCACTGCAGGAACAGGATCTGAAGTTACTGCATTTTCTGTAATTACAGATCATAGCAGAAACTACAAATTAACAGTGTTTAGTTACAAATTAATTCCGGCTTATGCAATTCTTGATCCGGAACTTCTTACAACAGCACCGGTTTCCGTCGCAGCTGCATGTGGAATTGATGCGATGGTTCATGCATTAGAAGCGTATATTTCGAAAGATGCGTCTCCTTTTTCTGATGCAATGGCAGAAAAGGCATTGGAATTAATCGGGAAAAACATAAGGAGATATGTTGCAGACCGTACGGATATTGAGGCGGCAGAGGCAATGATCACCGGATCCTTATTTGCTGGAATTGCATTTTCCTGGGCAAGACTTGGGGATGTGCATGCGATGAGTCATCCGGTTAGTGCGTATTTCGATGTGCCGCATGGCGTGGCAAATGCGATTTTACTCCCTACAATTGTAGAATATAATGCGTTGGCAGATCATGGCAGATATCTGAAGATTTATAATTATATCAGTCCGATCCCTGCATATGAGGATGAATTCGAACCACTGATGCTGGTGGATGCCATCAGGGAATTAAACGAAGATATCGGAATCCCGGAAGACCTGACCACAGCCATCCGCCAGGCAAAGAAGGGAGAAGAGATTTCTGATGAGGAGATTGAAAGCAAGATTGATGCCATGGCAGATGACGCCATGAAGAGCGGAAATATTGCTGTCAATCCGCGAAGCACAATAAAAAAGGATGTACTTTTCTTATACGAAAAAGCATTGTAAAAGATAAAGTTTCTTGATGTTTTTATGAAAATTTCTCTTGTATTTAGCAAAAAAAATGCTATGATAGAAGTAGAGAAAAAATATTAGGAGGCATATTGCTATGTTTGGTTTTGGTCAGTTGATTGACATTTTGAAAAAACACCCAAGAAAAATTGTTTTTACAGAGGGAAGCGATCCTCGTATCCTGGAAGCATCTTCCCGTCTTTTGGCAAGTACATTTCTTGCCCCTGTATTAGTTGGTAATAAAGAAGAGATTACAAAGGCAGCAGAAGAGAGCGGCTTTAATATCCGTGGAGCAGAGATCATTGATCCATTGAATTATGACGAGATTGATGAGATGGTGGATATGCTTTGTGAGATCCGTAAAAATAAAGGAATGACACCGGAGCAGGCTCGTGGAATTTTGTCTCAGGCAAATTATTTCGGAACGATGCTTGTGAAGATGGGAAAAGCAGATGCATTGCTAGGTGGAGCGACATATTCTACGGCAGATACGGTTCGTCCGGCATTGCAGATCATCAAGACAAAGCCAAACAATTCCATCGTATCTTCCTGCTTTATTCTGGTTCGTCCATCCGCAACCGGTGAAAATGAAGTGCTTGCGATGGCAGACTGCGCGATTAATATCAAACCGACCGAAGATGAATTGGTTGAGATCGCGTTAGAGGCTTCCGAATGTGCAAAGATTTTCGGAATCGATCCTCAGGTTGCATTTCTCAGCTATTCTACATTGGGATCCGGCAAAGGCGAAGATGTAGATAAGATGCGTAATGCCGCAGAGAAGACAAAGAAAGCAGCACCAAACCTTCCGATCGAAGGCGAACTTCAATTTGATGCTGCAGTAGCACCTCGTGTAGCTCGTACAAAATGTCCGCAGTCCGAAGTGGCTGGACATGCAAACACCTTTATTTTCCCTGATATCAACGCAGGAAATATCGGTTACAAAATTGCACAGCGTATGGGTAACTTTGATGCTTACGGCCCAATCCTTCTTGGACTGAATGCACCGATCAATGATCTTTCCCGCGGATGCAATGCAAGTGAAGTATATTCCATGGCGATCATTACCGCAGCATTGGCATAAGAAATAAAATGCAAGAATGAAAAATACATGGCCGGAGCAGAGTGTGACAAAAGACATGCACTGCCCCGGCTGTTGCTGTAAATTGGAAATGTTTAGCAGAAAGGAAATGCGCATGAGAAAGAAAATGAGCGATGACGAAAAATTCATGAAAGAAGCGCTCCGGCAGGCGAAGAAAGCTTATGCCATGGAAGAAACGCCAATCGGCTGTGTGCTGGTCCATGAGGGGAAAATTATCGCCAGAGGGTATAATAAACGAAATAAAAAGAAAAACACACTGGCGCATGCGGAGATCATTGTGATCGATAAGGCAAGCCGGGTTCTCGGGGACTGGCGGCTGGAGGAATGCACGATGTATGTCACGCTGGAACCCTGCCCGATGTGTGCCGGAGCGATCGTGCAGGCAAGAATCCCCAAAGTGGTGATCGGAAGCATGAATCCGAAGGCGGGATGTGCCGGTTCCGTCTTGAATCTGCTGGATATGCCGGGGTTTAACCATCGGGTAGAAGTGGAGCGGGGGATTTTGGAAGAACCATGCAGCCGGCTGATGAGCGGTTTTTTTAAAGAACTTCGGTTAAAACGAAAGAAATCTACTTGAAGAAAGCATTTGTTTATGCTATAATATTTTGGTACATTTTTAGAAAAGGAGATTTTCACAATGAATACTAAGTTAAAGGGCGTTTTACAGCTTCTTGTCATTCTCCTTGTAACTGCCGCAGTTTGTGTTGTGGCATACACGGGAATTGGAGGAGCAAAGCGGGGTAGTGCAAAAAACATCCGCTTAGGACTTGACTTGGCAGGGGGTGTCAGCGTTACATACGAAGCGACAAAAGAAAATCCAACTGCTCAGGAAATGAAAGATACTGTGTATAAAATGCAGATGCGTGTACAGAACGAAAGTACAGAAGCTTCTGTTTATCAGGAAGGAAATAACCGTGTAACGGTTGACGTTCCGGATGTTGATGATCCACAGGCAGTATTGGACAAGCTTGGAAAAGCGGGAGCGTTGGAATTTGTTCTTTACAACAATGTAAAGGTTGGAGAAGATGGAAAGACGGCGACCTATGACAAGAAAGATGTCATCATCGACGGTTCCATGTTAAAGACTGCAGAAGCAGCAACACAGCAGGATTCCACGACAGGCCAGTCAGAAAATGTTGTAAAACTTTCATTTAATGCAAAGGGAACAAAGAAATTTAAAAAAGTAACAACCGATCACGTAGGTGAGCAGTTCTCGATCATTTACGATGGCGAGATCGTATCCTCTCCGGTTATCCGTGAGGCAATTGACGGTGGAGAAGCCGTTATCTCCGGAAGTTTTGATGAGTTTTCAAAAGCAGAGGATATGGCATCTACTCTTCGTATCGGTGCGCTTCCACTGGAACTGAAAAATATCCGTTCCAATATCGTAGGAGCAAAACTTGGTGGAGATGCACTTAAGACAAGTTTGATCGCCGGTGCGATCGGTCTTGCCTTGGTTATTATCTTCATGATCGTTATGTATTGGATCCCTGGTGTAGCAGCCTCCCTTGCGTTGTTATTCTACGTAGGTGCATCCGTGCTTGCCATTAACGGTCTGGATGTTACGTTGACCCTGCCGGGTATCGCCGGAGTTATTCTTGCAATCGGTATGGCGGTGGATGCGAACTGTATTATCTTTACCCGTATCCGAGAGGAACTGGCGACAGGAAAGACGGTTCGTTCAGCAATCAAGATCGGATTTGAGAAAGCGTTGTCCGCGATCATCGATGGTAACGTTACGACATTGATCGCTGCCGTTGTTCTTTATATCAAAGGATCCGGTACCGTTATGGGATTTGCCCAGACACTGGCAATTGGTATTATCCTTTCTATGTTTACGGCAATCTTCGTAACAAGATGGATCCTGTATGCATTTGTGGGACTTGGTTTTGACGATGTGAAGTTCTACGGAATACAGAAAGCAAGAAAACCGATCAACTTTGTTGGAAATATTAAGAAATATGCGATCATTTCCGGCTGCCTTCTTCTTTTGTGCATCGGCGGACTGGTTATGAATATGGTAAAAATGGGACAGCCACTTAACTATAGTCTTGAGTTCTTAGGTGGTTCCTCCACATCGATTACCTTTACGGATTACAAGGGTGAAGGATTTGATGCTTCCGGTAATGCGAGCGCAGACTTCAAAAATGAAGTAACCGATGTTGTGAAATCGGCGGCAAATGTATCCGAAGCAGAACTTTCGGATGTATCCGGCGAAAAGACATTGATTGTTCGTACACCGGCCTTTACCGAAGACCAGCAGAAAAAAGTAATTGCTGCGGTAGAAGAAAAATATGGCGTGAGTGATAAGAGCATTGAAGTAGAGACCATTTCTGCATCTGTAAGTAACGAAATGCGTATGGATGCGATCGTAGCGGTACTTATCGCTGCGGTAGGTATGTTGATCTACATCTGGATCCGATTCAAGAATCTTGCATTTGGTGCAAGTTCCGTTATCGCACTTCTTCATGATGTTATGGTAGTGCTTATGGTTTATGCGATCGGAAGTGCGTCCATTACTGTCGGAAGTACATTTATCGCCTGTATGCTGACGATCGTAGGTTACTCGATCAACGCAACGATCGTAGTATTCGACCGTGTGCGTGAAAACCGTAAGAAACTGGGCAACACGGACTTGGCAGAAATTGTAAACACAAGTATCACTCAGACTCTTACAAGAAGTATTTATACCTCTTTTACAACTTTTGTTATGGTAGCTGTTCTTTATATCATGGGTGTTTCTTCTATCCGTGAATTTGCAGCACCTCTGATGGTTGGTGTTCTTGTCGGTGCATATTCTTCTGTATGTATTACAGGTGCGTTGTGGTATGTGATGAAAAAGAAATTTGCAGGAAAAGGACAGCCGGCAATTGCTGCAGCTTCCGCATCTGCAAAGTCCTCTTCAAAGCCGAAGAAAGCACGTGATGTATCACAGAAAGATCCGACTCAGCCAAAGAAGAAAAACAGAAAAAGAGTAGCTGAACGTCTGGCTGCTGAAGAAGCAGCTAAAAAACAGCAGAATGATGATGCTGAATAAAACAATAATTGTCTGAAAAACAGGCAGACAGAAATATCCCGGGGTAAAACTCCGGGATATTTTTATGAGGAGAGAAAATATATGGAGAAATGGGTAATAGCAGCAAAAAGAGCAGATTTTAACCAGATCGGTCAACAGTTTCATATTGATCCGGTGATTGCGAGACTGATCAGGAACAGAGATGTGATCGGAGAAGATAAGATAAGAGAGTATCTGTCAGGAACAGTACAAGAGCTTCCTTCTCCCTGGCTGATGAAGGATATGGAAAAAGCTGTAGATATCCTGGAGAAAAAAATATCGCAGAAAGCAAAAGTCCGTATTATTGGTGATTATGATATTGATGGTGTGAATGCGACGTATATTTTGCTGGAGGGGCTGGAACGTCTCGGGGCATAT
>ERZ827197.2972-NODE-2972-length-10312-cov-4.206298_pt1 | contig 10312 bp, 7 predicted proteins | sample MGYA00519867_ERZ827197 | MGnify/ENA primary metagenome ERZ827197 (study PRJEB31778, sample SAMEA3449278) | human gut metagenome | biome: human gut; feature: human-associated habitat; material: faeces | place: United Kingdom | collected 2010/2012 ...
CTACTCTCCGGCTTTTTGCGGAAGTCCGCAACAGTATCGAATATCCTTATCATGACCTCCATTTATTTATCAGTCAGAATCTACAGGATTCTACGGTATGGCGCACTGATACCATTGCTTTCTGCCTGGCTGACTCTACCGGAAGATGGACGGGACACGGATGGGGAAGCATTTACCAATCGGAAACTTTTATTACATCTGTTCGCCCTTTACATCCTACAAATTATACTATTAAAATTATGAGCGGAATGAAAGATGAAAAGTTACAAGGATTGAGCGATGTAGGTATCCGTATTGAGAAGCAGTAAGATTAAAGTCTTCTGCCACGTCCCGCATCAATGCGCAGGAAGATAAACAGCAATATCGTAAATCCCCATAAAGAAGAACCTCCATAGCTGAAGAAAGGCAATGGAATACCGATAACCGGAGTTAACCCCAGTACCATACCGATATTAATAAATAAGTGGAAAAGGAAAATACTGACGACCGAATATCCATAAACCCGCCCAAAGTTGGAAGTCTGCCGCTCGGACAGGAAGATTAATCGTAAGATCAAAATCAGGAAAGCCAACAAGACAGCAGCCGAACCGACAAATCCTTGCTCCTCACCCACTGTACAGAATATAAAGTCGGTATCCTGTTCGGGCACGTACTTTAATTTTGTTTGCGTACCATTCAGGAACCCTTTTCCTGTCAACCCACCGGAACCGATGGCAATCTTGGACTGATTCACATTATATCCAGCACCGGTCAAATCTTCTTCCAAACCGAGCACTACTTTGATACGGACTTGCTGGTGAGGTTCGAGCACATTATCAAATACATAATTGCTGGAATACAGGAAGCCGACAGAACCGATTGTAAACAGGGCAATCAGGAAATAAGTACGTTGCCGCTCACTTAATGCCAAATAAATCAGATAGCCTATCACCACAATACAAAGCGCCCATTGCACCCAAACGAGGCTAAAATGTACCCAATATTCGGATATTAAATAAGCAATCAGTAATATAGCCAAACTTCCACCAATGATATTGCGGGTGGCAGACCATTTCTTACGATATACCCACACCATACCACCGGCAAATAATAAGATCAGCAGCAACACAATAAACTCTCCCAACGGAGTCGGTGTATCGGCTATGAATACTTCATCGAAGCGGATGCCTACCACAAAATAGATGACCGCACATACCCCCGAAAAAAGTACCACACCCGGCATTCCCTCCCGGTAAAGCACCAAGAAGAAAGCAAGATAGACCAAGGCAGAACCTGTCTCCCGCTGACCGATAATCAACAACATCGGAAGGAGGATAATAAAACCCAGTACCAGAGCACATTTCTCTTTCTTTATGCTGAATGAATAGGAGTTTATATATTTGGCCAATGCCAATGCGGTAGCAAACTTGGCAAATTCGGCTGGCTGCAGGCTGACAGGCCCCATTACCAACCAAGAACGGGAGCCTTTGGTATCCGGCGCGATAAAAATAGTAACGATAAGCAAAATTATCATTCCTATATATATAATGTACGCGAACATATCATACATCCGGTCTTCCAACATCAACAACACGAAACCGAGACCGAAGGAACAGATAATCCAGACAAATTGCTTGCCGGCACGGGTAGAGAAGTCGAGGAAGTCACGATCACCATAGTCATAGCTGGCTCCACAGACACTGAACCACCCGCCGACAATCAGAAGCAGGTAAATGCAAATCGTTACCCAATCCAGTGATTTCCACAAACTATCGTTCCTCGTTACCATACAATATCACTCTGTTACTAAATTCTTCTGCTCTCAATTCATTCTCGGGAGATAGTTTGCCTTTCAAGTACTGCTCCATAAGCAATGCCCCGAAAGGTACTCCGTATGTAGCTCCCCAACCTCCATTCTCCACATACACGGCAATGGCTATCTTCGGCTTGTTCATCGGCGCAAAGCCCATAAATACAGAATGGTCATGTCCGCGGTTCTGCGCCGTACCTGTCTTTCCACAAGCTTCCAAGTCCGGAACCATTACCGACAACATACGGCAAGTTCCGCCTGTAGCAGCTCCGCGCATCCCTTCCACCACCGATTCATAATGCCGTTTCTCAATTGTAGTATAACGTGGCGTACGATAAATACTATCCAACTGATTATCTTGAATCTCCTTCACAATATGCGGTGTGATAAAATATCCGCGATTGGCAATCGTTGCACCCAGATTGGCTATCTGGAGAGGAGTAGCCAGAATTTCTCCCTGCCCGATCGAAATACTGATTACCGTCAGTCCATTCCAATGGCCGCGATAAGCCTTATCATAGAACTGTGCATTCGGAATCAAACCACGTTTCTCTCCGGGCAAATCAACACCTAACTTATAACCGAAGCCTTGGGAAACCATGTGATCTTTCCAGACTGTAATTGCGTTTTGCGGTGAACCGTATTTACGGTCGCCGAACATACGGAACAGTCCCCAACAAAAATAAGAGTTGCACGATGTAGCAATAGCAGGAATAAGTGGTATCGGTGCTCCGTGGGCATGACATCCCACCGTCAGCCTGCCGTAATGGAAACCGCGCGAACAAGGGAAAGAAGGAGCCTGCTCAGTCACAATGCCTTCCTGCAAAAAAGTTAATCCCTGTGCCGTCTTAAAAGTAGAACCCGGAGGATATACTCCCATCAATGCACGATTCAGAAGCGGTTTCATCTTATCACGCTGCAACATCAGATGGTTCTTTCCACGCTGACGGCCAATCATCAAATGCGGGTCGTAATTCGGCGAAGATACCAGACAAAGAATCTCTCCTGTCTCCGGCTCAATAGCAACAATACTTCCGATCTTATTTTTCAGTAACCGTTCACCCAACATCTGCAAGTCAATATCCAAACTGAGTGTCAAGTTCTTTCCGGGTACGGAAGGACGGTCATATTCTCCGTCCATATAATGCCCCTGAATACGTCCGTGCGCATCACGAAGCAGAATTTCAATGCCTTTCTCTCCACGCAGATACTTCTCATACGATTTCTCTACACCCAACTTGCCGACATAATCGCCACGAATGTAGTAGCCTTCTTCATCGGCTTCCATTTCTTTTGCCGAGACTTCTCCAATATCACCCAAGGCGTGCGCGGCAGCATCATAAGAGTATTGGCGAATCGTACGCCGCTGGATATAGAAGCCACGGAATTTAAACAACTTCTCCTGAAAGACGCCACATTCTTCCGCCGAAAGTTGCGACATAAACAATTGATTAGTGTATCTGGAATATCCCGGATTCCGGCGACGGTCTTTCATGTCGCTCATGATTTTCAGGAATTGAGCACGAGTAATATTCAACGACTGGCACAGGTCGAGTGTATCCAAGTTCTCTACTTCTTTCGGGACAATCGTTATATCATAAGCAGGCTGGTTAAAAACCAGCAACTTACCTGTACGGTCATAGATAGCTCCGCGCGAAGGATATTGAATTTTATTCAGGAACGCATTGCTATCGGCGTTCTTCTTATAATCATCGGTAGTAATCTGCAATACAAAAAGACGGATCAGATAAATCAGCACAATAGACAGTGCAATTCCCCCGATAACAAATTTCCGTTTCTCCAGTCTATAATCTTTTGCCATCGCTATCTCCTTATGCCTTCCACAGCTACAATACAAGTTACAGTCAGAACGGTACACAATGCCACCCGCAGCAGCAACAGCCAAATACCGGAAAACGAGAAGAACTCAATAGAGAGTAAAGCCAGACTATGTATAAAAACACTTGCAGTAGTATATTTCAGAAAAGGAGTGATTCCCATACTCTTGAAAGAAGGTACGAGATTGTCCTGATTATCGCGGGGAGTGAACAAACGCAATAAAGAAGGACGAAGAAAAGCAAGCAACACGGTTGCTGCTGCATTCATTCCCGGAGTATCGGAAAACACGTCAATGGTAAGCCCGAAAAAGAAGGCCCACAACATCAGTTCATTCCGGGAAGTGCCGGAATTGAACTTCAAAATAAAATAAATATAGAGAAAAGGCGTAGCATATCCGGCTATATGCACATTATTCAGAATTAGCACCTGAAGAAGCACCAACCCGATAAACCAACCGATTCTATGTATATAGGTAATAATCATTGTTTCGTTGTCTTGTTTTCGAGTTCTTTCTGCTCCTGCTGACCGTTCCGCGCTATCACCCGCACATCACTAAGCTTGCCGAAATCGGTAGCCAACTTGATCTTCAGCAGATAGGATAATCCATCATGAGAGTCGGACATATCATCCACCGTCCCCACCATAATTCCTTCGGGAAATACAGTCGAGAAACCGCTTGTCACTACGGTATCTCCCAGATTAAACTCGGCATGACGAGGCAAATCTTTCAGATAAGCGTATCGCGAATCTCCGTGTTCCCACTTCAGATAACCAAAATAATCGCTTCCTACAATCTTGCAACTGATGTTTGATTTGCTATTCAGTACAGAAATCACCACCGAATAGGAAGGAGATGTTTCGTAAACAATTCCCACAATCCCGTTTCCGTCTACCACGCCCATTTCGGAATGAATGCCGGAAGAAGAACCTTTATCAAGCGTTATATAATTATCGGCCAGGTTCAGGCTATTCTTAATCACACGTGCCTTAAACAGCTGATAATCTTTCTGAGGCATCTTCCGGATACTGTTCACCGCGATAGAATCGAGTTGACGTTCTTTCAACGCTTTTTCCAAATTATTGATCTGCTCTTCCAATAACATATTCCGGTCCAGCAGGTCTTCATTGACCGATTTCAGGTGGAAATAGGAAGATATACCTCCCGAAACTTCATAAACCGCCCCCACAACTGTATTGGCAGAAGTGAAATAAGCACTCTGCTGGTAATTGTTGAACCGAAATAACAAAACAAAACTGGCTACCTCCAATATGACAAAGAGGAACCAGTAATTGTATTTCAAAAGGAAGTTTATTAAATTCCGCATGAATCAGAGTCCGTGATTTTATCTCATTAGGAAAGAGAAACGATCTACATTCTTTAATGCTACCCCTGTCCCCTTGGCAACAGCGTGTAAAGGATCTTCCGCAATATGGAACGGGATATTTATCTTATCAGTCAGTCGCTTATCCAAACCACGGAGTAACGCACCACCACCGGCCAGATAGATACCATTATGAACGATATCCGCATAAAGTTCGGGAGGAGTATTCTCCAATGCACTCAAGATAGCCGTTTCAATCTTGGAAATCGATTTCTCCAGACAGTGAGCCACTTCCTGATAACATACCGGCACTTCCATAGGAAGGGCAGTAATACGGTTCGGACCGTGAACGATATAATCTTCCGGAGCGTCTTCACCCAGTTCGGTCAAAGCCGCACCTACATTAATTTTGATACGTTCCGCCATACGCTCGCTGACCTTCACATTATGCTGACGGCTCATATATTCTTGAATATCCGCAGTCAAGTCATCACCGGCAATACGGATAGAGTTGTTGGAAACGATACCTCCCAAAGAGATAACGGCAATCTCCGTAGAGCCACCACCTATATCAACAATCATGTTTCCTTCCGGAGCTTCCACGTCAATACCGATACCGATAGCTGCAGCCATCGGTTCGAAAATCAGATAGACATCACGTCCGCCAGCATGCTCGGCAGAGTCGCGAACAGCACGGAGTTCAACTTCCGTACTTCCCGACGGTACGCCGATCACCATACGGAGAGAGGGTGAGAAAAGATGATTGCGGGTGTTTACCTGCTTAATCAGACCACGCATCATCTGCTCGCAAGCATAGAAGTCAGCGATTACCCCGTCTCTCAACGGACGAATTGTACGTATATTTTCGTGGGTCTTTTCATGCATCAACTTCGCCTTTTCTCCTACGGCGATCATCTTATCCGTACGGCGGTCCAAGGCTACAACCGAAGGCTCATCCACCACGATTTTCCCGTTCGTGATGATAATGGTATTGGCTGTACCCAAGTCCATTGCTATTTCTTGTGTAAAAGAGAATAATCCCATTCTTGATTCTTGTTTTTAATGTTTAAAATGACGGATACCGGTAGTCACCATTGCCATGCCATGTTCATTGCAGTAAGCAAAAGACAAATCATCTTTCACTGAACCACCCGGCTGAATTACAGCTGTAATTCCTTCTTTATCGGCAATTTCCACACAGTCAGGGAACGGGAAGAAAGCATCCGAAGCCATTACTGCACCATTCAGGTCGAAACCGAATGATTTAGCTTTTTCAATCGCTTGCTTCAATGCATCCACACGTGAAGTCTGTCCCACACCGCTTGCCAACAGTTGTTTACCCTTCGCCAGTACAATAGCGTTTGATTTACTATTCTTGACAATCTTGTTAGCAAACAGCATATCCTCTACTTCTTCCGGAGTAGGAGCCTTGTCGGTCACTGTTTTCAAGTCGGCTACCGTTTCAATATTAGTATCTTTATCCTGCACCAATACGCCGTTCAACAAAGCACGGAACTGCTTCTTCGGCAGTTTGGCCTCCTTACGTACAAGAATGATGCGGTTCTTTTTCTGTCCCAGGATTTCGAGTGCATCCACATCATAATCCGGCGCGATAATCACTTCGAAGAAAATCTTGTTAATTTCTTCTGCTGCTACCTTGTCAATGACACCGTTAGTAACCAGTACACCACCGAAAGCAGATACAGGATCACCTGCCAATGCATCTTTCCAAGCCTCCAACACAGTAGGACGGGAAGCCAGGCCGCAAGCGTTATTATGTTTCAGGATAGCGAAAGTAAGATCCTCGAACTCGTCGATCAAGTCAACGGCAGCGTTGATATCAAGAAGATTGTTATAAGAAATTTCTTTTCCGTGAATCTGATCGAACATTGCCTCCAGGTTTCCGTAGAAATAACCTTTCTGATGTGGATTTTCACCGTAACGAAGTTGTTTCTGGCTGTTCACCGAACAACGGAAGGCAGAACCTTCGCCGGCATCGAAATAATTGAAGATAGCCGAATCATAGTGAGAAGAAACGGCAAACGCTTCTTTTGCCATCCAACGGCGTTCTTCGAGTGAAGAAGTGGCTCCGTGCTCCATTAACATATCCAGCAATGGCTTATACTGAGCCTGAGAAGCTACGATAATTACATCGTTGTAATTCTTGGCTGCGGCACGAATCAAAGAGATTCCGCCTATATCTATTTTTTCAATAATATCCGCTTCAGATGCACCGGAAGCAACAGTTGCTTCAAACGGATACAAATCAACAATTACCAGATCTATTTCAGGGATCTCATATTTCTCAATCTGCTGCATATCTTGTTCCAGACCGCGACGACAAAGGATACCTCCGAAGATCTTCGGATGCAATGTCTTCACTCTACCACCCAAAATAGAAGGATAAGTGGTCAAATCTTCCACCGCCTTACAGGGATATCCCAACGATTCAATAAACTGACGAGTTCCCCCCGTTGACAGAAACTCTACTCCCTCTTCATGAAGTTTGGTAATAATTTCATCCAAACCTTCTTTATGGTATACAGATACCAATGCAGTTTTTATTCTTTTAGACTCTGACATTGAATTGCTTATTAAGTATTTGACGCGCAAAGTTACGAAATATTGTTTATCGTACGTAATAATAAGGTGTGAATTAATAAAAAAAAGCGTTGACTCTTCCGGAGGAAAAGCCAACGCTTCTTTGCGCATACAGTTTATATTCAGAATTTATTACCAGATAGATACTCGTTTTTCTTTTGGTACAAACATGGAATCTTGTTCGGTGATATTGAATGCTTCGTACCAGTTGGCAATATGAGGTAATGCACCGTCCACGCGCCATTTTCCTAATGAGTGAGGATCGAGTTTCGTCAAACGGAGAATTTCTTCCGGACGAATATTTCCCGCCCACACATTTGCATAAGCAAGGAAAAAGCGTTGTTCCGGTGTAAATCCGTCAACAACTTCCAACGGTGCGGTTTCCATTGCTTTCTTGAAAGCATGATAAGAAACTTGCAGTCCACCATGGTCTGCTATGTTTTCTCCCAGCGTTAGGCTACCGTTTGCATGTACTCCTGGAGCGACCTCAATACTGTCAAAGAAGTTCACCATTACCTGAGCACGTTCCTCGAATTTCTTGGCATCTTCTTCCGTCCACCAGTCTTTCAGATTTCCGTCTTTGTCATACTGACGTCCCTGGTCATCAAATCCATGTGTCATTTCATGACCGATAACAACTCCGATAGCACCGTAATTCATTGCATCATCAGCATTCATATCAAAGAATGGAGGTTGCAGGATAGCTGCCGGGAAGCAGATTTCATTGGTTGTCGGGTTGTAATAAGCATTAACGGTCTGAGGAGTCATCAACCATTCATCCTTATCTACCGGTTTGCCGGCTTTGGAAATCATCTCGGCATACCCCCATTCATTGGCACGTTCGATATTTGCCCAATAAGAATCGTTTTTAATATCCAAGGCTGAGTAATCTTTCCAGGTATCGGGATAACCGATCTTGACATGGAAGGTAGCCAGCTTCTCCTGTGCCTTTGCTTTGGTCGGTTCGCTCATCCATTCAAGAGCATTGATGCGTTCGCCCAAAGAAGTCTGTAAGTTCTTCACCAACGTTACCATACGTTCTTTGGCAGCAGCCGGGAAGTATTTCTCGACATACATCTGCCCTACTACTTCACCGAGAGCACCGTCTACCGTACTTACAGCACGTTTCCAACGAGGTTGCATCTCTTTTTTGCCGGACATTGTCTTGCCGTAGAAATCAAAATCCTGCGCTACGAAGTCATCACTCAAGTAAGAAGCTGCCGAGTTAATCAGATTCCATTGAAGATATAGCTTTTGCTCATCGAGGGATACTGTATTAATAACGTCCGCCACTTCTTTCATAGCTGCCGGCTGACCAACATTCACTTCTTTCAGATCATTTAAGCCTGATGTAGTGAAGTAAACATCCCAGGCAAATGTAGGGAAGTTCTTTTTCAGCGTCTCCATATCCATTTTATTGTAATTAGCATGAGGGTCGCGCAACTCTACCTGCGAACGGGCTGACTTGGCCAAACGAGTTTCGATATTCATCACCGCTTTTACAGCTTTTTGTGCAGCAGCCTCATCATAACCAGCCAACTGAAACATCTTGGCAATATGTTCCTGATATTTATCACGGATATTCCTTGTTTGCTCGTCATTCTCCAGATAATAATCGCGTTGTCCCATTCCAATACCTCCCTGATAAGTCTGAACCAGATTCATCGAACTGTTCATATCATCAGCACCGATATAGAGGCTAAAATAAGGATTAATTCCTTTCTTCTGAATTTCGGCGATGTACGTATAAATTTCACCTTTATCTTGGAGGGCGTCGATCGCTTCCAGTTCAGCTTTAATTGGAGCAACCCCTTCCTGATTCAGTTTCACGCTATCCATGGCGATATTGTAAAGATCACCCACTTTCTGAGCGGCACTGCCCGGTGCGTTGTCTTTCTTTGCAGCCAGTTCGGCGATTAATGTTTTCAACTGCTCACGGCTGTTTTCACGCAACATATCAAATGTTCCGAAACGTGAATACTCGTCAGTCAGCGGATGAGCTGCAACCCAACCGCCACAAGCGTATTGATAAAAACTTGTACCCGGCATAGCCATGGTATCCAGATTAGCAAGGTCGATACCGGATGTTAGCACGGCCTCTTTCTTACTGTTACATCCTGTTGTCATAAGGCATACGGCAAGAATTGGTAAATACTTGGTTACTTTCATATTGTATAAATAATTAAATAGTCTCTCTAATCAACAATCATCCTACCCGCAGTCCGGCACCGAGGAAGAAGGTGACCGACACCGAGGAACGCCTCGTTCCTCAACGAGAAACACCTGTTTCGACACCGAGAAACAGATACCCGCCAGGAATACCTTCTATCGAGGTATAGCGTTTCTCTCACATAGTGCTCGGAAGTATGCGTTTTGTTCTAGTTTTTCGTTTCTTCCAGTTCCATCGAAACCCGCTCCCACTCTTCAACAATGCCATCCAACTGTTGCTTCAGTTTTTGATGCCGTTCATAGAGCTGCATATCCGAAGCTCCTTCGGGAGTTGCCATCTTCGCTTCTACGATAGCAATCGCGGATTCGGTTTCCTCTATTGAAGCTTCACAGTCCGCCACCTGGCGTTCGAGTTTCTTAATCTTCTTATTAAGTTCTTTCTGGGCTTCGTAAGAGAGCTTATTCTCCGAAGGCTGAACGGTTTCAGGTTCATTACCTTTAGCTGAAGCCGTGGGAGAAGCCGACAGTCCCGCTCCTTTCTGAAGCTCGTTCAAGCTATCTATCTTTTTCTTTTGCAAGAATTCATAGATAC
>ERZ827197.2975-NODE-2975-length-10307-cov-7.724249_pt1 | contig 10307 bp, 8 predicted proteins | sample MGYA00519867_ERZ827197 | MGnify/ENA primary metagenome ERZ827197 (study PRJEB31778, sample SAMEA3449278) | human gut metagenome | biome: human gut; feature: human-associated habitat; material: faeces | place: United Kingdom | collected 2010/2012 ...
CGCTCCTCGCGCTGGCTGCCGCCGATGATCTCGCCGATGCCCGGAACGAGGCAGTCCGCCGCGGCGACGGTCTTGCCGTCGTCGTTGAGGCGCATATAGAACGCCTTGATCTCCTGCGGATAGTCCGTGACGAACACGGGGCGCTTGAAGATCTGCTCGGTGAGGTAACGCTCATGCTCAGTCTGCAGGTCGATGCCCCACTCGACGGGGTAGTCGAACTTCTGGCCGCTCTCCTTTAAGAGCTTGACGGCCTCGGTATACGTCACGCGGCCAAAGTCGGAACTCTCGACGTGCTGGAGACGCTCAAGAAGGCCCTTGTCGACAAAGCTGTTGAAAAACGCAAGATCATCCGGGCAGCGCTCCATCACGCGGCGGATGATATGCTTGACCATCGCCTCCATGACCTCAAGGTCGCCGTCGAGGTCGCAGAACGCCATCTCCGGCTCGATCATCCAGAACTCGGCGGCGTGGCGCGCGGTGTTGGAATTCTCGGCGCGGAACGTGGGGCCGAAGGTGTAAACGTCACCGAACGCCATGGCGAAGTTCTCGGCGTTGAGCTGGCCGGAGACGGTCAGGCTCGTCTTCTTGCCGAAAAAGTCCTTGCTGTAGTCGACCTTGCCGTCGGGCGTTCTCGGCGGGTTCTCCAGATCGAGCGTCGTCACCTGGAACATCTCGCCCGCGCCCTCGCAGTCAGAGCCGGTGATGATGGGGGTGTTGACGTAGACGAAGCCGCGGCTCTGGAAGAACTCGTGCACGGCGTAGGCCGCCGCGCTTCTCACACGGAAAGCCGCGGAGAAGAGGTTCGTGCGCGGGCGCAGATGCTGAATGGTGCGCAGATATTCGACGCTGTGGCGCTTTTTCTGCAGGGGATAGTCGGGGGAGGACACGCCCTCGACCTCGATCTCTGTTGCCTTGACTTCGAGCGGCTGCTTGGCCTCGGGCGTCAGCACGACGGTGCCGCGCACGATGAGCGCGGCGCCCACGTTCTGCGCGGCGATCTCCTTATAATTAGAAAGAGAATTCGCATCCATCACGACCTGCAAATTGCGGAAGCACGAGCCGTCGTTCAGCTCGATGAATCCGAAGGTCTTCATATCGCGGATGGTCTTCGCCCAGCCGCATACGGTGACGCTTGCGCCGCCGTACTGCTCTTTGTCGGCGAAGAGCGCGGCAATTCTCACTCGTTCCATAATAATTTTCCTTCCTTTTGTGGGTTTTCACGGGATAATAGAGGTATTATATGCCACTTCCCGTGCAAATTCAAGCCCCGCTTTGTATTGACTTTTGACAAGTTGTATGTTATCATACAACCTTACCTCAAAAGGTAAACGTGAAACTTTCACCTATTACTTTACAGGAGGATTTTTAACGATGAACAAGTATCTGGATATCGCCCCCGAGGTTGCCGAGGCCCTTGCCGCCGGTAAGCCCGTCGTGGCGCTCGAATCCACCATCATTTCCCACGGCATGCCCTATCCCCAGAACGTTGAGACCGCGCTCAAGGTCGAGCAGATCATTCGCGACGCGGGCGCCGTGCCCGCGACCATCGCCATCATCGGCGGACGCCTGAAGGCGGGCCTTTCCAAGGAAGAGATCGACTACCTCGGCCGCACCGGCGCGGGCATCCCGAAGGCTTCCCGCCGCGACCTGCCCGTGCTCGTCGCGCAGGGCAAGGACGGCGCGTGCACCGTCACCACCACGATGATGATCGCCGACATGGCGGGCATCCGCGTGTTCGCCACCGGCGGCATCGGCGGTGTGCACCGCGGCGCGCAGGAGACGTTCGACATCTCCGCCGACCTTGAAGAGCTGGCCAACACCTCCGTCATGGTCGTGTGCGCGGGCGCGAAGTCCATCCTCGACCTCGGTCTGACGCTCGAATATCTCGAGACCCACGGCGTGACCGTCATCGGCTACGGCACGAGCGAGCTGCCTGCGTTCTACACGCGCAAGTCCGGCTTTGGCGTCGACTACGAGCTCGACACGCCCGAGCAGCTGGCCAAGGCGTTCCACGTCAAGCGCGAGCTGGGTCTGCGCGGCGGCTTACTCGTCACGAACCCGATTCCCGAAGAGTACTCCATGGACAAGGAAGTCATCGACAAGGCCATTGCCGAGGCCGTCGAGGACGCGAAGAAGGACGGCATCCACGGCAAGGCCACGACGCCTTATCTGCTCGCCAAGATCAAGGACCTGACCGGCGGCGACAGCCTGGATTCCAACATCCAGCTCGTGTTCAACAACGCGCGCCTCGGCGCGGCGGCGGCTGTGGAGCTCAGCAAGCTCGAAAAGTGAGATATTTTGTCATCTATCTCGCCGCGATCAATCTAATTACTTTCTGCGTCTACGGCGCAGACAAGCGCCGCGCCAAAATATCGGGCGCGCGGCGCGTGCCCGAAAAGACCTTATTTGCACTCGCGCTGCTGCTCGGCAGCGCGGGTGCTCTTTTCGCAATGAGGGTCTTTCACCACAAGACGCGGCACTGGTACTTCAAGTTCGGCATTCCCGCGATCTTACTCTGCCAGATCGCGGCGGGGGTGTTCGTGTATGTGCGGTTTTTCGCGGCGTAAAAAATTTTTGGGAAATTTTCGGGTTTTGTGAAACAAAACAGACGTTTCTTGCGTCTAATCAATGAAGCAAAGGGAAACTGGGCGAAGAGGGAAGATAAAGAATTTATGAATTTTCCATTTTCCTGTTCCCTTATTTCCCGCGGCATGGTAAAATGCCATGTATGAGAAAGGCTCTGTGCGCGCGGAGCCGACAACAACAAACACGAAAGGATGAAGATCACATGAAAAAATTTCTCTCCTTGCTATTGGCTCTGACATTGGTCCTGAGCCTCGTCGTCGTGCCTGCAAGGGCGGCGGACAGGACTCCGCCAGCAACTCCTGAAATTACTGAGTTAACTGTTAACACTCCCAGTAATGTTAATCGCGGAGATAATGTAACTTTCACAATTAGTGGAACTCCTGCTATTACGACGGGTGGCACGGTTCAATCCACCGAGTACAGCTGGAATGTCGGCTCGTATTTTCGCATTAACGCCGGAGCTGGTACTGCCGCTTCTGTATCCGCAAATGCTATTGATGATACCACAGCAACAACGGTCTTTTGCACAGTAACCTGCACCTATACCGTTACTGAAAATGGGCAGGAGGTAACTAAGACCGCGACTAAACCTATTTCCACCGAAGAGTTTGCTATCGCTGACAAGCTCCTGCCGGGCGACATCACCACCGTCACCTTCAACGGCAGAACCTATTCTGTGACGAACGGCACGGTCAACATCTCCCTTCTTAAGGGTGAGACGATCAATAATGCCAAAAACACCTGGTCTGCCGCCGCAACTGGCTATGTGATCGATAATACGACGAACAAGCCCACCTATAACCCTTCCACAGGTAAACTGACGGTAAAGACGACGGCAGCGACTCCGCTCTCAACCGATATCACGGTTACGTCTACGACAGCCAGTGTCAGTGCTGCGGCAAGCCTGAACGAAGTGATTGCCGGCGGTAAGACCACTCTGACCGCTACTCCGAGCGGCCTGAGCAATGCAGCTACTTATGATTGGTACAAAAAGGTTACAGGCGGTACTGACGAGAAAATAGGCAGCGGCAAGTCCTTTACCTGGACTGTCCCGGCTACGGCGGCGGGGAGCTATTCCGTCTATTGCAAGGCCAAAGAGGGAACTACTGATGCCGCAACGAGCGCAGATGTTACTATTTCCGTTGTTGCAGATACCTATCAATTTACCGTTACCCCCGCAAGCGTTACGCTGACGCAGATCGGTCAGACCGCGACTTTGGCGGCGAACTTTGTGAATACCTCCACTTCTCCCGCTACCCCGGTCACTCCGACCTACTCCTTTGTTTCCGCCAACCTCAACATCGCAACTGTGACGAACCAGACGACCGCCGCGCCGATCGTAACGCTCAGAGCAAGCGGCTCTACCACTGTCACCGCAAAGGCGACCTATAAGGGCAAGGACTATGTGCAGAACATCCCCGTTACCGGCGCCCTGATCGAGGCGACCCTCAGTGCTGTTCAGAACGGCACTTCTGTGAACTACAGCTACAGTGATCTTGTTAACGCCGCGCAGGCCGCCATCAACAAGACCTACAGCACCGCCTACACCTACGAGACCGTCTATTCCCTCAGCGGCGTCACTCAGGTCGCCTCTACCGCTGCCTACGGTGTCGGCACGAGCAATGCTTCGTACAACTATCCCGCCGGCGGCTCCGGCTATCTCTACTTCAAGGCAAATCTCTCCGGCATCGGCACTGCAAAGTTCACCGCTACTGTGACCACCCGCATTGCCAATACCGCCGTTCCCAAGACCTACAGCGTTACGTTTAACGTTCCCGTAACGCCCAGCACGACCACCTATGCCGACCAGTATCCCGAGCCGGTCGCGGCTTACGGCAACACCTATCGCTATTACGTTCAGGTCCCCTCCGGCGCAAGGTATTACTATGTTGCCGGTGTGAACACCGAGCCGAGCGATTGGAACAATGGCAGCGGCAATAAGTATTACACTACCACTTCCAGCACCAGCCTGTACTCCCTGACCGACAGCAACTTTGTCGGCGGCAAGTGCACGCTGTATGTCGTGACGCAGGGCACCGACAATAAGCTCTACTGCGGCACCATCAGCGTCTACCAGAAGAACTACAACATCAACTACAACGGCGTGGCCGGTGAGACCGTCCAGTTCGCGCAGAGCGACTTCAACGACTTCATGAACAAGGTCGCTGAGGCCCGCGGCGACGCCAGCAAGACCAAGTCCTATCCCTATGTCACCTTCGATTATGTGACCTTCTCCCTGCCCACCACCGCGCAGGGCACGCTGTACTATGGCGGCACCGCCATGTCCACCAGCAATTCCTCCGGCGCGTTCAACACCCGCACCAAGGTCACCAACCTCGATAGCGTGACGTTCGTCCCCAACGCCAAGACCTCCGCGAAGACCATCACGCTGAACTTCACCCTGTACGCGACCCGCTATTCCAGCTCCTCCACGAGCCGCGGCACGACCGTGAGCTACTCCGGCAGCGTCGTCGTCAACCTCGTGCGCGAGGACATCAAGTACACCGTCTCTCAGGGCGACAGCGTCCGCTTCGACGAGAGCGACTTCCTCAGCTACCTGCGCTCCACCAAGGGCTACAGCAGCAACTACACCATCGACTACGTGACCTTTGACCAGAGCGCCGTCTCCGCCGTCAACGAGGGCTCGCTCTACACCTACTACAACGGCTACAACTACGGCGGCTCCATCAAGACGACTGACAAGTTCTACTACAGCGCCACCGCCAGCCAGAACGCGCTCAGCGACGTCGCGTTCCTTGCCAGCCGCTACGCCAAGACCGGCGAGACCGTCTACATCCCGTTCACCATCTACGCCCGCTACGGCACGACCGGCACCGGCACCCGCCAGCTCACCGGCACCGTGGCCATCAAGATCGGCCAGACGATGAACTTCATCGACGTCAAGACCACCGACTACTTCTACAACTCCGTCAAGTGGGCCGTCGGCAAGAACATCACCAACGGCACGTCCAGCACCACCTTCTCCCCGTACAAGTCCTGCACCCGCGCCGAGATCGTGACGTTCCTGTGGCGCGCCGCCGGCAGCCCGGAGCCGACCACCACCCGCAACCCGTTCCGTGATGTCAACGCCGTCACGCACTCGAGCTACTACAAGGCCATCCTGTGGGCCAGCCAGAAGGGCATCACCTCCGGCACCAGCGCCACGGCGTTCTCCCCCGATCAGGTCTGCACCCGTGCCCAGATCGTGACCTTCCTGTACCGCTACGCGGGCCAGCCCAGCGGCTACTACTCCAACCCGTTCAAGGATGTGGGCGCCACGAGCGAGGCGAGCTATTACAACGCCGTTCTCTGGGCCGTCGGTAAGGGTATCACCACCGGCACCAGCGCCACGACGTTCTCCCCGTATGCTTCCTGCAACCGCGCCGAGGCCGTGACGTTCCTGTATCGTTACACCAACGGACTTTAATGCTTAAAACGAAAGCCCCGCTCAGCGGGGCTTTCGTTTTAGCTTTTTGCGCTCCGCGGCAGCGCACGCGCCGTAGGCGCGCACGTTTGCGGAGCGAGAAGTGTAAATCCTGACGCACATGTCGTCAGGATTTACGATTTCATTTTATTTCGCCGCGGAGCGGTGAAACTCTGCGAGGCTTTTTTGGGGGGGCGTGGCCCCCCTTGACCCCCTGTAAGGCGACTGACGGGGGCGGGCGGTTTGCGTTTACTCTTTTCCATTCTGTAAACTTTTGTTCAAACGCCTTTACGGGGGTCGAAAAAGCGTGTAGAATGGCAGCATCAAGATTTTAGGAGTGTTTTTTGTGAACAAATTCCGCGATGCCCTTTACCGCTTTATGTATGGCCGCAACGGCGTAGACGCGCTGAACTGGGCGCTCGTGATCCTTGAGCTGGCCGTGAGCATTCTGAGCTCGATCATCCGCGTGCAGGGCGTGTCGCAGGCGCTGTACTTTGTGTCGATGGTGCTGATGTTCATCGTACTCATCCGCATTTTTTCGCGCAATCTCGCGCGCCGTCAGGCCGAGAACGCGAAGTTTCTGACCTGGTGGACACCGAAGGCGAACGCCATCCGCGGCGCGAAGGCACGCCGCGCCGACAAGGCGCACAAATACGTCCGCTGCTCCTGCGGCGCGTACTGCCGCGTGCCGAAAAACATCGGCAAGGTCGAGCTCACGTGCCCGAAGTGCGGCAAGAAAAGAGTCGTGAAAACGTGAAAGAAAAAATCCGTCCCGCGGGACGGATTTTTTTGTAAGAAAACCGGTTTTCCGCCGTCCTATAGACAGAAGGGGGGTGAGGGCGCTGACGAATTTTGAAGAGGTGTACGCCGTGTACTTCGACGATGTGTACCGGTATCTTCTCTCGCTTTCCGGAAGCGAGAGTACCGCCGAGGAGCTGACGAGTGAGACGTTTTTCCGTGCGATGGACGCCCTCGACCGCTTTCGGGGCGAGTGCAGCGTGCGCGTCTGGCTGTGCCAAATCGCGAAGAATCTCTATTATTCGCAGCTGCGGCGCGAAAAGCGGCTTGCCCCGCTCGAAGACTGCCGGATCGCCGAGGAGAGCCACGAGGAGGAGTTAGAAGATCACAGCGAGGCCGCGCGCATCCAGAAATTGCTGCACGCGCTCAGAGAGCCGTACAAGGAGGTCTTCATGTGGCGCGTGTACGGTGAGAAGAGCTTCCGCGACATCGGCGCGCTCTTCGGCAAGACGGAAAACTGGGCATGCGTGACGTATCACCGCGCCAAGCGCATGATCCGCGAAGGATTGGAGGACGACTGAAATGGACAAAACTTGCAGCATCGTGCAGGACCTTCTGCCGCTCTATGAGGAAGACATGCTGCGCGAGGAGACGAAGGAATTTGTGGACGGGCATTTAGCGCAGTGCGCGGCCTGCCGCGCCGAGCTCGACGCGCTGAAGGCGGACGTGACGCCCGCGCCCGTCAGCGCGCAGCCGCTGCGCGACTTGAAGCGGCAGCTTCGACGCAAGAAGCTGACCGCCGTACTGCTGGCCGTCACGCTCGCGCTGACGCTGGCGACGGCGGGGTTCGCGTACCTCACCGCGCCGCAGTATTTGCCGTACAGCGAGACAGAGTGGGCGATCTCGCGCTCGCCCCGAGCGCTCGCGGACGGCTCGGCAGCGGATGGGCTTTCTGATCTCAGCGGCGCGGAGAGCATCTCCGTCAGCCTGCTCGTGCCGGTCTCCGGCGCAGAGGTCACGAACACGCAGGACCCCAACAGCGGCAAAACCATCTACTTCATCACCGCATGGCGCACGCCGCTCGACACATGGCGCGGCGCATTCGACAAAACCGGGGGCGCCCCGAACACACACAGCGCAAATGATCGCACACAGCGCGAGGCGGACGCACTGCAAGGCGTGCTCGCCAAGGCGGAGTCCGCGCGCACGCTCTTTACGCTCGACGCCGCGAATTGCACGGCAGTCTGCTATTCTCAGAACAACGGGCAGGACGATGTGCTGCTCTGCGGCAGCATGAACGGCGGCGTCATTTCGCTGCCGCGGCTGGCGCTCGGCTATTACGTTTTGCTATCATTGGCGCTTCTTATTACGCTGGGTATTGCATTTTTCGTCTGCCGCAGGAAGAAAACGGGCAAAGCGCTCGGCTATCTCGCGCTGATTCCCGCGAGCTATCTTGCCGGTCATCTACTCGTCAAGGGTTTCACGACGACGAGTTACCAGATGCAGCGCGACTTCTCGCTCATTATCCTCGCCGCCGCGCTGATCTACGCCGCGGTCATGCTGGCGATCAACCTCTGGCGGCAGAAGCGGGAGAAAGTGTAAAAGAGGAAGAGACGCATTCGCGTCTCTTCCTCTTTTGCAATCAAATTCGAATGCTCAAGGCCCTTTGAGCAAAGCCGTGATAGTCCGCAAATGCGCTTTTCAGGCCGTCGATTCCCTGCGTTTCCCATCGGTCTGCCAGATACAGCATACCGCACATACAGGCAAACTTTTCATAGTACGATCCGCAGACCGCCTCTTCAAGAAACTGCTTTTGCCTGTCTGGGTCCGTCTCCGTAAGCGCGAGGCGCAGTTTGGCACGGCTTGCTGCCGCGACCTCGGTAAGCTCCGGTGTATGCCAGTCCACACAGTCGATTTCTGTCGCCTGATAGGAGAGAAGATGGGCGAATCCCTCATGAAATGTGTAAGCATCCAATCTTGTCAAATAGTCTGTACTTTCCAATGCGGCATCTGCCGCCGGATAGCGGTGTCCAATCAAGAGATGCGTAATCTCATGCGTCAGCAGATTCCGAATGATGCTGTCGAGCTGGTCGAGCTCCGCATAATTGCACCAACGGATGAGGTCAAAGATGAGATGTGCCTGCCCGTCGGGCGAGTGTGCCGCAACGGCGTCGTAAGGCTCGGGATAACCGACGATCAAATCAAGTGTCGGCTGTACCGCCTCCCAATCGGGGAAAAGCGCGTCCCAAATCGGGCGGTTGACGGGGACAAAGTGCGCAGCCGCTTCACAGATACGGCGTTCGAGCTTGCGCACAGTCTCTCGGAGAGCAAGATCCTCAGGCGGCGGAGTAAATGCATTCCTGCCAAGATCTGACGAAACCGAGGTGTGTTCAAAGAGCCATGAAGTACGAAAAGCGTCGACGCAGCTGCTCTCGATATATGCCTGTGCGATCGAACTGTCAATCAGCATTTTCAGTCCCTCTCTTTACGAAAAACCTCTTTTGCCGTAACAGACAAAAGAGGTTTTTCCTTGGCGCAGCGGGAGGGATTCGAACCCTCGTGAGGTTTCCCTCAAACTGATTTCGAGTCAGCCCCGTTATGACCACTTCGATACCGCTGCATATTCAGTTCGCTGTTATCAGCCAAATTATTATGCCATAACTTTTTGCGTCTTGCAAGGTCTTTTTTCGCATTCGGGGCATATTCTGTGCGTATGAAGACTGTCTATTTATCGGTACGCCTGAAAAATTACGAAAATGCGCTCGCGCTGGTCGGTGCGCCGCTCGCCGAAACGCCGGAGAACGCGGACGTTTTGCTGCTGCCCGGCGGGGGCGACATGCACCCGCGCTTTTACGGTCAAGCGCTGAACGGCTCGGAAGATCTCGACGAAGCACGCGACGCGCGTGAGCTCACGCTGATTGACAACTTCCTGTGCGCGGGAAAGCCTGTCATCGGCATCTGCCGCGGACTGCAAGTCCTCAACGTCTATTTTGGCGGCACGCTGCGTCAGCACATCGAGGGCCACCGTCAAATTGACGGCGTTGACCGGCTGCATGTCATCAACACCGCGCCGGGCCTTCTGCGCGAGCTGTACGGCACGCGCTGCACGGTCAACAGTGCACACCATCAGGCCGTCTGGCGGCTGGGGACGGGGCTTCAGGTCTTTGCCTGCGCGGAGGACGGCACGGTCGAGGCCGTCGGCCACAGGACGCTCCCCGTCTTTGCCGTGCAGTGGCATCCTGAGCGGCTGTGCGGCGCGTTCGCGCGGCCGGAAAGTGCTGACGGTGCAAGGCTTTTGCGCGCTCTACTCAGATAACATAAAAAAGCGCAGAAAAATTCTGAAAAAACGTTGACAAAACGGGACACTGATGCTATTATAACAGAGCTGACGATTTTTGCGGAGGGCGCATGCAGGTGTAGCACAATGGCTAGGGCACCAGCCTTCCAAGCTGGGGATGCGGGTTCGATTCCCGTCACCTGCTCCATTCAATTCGCGCCAGTAGCTCAGTTGGATAGAGCAACTGCCTTCTAAGCAGTAGGCCGGGGGTTCGAATCCCTC
>ERZ827197.2976-NODE-2976-length-10307-cov-4.023508_pt1 | contig 10307 bp, 13 predicted proteins | sample MGYA00519867_ERZ827197 | MGnify/ENA primary metagenome ERZ827197 (study PRJEB31778, sample SAMEA3449278) | human gut metagenome | biome: human gut; feature: human-associated habitat; material: faeces | place: United Kingdom | collected 2010/2012 ...
GTATGGCGAAAAAGCGAAAGGAAATGTTTCTTATAGTAAAATAAAGGCAGATATATCCGCAGAGTTCTCAAAAGGAATGAGTAATAATGAAGGGAATACAATAGATTATTCTATATAAAAAGCTAAAATGTTGAAGATACGAATAGGAGGATGCATATGCGTAAGTTAAAAAGAGTTTTGTCATTTATGTTAGCTGCCATAATGATGATTTCTATGAGTGGAATGAATGTTATGGCGGCAGAACAGCAGGAAACAAGAGAAGGGTATGTTGAAATTGCGCTTGATAATGCAGCAAGCACCTATGCTACAAATTATTATTCAAAAGGGCTTGTTGTATTGAATATTGCAACGGCTGGAGTATCGAACGAATGCAGGATTACTTCAGGAAGTGTTCCTAATGGTGCTACAATCACGAAAGTGGAGTTAAAAGGCACAAAAAGTACAGGCTCAGGAACTGTGTATTGGTATGTGGAACACGAAGCATCTGGCAGAGTTGCAAGTAAAAGATTCGCAAGTCCGGCAACATTTACAGAGTTTAATGGATTGACGGCAGACAGCGCATGGGTTGTGTGGCTTGAAGGTGATCCTTGGTCAACAGTAAGGAATGGCAGCATTAAAGTATACTATAATTACTAATCTGATATTGGCTTTTATATGGAAATTATATTGTATTTAAAGGGTGAGATGTTTTAACATAGCACCCTTTAAAATATATTTTATTATAAATGTCTATTAAGAGGAATTTGCGCAAAAAAATTCTATCATTTTTGCGTATAATCTTTTGTATAATGCTTGCGGTGTTAGCATTAGTAGCAGAAGTGGTGTTAAAGGGAAATATTATGAATAAAGAAGAAATCAATACAATATCAAACTCAAGTCCCACTATAGCAAAGCATTGTCGATATTAAGTCGTCAAATGGTACTGCATTAAGAATCGTAACTATCACATTAGATTTCGCTACTTCGCTACTCTCTATATTGTTATGCGTATTTTTGTATAGATTTTTTCGTTAGTTTCCTGTGGTTTTGTAACAGAGCAATTTGTATTCGATGATATATTTGCAATATGGATTTGTATTTAGTAAATAAGTGATTAAGTAAAAGAAAAAGCCTTTCAGAATGGTATGGTGTCTGAAAGGCTTTTGCCTTTTTCTGCAATACAAAGCCATTTTCTGCAAAGGAAATGATATTGATATGCTTTTCTGCTATGATTAATGTGTATGTAAATAATTTTATGTATATAGGTTTACGCATCGGTTAAATTGTTTGTATAAATTAAGTAAGGGTTAAAAACTTACATTAATGAAAAATGTGGCTTGCACACATTTCTGCATTAGACCAAGGAGAGTGAGAAATGGATAAGTATAAAGAACTGATAAGCCTTTTTTCGGATGTCCTCGAAAAATCGAAGGATTACCATATTGCATATATCTATCAGGTGGGCTATGTGTCTTTGGTTGGCTTGCTGAGCAAAGAGGAAGGACAGAACCGGTCAATGATAGTTGATGAAATATTTTCCTCCCCGGAAGAAATGGCGGAAAGTCTACTGCGTAACTGGCGTTGGCAGTGGTTTTATGAAAATAGGGAATTATTGCCACGAAAAGATTATGATGATATTTGCAGACTCGATGACGAGCTGCCGGACAGTCTGCGGGATCGATATAAGCAGGATATTCTAAGTTGGCAGGACAAAATACAGGCTGTCTTACAAAAAGAATGTTAGGTCTGTTTGTATATTAGGCGTCCGATGAGGGAAGTAGCAGATATAAAAACAAATACGATTGCCTGAAGGAACATATACCTTGTGTTTTGGGTAAAGATGAAGAATAAAGCAAGGAAAAAGCTGATAAGCATCGTAAAATAAGTTCTCTTAATGAATGTGCGGTTTTCCTGTGCATCAACTTCCCGATTTGGATGATCAACCGGACCAATGACCAGTATCAGTATGGCGGCAAACAGATACAGTGCAAAAGAAATCGGAATAGATATTGTTAAATATTTTACTGCCAACAGGGAAATTGTGAGTATAAAGCAGGAACCTATAAAACAGGCAAAATATGTTTTCATATGCAAGCCGCCGCCGTAGGAGCGCATAGGAATAAAGAGCAGGAAAAAGAAAAGGCATTCAGGCAGCATACCGAGAAAAAGTGCTATTATAATGCTGCATATGGTACTCACAGACAACTCTAAAAAGCATTGAAAACCGTACTGATAGATTTCAATTAATTCTTCAGTAATTATCTTCTTTTTATATATGTAATTGGTTAATTTCTTCGCTAAATATTCCATGACAGCTCCTTTTTAAAATTCAAAATCAATCTATGCTACTTGGTGTTCTTTGAATATGATCCATACATGACAATGATAACCTGAAATATATTGTTATTGTCCGTTATATCCATTTGACCGTGATAATTTTCGATGGAATGGCTTATGGATGAAAGTCCGAGACCGTGATATATGTTATCGCCCTTTGTAGTTATGTAATGACCAATAATATTTTTTTTGCGCTTTGCCTGATAGTTGTTTCTTATGCATAGCTGAAAGATGTCTTTGGCATAGGAAATATCAAGGCTGATAAATCCTTTTTCGCCTGGATTATTTCGACAGGCTTCCAGTGCGTTTTCCAGTAAGTTTCCTAAAACTATAGCTAAATGTCCGCTTTCAAATGGAAGGGAAGCGGGTACAAGAACATTGACATTAAACTGGATATTATCTTTTTGTGCTGCAGCATATGCATGATTGATTAGGGAATCAATAACTATGTTACCGCTGTGGGAAATTTCCTCTGGACGATCTCCAGCACCGACATCTAACATTTGCATTATGTATTTCTCTGCCTCACTGGTCTGTCCTGTCTGAACCATTCCGAGAAGACTGGATAGATGATTTTTCAAATCATGCCGCAATCTGCGGATTTCAAGGTAGAGACTCTCACGTTCTTCCGCCTGTTGGCTGCAAAGTTCCAGTTGCTGCGCATACAGACGGTTTTGCCCACGTAGTTCAGCGTTCCGGCTGATCCAGTCGTAGACCTCAAAGATGACATAGTTTACAATCAGCAGCAGGAAACTCGCTGTGACGGAGAATATCATATATTCGTTATGGACAGCTGCAATAAGAAATATGTGGTGCATCATATAGATACTGCTGACTGGTATCAGTAAAATGCTCAAAAAGTAAAGCAGGGGAATTTCAGAATAGTGGTTATCCTTGATGCAGTGACTGATGATTACTGATAACAGCAGCATACACATCTTGGATATGAAACTTCCGGAATCCTGAAGCGTTCTGGAATCAAAACCCATAGACATTAGTATCATCATGACAATAACTTCCACTAACATCCATACTGCACATATCAATAAGGAAAATATACAACGCTGTTTGATACTCCTTTTGCGAGTAACTGAGCTGATCATATATATCAGCAGGACATTTCCGAACAATAGCAGATGTGGCGGGAATGTGGAATTGATATTGTTTATAATCAGAAAGACATAATATATGCCCCATTCTATGCAGCTTTTTAAATTTTCATTTGCCGATCCCAAAAATACTTTCATATATTTTCGTATAATGAGAAGGTGGAGCAGTGGTAGGAGCAGTTCGGGGATTATCGTTAAATATTTCGTCATTCTTCTATGACCGCCTTTCCGCCTGCAATTTTACAAAGTTGTTGGCGCACGTCCTTCTGCCGATCCTCACTGATTTTCAATTCTATTTCTTTCCCCATGAAACTGATAGTAATATTAGAAAAATTCATTTTTTTAACATAGTCGTAATTTACTAAAAAAGACTGGTGTATACGCAGAAAATATTGCCTGCTTGTCACCAGTTCCTTTTCCACATTATTGAGCTTTCCATAAAAATGTTCATCGGAACCGTCCTTAAGGTGGATATAAACGATTCTGTTATTGCTTTCAAAATAAACAATGTCTCTTACAGGCACTTTCCGAATTTCCTTGTTGAATGTAAATTGATAGAATACTTCTGTCTCATTGATGCGTTTGCAAGATTCCTTAAAATAACGAGCAAACTGGACATGGTCTAAAGGTTTAGAGAGAAAGCGGAATGGCTCTACCTCAAACAGTTCCTTTAAATAGTTGTCATAGCCTGATACATAAATCAGCAGTACGATCCGGTCTATTTCACGGATGCATCGTGCAGCCGTTATTCCGTCTACCTGCTCCATTTCAATGTCAATAAATATAAGTTGATAATGTTTGCCGTTCTGAATGCTATTCAGAAGGGTTTTGCCGTCAGAGAATACTTCGGTTTCCACACGGATACCCAGCTTCCGGCTTTCCTGAAACACCAGAGTTTCAATTTCTCCGGTAAATTTTAAATCATCATCACATATTGCTACTCTCAGCATTTTTCCTCTCTTCCTTTGCAGATCCTTCCCCGCTTTCCTTTTGCGCCTGCTCTAAGCGCTCAAGTATGCAGCGGAGTGTCTTTTGGTTGACTTCGGTCAGGTTCTGATAGCGGATGACAATATCATAACATCTATCCATTTCCTGGTTCATACGGTACTGTCCGTTATAATCACGTTTTACATCTGAAATCCCAAGTATGTAGTCGGTGGTAACATTAAACTGTTTCGATATTTCTATGAGTAAATCAGAAGGAATATCATTAGCGTTGTTTTCCATTCTGCTTACCGCTTGTTGTGTAGTTCCAATTTTCTCGGCAAGGGCTTCTTGGGACAAGGATAAATTCTTTCTTAATTCACGGATACGATTATTTTCCATATGTACAACTTCCTTTCATGTACCATTCTTACACAAATATTTGAAATAAACCAACAAGCTAACTATGTAAATGAGATACGTATATAACGGTAATTCAAACAGATATACAATTTTAATATCGGTATAAAAATAATTGCAGGGAAAAATTACATGCTGTGTCGGAATTTCAACATTGAAGGGGAAAAATCTGCAAAATAAGCTATACTTGCAATTAAAATGAAATGGAGGTGTGTTATATGGCAGGCAGCAAAAAGAAAAATATTGCAGCAACAATTTTGGGAAAAGTGGCACTTAATTCTGCAAAAGCAGCAGTGAACAGCAGATGCATGTATTGTCTGCATCAGCCCAAGCAGCCGGCAGGAATAAAAAAGTTTTCCAGATAAGAAGGCTGGCATACGGAAGAAAATGCTGCCATATGTGTGAGGAAACTCATATGTATGGCAGTATTTTTAAGAAAAGAGTTTGGTCAATTCATTTTCAGTGTAATGAACTTAAAAATATACAGTAGACAATCTGTACGGTAAATCGAAAAAAACGCACAAATGATATTCAATATTTGAAACCTATGCGCGTGTTTTTATGCGCAAATATAGGACAGAGATATATTGTATATTTTTGTGTTAGTGGCATATGGGATAAGGAGGTATCCCAATTCAATAAAAAATCATACTGGAGAAAGAATACATATGAAAGGGTGCGACCTGACATAATGTATTCTTTTTTGCTTGTCGAAATATACCGCTTTATGTCTGGGTTTGTATCCGTGGTCCTCCACTTAGTTCTTCATTTCAAAAATAAATTAGAATGGAGAATAGATGAATGAGGGATATAAGATATATTATTGCGGACAATGTGAGATTATGCCGGAAACAAAGGAATTTAACGCAACTCGAACTTGCAGAGAGAGCGGATCTCTCGGTTGACTCTATAAAGCGGATTGAGAGTGGAATAAGCACAATGTCATTAGATGATTTTTTAAGGTTATTGGACACTCCACCATCATTTTTGCTATATGAGCAGGTGGATAAGATACCGGAGGTAGAACGGATACAGTGTATTTTAAAAGGAAGGAGCGAATGCCAATTTGTTACATATGCTGAAAGAAATGGCAGGAAGCATGGATAAGCTTTGTTTATGAGATGAAAAGGACACATGTATTATATGCCTTTTTTGATAAGGCAAATTGTGGAGTGATTTAAGAGTAAAGGGAAAATTACAAATTAACTCGTAAAAATTACATGCAGTCGTACAAGACATTAAAAAGGTGATAGAGTCTGATTAACAAAGAAAGATGTATGTTGAGAATATTACTTCTTTTTTTAAAAGGGAGATATATAGAATTAAAAGTGAGGATGTGTAGAATGAAAAGACCTAAATATTTAGAGGAAATTTCCAAGGATTTAACACCAGACAGGTTTGGAATAACATTCAGTACAAATAGTAAAAATTATTTTTATGACAGGGGTAGCTATTAGATTTCCTAAAACGCATGATATGAGGTTAGGTATGAAAATAGAATATATAGGTATTTCAGATGAGAGAAAAGAAGAAGCACAAATAAGGTTATGTATAAAATCGGGATCTGCAAATGATGTTGCTGGAAAAGAGGGAACGGCACATTTGTTAGAACATATAAATTTGCTGTTTGATAAATTGGGAAAGTATGGAAGTAGGAACGATCTTAAGGCAACAGGTTATACCGATTTTTTTAATACAACATACGTTTTTGATACCGTTGATGATGCAATTCATATTTATCGTGTCTTCGAGATAATAAATCGAATTATTGATGGATGGTTTATAAATCAATATGATATCAATTTAGCTAAGCAGGATATAAAAAAAGAAATTAGTGAAATTGATGTAAACCCAATTGTTAAAAAAATCATAGAAGGTTCTCAATTAGAAAGAAAAGATCCAAGAAATAAACAAGTAAATGTTGACAATATAACAATAGATGATATTTACCAATATCTACATAAAAATTACGAAAAAAATAACTGCTTAATTCTTATAGAGAGTGGTTTGCCTAGACAAGAAATTGAGGAAGGCGCTGAATTACTATTCCCTTGTAGAGAAGATGCAGTAAAAGACAATAGTATATTTTTAAATTGGAATGATTTCAATTATAAAGAAAGTAAAAATGTAAAAGGAATTATTTTTAAACTAAAAAAAACAACGGAACAATATGGGAATGGTTTTTGGGAAGTGAAATGGATTCAATGGATATTAGAACAATGTTTTATAGATATGTGTAAAGGCACGCCAGATGGAGTAGAGATATCTGAGATGTTATTTTCTCCTTATGAATTTCTATTTGGAATTTTTGATGATTCAATTTATTGGAATGAAAATATTAAAGAAAAGATAGGAGGTATGTTAAAAGGATGTTTAGACAAAAAGACAAAAGATAGTTGTTATCAAATACTAATTAGCAGAGCAAAAAGTGATAGAATTTTAAATCAAATATTAGTGCGTGAAAAAGAGTATATATATAATCGAAAATTAATATTGAATGACTGGGATGATGTATTTCAGCAGATAAATGAAATGAATATACATAAAATGATAAAATATTTTGAAGAGATATTATATAATGAAAACATACTGCTGTTAGATTGAATTTTATGTATTTTCAAAAATGTAATTTTTTAGGATATATTTTGACGAGTTTATGAAAAATGCAGGTCGTTTTAAGGAGGTTAAAAGTGACAAACATGATTTTTGCCTTTACTTATTTTGGCATGCAATATAAAGGAAAAGCATATATCGTGTCTTACAAAAAAGCTTCAATATTCTTTACAAAAAGCTTAATATTTCGATTTCTTATAAAAGGCCAGCTTTGAAAGGTAAAAATAATTTGCACTAAATTTATTGAGTTTAAAGCTTTTTCCTTTGCGATAAGGTACAATAAAAGAAAAACTTTGTCGCAGAGGAAGAAAAATGAGTAGAAAACAGGAAAGAGCTAAGAAAAAATTGGAAAAGAATCCAATTGCTGAATGTAATAAGATTCAAAACAAGTATTATCCAGAGTTGTTTGCCAAATTTGCTGACGTGAATGATCCTCGAAATCAAAGTTATATTGATTATCCAGTCAGGGTCATGCTTGGAACTATGTACTACAAATGCATAGGTGGAATTTCAAGTATACAGGAAATGACACGGAAATTTAATGATGACGAAGTTGTAGAAAATCTATACTTGTTCATGGGCGAGACAAAGAAGGAGTATCTTCCTCATGGTGTTACAGAGAATGAATTTTTGGCAAGACTGAACCCGGTGGAACTGGAAAAAATGCAGAAAGATATTGCTTATTCTATGATCCGCAGAAAAACATTTGATGGTGCCAGAGTGTTGAAAAAGTGGCAGATCATTATTGATGCCACGGAACTGGATGAGGGATATCAGAAAAAGAACGAATATTACCTGAGCCGCTGTTATAATCGTGGAGAAGCAGATGAATTTACGAGGTATCACAGAAGCGTACTTGAAGTAAAACTTTATCTTGGAAATAACCTTGTATGCAGTATAGCGTCTGAACCAATCCAGAATTCCGAGGAATATATCAATCAGAGTGAAGAAAAAGTAAAACAGGACTGTGAAAGCAAAGCATTTATCAGACTTGCAGAAAAGATAAAGAAACGGTTTCCGAGACTTCCGGTCATCATAACGGCAGATGGATTGTATGTTAGCCAGAAAGTTATACAGACCTGCACAGATAACGGCTGGGATTATATCGTCCGTTATAAAGAGGGAAGTGCATCATCCATAGCAAAAGAATATCAGTCATTGCCGGAAAAAGAAAAAATAGGTTCAGAAATAGAATATCAGAACCAGATCATATTCCAAAGCTTAGATGTAAATCTGATATATTATACAGAAAAGAAAATCAAGTCAGATGAGAAAGAACAAATAACAGAGTTTGCATGGATTACAAACATTACAATTACAAAAAGCAATGCCAGAAAAATAGTAAGTGCTGGAAGGAGCAGATGGAAAATAGAAAATCAAGGATTTAACAGGCAGAAACATTGGCAGGGAAATATAGAGCATGCATGCAGCTGGAATGAACAGGCACAAAAGAATCATTACCTGATGGAACAGATAGCAGATTTCATAAAGCAGCTGTATGAGTATTATTATTTGGAAAACAATGAAATAAAAAAACTGCAAAAAAATATATCTCCTGAATTGTTAGCCAGCTTTGGACGGCAACTAACGAAACCAGAAGATATAAAAGCTGAGCTGCATAGCGCAGTTCTAAACTGATTTAATTTTAGCAAAGAAGGTGAGGTCTGCCAAGAGGAAAATACAAATTTATACACATTTTTTTCATAGAGGAATAAGTGTGATCATTCAATGTTGATAACTTCCTTGAATTTATAATAAATGTATAAACATGTGTATCTTCCAAATTGGCAGGCTAAAAATTAAATTTACCTTTCAAAGCTGATAAAAGGCTTAACTAGTAGAAAATTGAAGTGATATATGCTACAATGTATACTAATAGCATGTTATGGAGGATAAAAAGATGTATCGAATTTTTTTTATTTTATTGGATATCATAGTTGTGGCAATTTTTACGGTTCCAATAGGATTTTTTTTCCAACATTTTTTCACTGAGAGAACAAAAAAAAGGAAATTAATTTTTATATTATTTTCATTATATTTGATAGCAGTATTTTCTGCTGTAGGTATTCCTGATATAAGATCGCTAGTATTTGACCCTTCTCTTAACATAATACCGATAATAGATATTACTAATAGTCCTATTTCATATATTAGAAATGAACTTTTAAATATTTTACTTTTTGTACCGTTAGGTATTTTCCTTCCTGTGATTTGGAGTCAAGATTTATTTACATTAAAGCGTACGGTTGTATTTGGGCTGGGATTATCATTTTTGATAGAAGTTTCGCAATTGTTTACTTTCCGACTGACAGATATTGATGATATAATAACAAATGTATTAGGAACAGCATTAGGATATTATTTGCTATTATATTGTAAAAAACATTGTAATATAAAAACAGATATAGTTGATGGGAAAATAAGCGCAAGGGTAGAACTATTTGTTTTGTTTTTTTATACTACACTGATAATGTTCTTTGTGAAACCGTATATTAGATAAAATTATTTTAAATGGATATTTGTAAGAAAGTAGATGCCTCTTTCTATAGCGGTTCTGATTTTGTAAGTGCCATTCCATTCTTCAGTTCCACGAGTGGTTTTGGGATAAGCACGAAGATTCTTTCCCAGATAGACGTAGACCATCCGACCGCATGATGAAGAAGTACAAGGATTTTCACAATAGCAAAGTCTGTGATATTTTTCGGTGGTATCATCCCGAATCCATTTGATTTTTGGACAGACGAATTTGTATGATGCCATTTTGATTTCAGCCGTTGTAGAATTTCCGATATTTTTATTTTTGGCGGTTAGACATCAAGTTGCATAACTATAACCTTATTCCGTGAAACTTACCATAGTGTTACATCCCGTTTTTTCAGCAATAATACCTGCTGGAAACTGATTTTCGCAATACATTTTATTTCA
>ERZ827197.2986-NODE-2986-length-10276-cov-3.092261_pt1 | contig 10276 bp, 8 predicted proteins | sample MGYA00519867_ERZ827197 | MGnify/ENA primary metagenome ERZ827197 (study PRJEB31778, sample SAMEA3449278) | human gut metagenome | biome: human gut; feature: human-associated habitat; material: faeces | place: United Kingdom | collected 2010/2012 ...
GATAATTCGGAAAAAGAAATTGCGGCGGAGCTGCTGCTTGAAGCCAAAGGCTTTTCCGATGCGGCAGTGTCCATTTTAGACGGAAACGTGGATGTTGTCATCAATCAGACACAGCTGACCGATACGCAGAAAGCACAGATTGAAGATATCGTAAAAAGAAAAACAGGAGTGGCGGCAGACAAGATTACAATAAATGTTTGCAATAATCAGAAAAATTGATTATAATATCTAATAAGTACATTTCGATAATTAGGAGGTTTATCTATGACGAAAGAGTTTGAAGATAGAGGAAACACTTATACAATCCGCGAGAACGTAAGCAATATCGGTGAAGTAAGAGTTGCGGATGAGGTTGTGGCAATTATCGCAGGACTTGCTGCAACAGAGATTGAAGGCGTGAAATCTATGGCAGGCAATATTACAAATGAACTGGTAAGCAAGCTGGGTATGAAGAACCTTTCCAAGGGTGTAAAGGTCAATGTCAGTGAGGAAAACGTTTCTGTTGATTTAGCACTCAATATCAGATACGGTTATGAGATTCCGGTTGTATCCAAAAAGGTACAGGAAAAGGTAAAATCTGCAATTGAAACCATGACAGGGCTTGAAGTCAGTGTCGTCAATATTAAGATTGCAGGCGTAGATGTTGAGGCACAGTAAACAGGTGCCGGCGCAGCATGAAAGTGGAAGAATCCGTAGGATATTTTTTTGACATATCGGACGGGTTTTCCATTTTTATGTGCGGATTTCAGACAGATTTTAGGCGATTGTCCGCAGACAGGGCAATGGAAAAGTGTTTACTTGGAATCAATTCTTGTTTGGTTTCAAGATATTTTTTTGTAAAGCTGTTTTACAGCAGAAAGGACAACAATGACAAGATCGGTAATCAGGGAACATATTTTTAAGCTGCTGTTTCGTGTGGAATTTCATGATGCACACGAACTGGACGGACAGATTCGTCTGTATATGAACGAACTTGGAACAATCAGCGAGGCTGACTGCAAATATATTACAGAGAAAACACAGACGATTGCAGCACTGCTTCCTGAAATAGATGAAAAAATTAACAGTGTATCGGAAGGCTGGCCGGTAAACAGACTGGGTAAGGCAGAACTTGCCATTATGCGTCTTGCCGTTTATGAAATGCTGTATGATGAGGATATTCCGGTAAATGTGGCGATTAACGAAGCCGTGGAACTGGCAAAAAATTACGGCGGGGATAATGCACCGTCTTTTGTAAACGGTGTGCTTGCAAAGCTTGCAAAATAGAAAAAAGGCAGCGTCTGCGGAAAGGAGAAAAATATGCCGGGCGTGTATACGGTAACACAGATGAATTCTTACATTAAGAATATGTTCCGGCAGGATTTTGTGCTGAGCAGGATTTCTGTAAAAGGTGAGGTTTCAAACTGTAAGTATCACACTTCCGGGCATATTTACTTTTCCTTAAAGGACGGGCAGGGCGTGATGTCTGCAATTATGTTTGCGGGCAGTGCCAAAAACTTAGAGTTCCGGTTAGAGAACGGCATGCAGGTGATTGTAAGCGGCAGAATTGACGTTTACGAGCGGGACGGAAAATACCAGCTGTATGCCAATGCCATTGAGGCAGACGGACAGGGCGATTTATATAAACAATTTGAAGCGTTAAAGAAAAGCTATGAAGAAATGGGATATTTCAGCCCGGAATATAAACGTCCTATTCCTTCATTTTCACGAAGAATCGGTATTGTAACGGCGGCAACGGGGGCGGCGGTGCATGATATTATGAATATTTCATACCGCAGAAATCCGTATGTGGCGCTGTATCTGTACCCGGCACTGGTGCAGGGAGAGCAGGCGGCAGAAAGCATTGCAGAAGGTATCCGTACACTCGATGAAAAGAATCTGGATGTATTGATTGTCGGCAGAGGCGGCGGTTCCATGGAAGACTTGTGGGCATTTAACGAAGAGCCGGTGATTGAAGCAGTTTTTGCGGCAAAGACACCGGTGATTTCCGCGGTTGGACATGAAACTGATTTTACCATTACCGATTTTGTGGCGGACTTACGCGCACCGACGCCATCTGCGGCAGCAGAGCTGGCAGTCTGTGATATTTCTGCAATAGAAGCGCAAATTGCAGCATATGAAAGGGCATTGTATACGGCGGCAGTGCGTAAGATTTCAGACAGTAAAAATGTACTGGAAAACTACAGACTCCGGCTGGCTGTTTTTAACCCGGTGAGCAGGATTGAGGATGGACGGCAGTATACCATGCAGGCAGAAGAACGGCTGGAGAAGGCACTGTATCAGGTGCTTGCGGCAAAGCGGCATCAGATGGAACTGCTTGCAGCACGCTTAAACGGTGTTTCCCCGCTTGCAAAGCTGGGACAGGGATATGCGTATGTATCCGCAGAGGACGGAACGAGAATCAGAAGCACCGCGGATGTGGCGGAAAAGTCCCTGATGAAAATTTATTTAAAAGACGGATATGTAAAGGCACAGGCATTGGAGGTTACGCATGGCAAAGGCACAGACGCTTGAACAGTCATTTGAAAAGCTCGAACAGATTATAGGAAATCTTGAAAACGGGGATGTTTCGTTAGAGGATTCTTTCAAATTATATAATGAAGGCATGAAACTGATTCAGAACTGCAATCAGCAGCTGGACAAGGTGGAAAAAAAGATTGTGGTACTCAATCAAAAAGAGGGTGACGAAGATGAATTTTAATGAGGAATTAAAGCAGCGTGTAGAGCAGATTAATGCCCTGCTTGCGGCAAAGCTCCCGGCAGAAGAAGGGATGCAGCAGCGCGTGGCGGAGGCGATGAATTACAGTGTCAATGCGGGCGGAAAAAGACTGCGCCCGATGCTTCTTTTGGAGGTGTACAGACTGCTTGGCGGAACGGATGAAAAAATTACAGAACCGTTTATGGCAGCGCTGGAATGTATTCATACGTATTCACTGGTGCATGATGATTTACCGGCAATGGACAATGACGATTACCGCCGCGGCAAATTAACAACCCATAAAAAATTCGGGGAAGACTTTGGTGTGCTGGCGGGAGACGGACTGCTTAATTACGCGTATGAACTGTTGTTTAACGGCATTTCAGAAGTGACGGAACCAGACGATTTAATCCGATGTGTAAAGGCGGCAAAGGTGATTGCATACAAGGCAGGCATTTACGGCATGGTCGGCGGCCAGTCACTGGATGTGTGGCTGACGGACAAGCCGATGAATGAAGCACAGCTTGAATTCATCTTTAATCTAAAGACCGGAGCGCTCATTGAAGCAGCATTTATGGCGGGAGCAATTCTTGCCGGGGCAGATGACCGGACGGTTGAAAAAATGGAAAAAGCCGGCAATCTGATCGGTGTGGCATTTCAGATTCAGGATGATATTTTAGATGTCACAAGCACGCAGGAAGTCCTCGGAAAACCGGTATTAAGTGATGAAAAAAATCATAAAACGACATATGTCACATTATACGGAATGGAAAAAGCCGAAAAAGATGTGGTCGAGATGTCAAATGAAGCACTGCGTCTGATTGAAGAAACCGGGGAAAATGAATTTTTAGATGAACTTGTGCGCAGACTGATTCACAGAGAAAAATAAGCTGTTTGGTGACAGCGGAGGTTCGTATGATACTTGAAAAGATTAACAAGCCCAATGATATTAAGGCACTTGACCCGATTGAATATAACCAGCTGGCAGATGAAATCCGGCAGTTTCTGATTGAAAATATCAGTAAAACGGGCGGACATCTGGCATCCAATCTGGGTGTTGTTGAATTGACGATGGCACTGCATCTGGTATTTAATCTTCCACAGGATAAATTAATCTGGGACGTGGGACATCAGGCATATACCCATAAAATTTTAACGGGCAGAAAAAATCAGTTTGACCAGCTGCGTAAATTCGGCGGCATGAGCGGATTTCCAAAGCGCAATGAAAGTCATTACGATGCATTTGATACGGGACACAGTTCGACTTCAATTTCAGCGGGACTGGGATATGTCAGCGCCCGCGATATCAAAAAAGAGCATTACAGCGTGATTTCTGTTATCGGTGACGGCGCTTTGACCGGCGGCATGGCATATGAAGCGTTAAATAACGCATCACAGGTAAAGGGAAACTTTATTATTGTGTTAAATGATAACAATATGTCAATTTCCAAAAATGTCGGCGGGGTATCCAAAATGCTTGGTGAAATCCGTGCTTCCAACTCCTATTATGATTTAAAGGAAGGGGTTACCAACACATTGTATAAGATGCCTATGGGCAGTGTGATTGTGGACAAGATTAAAAAGACAAAAAGCAATATTAAGCAGCTTATTGTTCCCAATCAGATGTTTGAAGGCATGGGCATTACCTATTTAGGTCCGGTAGATGGTCATGATATTGAAAAACTGATAAAAATTTTTAAGGTGGCTAAGCGGATTGACCATGCCGTGCTGGTACATGTGGTGACCCAGAAAGGCCACGGATACAGACCAGCGGAGCGTAATCCGAGCAAATATCACGGTATTGCACCGTTTGATATTAAGACCGGAAATGTGTTAAAAAACGAGAATGGCAAAAGTTATTCGGAAGTTTTTTCAGAGGCGGTCTGTAAGCTGGCAAAGAAGGATGCAAAGATTGCGGCAATTACGGCGGCGATGCCGGACGGAACGGGTCTTGCCAAGTTTTCACGGTGGTATCCGGAACGCTTTTTTGATGTAGGCATTGCGGAGGCACATGCCGTTACATTTTCGGCAGGACTGGCAGCAGGCGGTTTAAAGCCGGTATTTGCCGTGTATTCATCTTTTCTGCAGCGTGCCTATGACCAGATATTACACGATGTCTGTATCCAGCAGTTACACGTGGTCTTTGCAATTGACCGCGCAGGACTGGTAGGCAGTGATGGAGAAACTCATCAGGGAATATTTGACTTGTCGTATCTGTCAAATATTCCGAATATGACAGTGTTTGCACCGAAAAACGCGTGGGAGCTGGAAGCGGGACTTGAATTCGGACTGGAAGAATATAATGGTCCGTTTGCGCTCAGATATCCGCGTGGAACAGCGGTGACGGCATTTGAAGAATTTAAGCAGCCGATTGTATATGGTGAAGCAGAAGTGATGTATTATGAAAAAGATATTGCCCTGCTTGCAGTCGGCAGCATGGTGGAAACAGCAGACATTGTACGGAAAAATTTAAAAGCACAGGGGTACTCTGTCACGCTGATTAATGCACGTTTTGTAAAGCCGATTGACGAATCGGCGGTATTTAAATGTGGCAGAGAACACAATCTGATTGTAACCATGGAAGAAAATGTGATTTCCGGCGGGTTCGGTGAGAGTGTCTGTCAGCTGGTTTCAGATTTACAGTTACCGGTGCGGGTGTTAAACATTTCACTGCCTGATGATTACATTGAGCATGGCAGCGTTGATATTTTACGCTGTGAAGCCGGAATTGATGCGGAAACCGTAACGGAACGCATTATTTCATTTTATGAAAATATCGTACTTTAGAATGGAGCAGATATGGCAAAAGAACGTTTGGATGTACTGCTGGTATCGCGGGGACTGGCAGAGTCAAGAGAAAAAGCAAAAGCAATTATTATGTCAGGAAATGTCTATGTAGACGGTCAGAAAGAAGACAAGGCAGGCTCGAATTTTCCTGCGGAAGCCGTGATAGAGGTCCGAGGCAATACATTAAAATACGTAAGCCGCGGTGGCTTAAAATTAGAAAAAGCAATGAAAAACTTTGATATAACTTTACAAGATAAAGTTTGTATGGATATAGGTGCATCGACTGGTGGATTTACTGACTGTATGCTTCAAAATGGAGCTAGAAAAGTATTTTCAATAGATGTAGGATATGGGCAATTAGCTTGGAAATTAAGACAAGACGAGAGAGTTGTCTGCATGGAAAGAACTAATATAAGATATGTAACAATAGAAGACACTAAAGAATTTGCAGATTTTGCATCTATAGATGTATCATTTATATCTTTAAAATTAGTACTTCCAGTTGCACATAACTTAATTAGCCCAGGTGGAGAAATCGTAGCACTTATAAAACCTCAATTCGAAGCAGGTAAAGATAAAGTAGGTAAAAAAGGTGTAGTTAGAGAAAAATCAACACATATAGAAGTAATCGAAATGGTTTCAAAATTTGCTGTAGAAACTGGATTCTCTATATTAAACCTAGATTATTCACCTATTAAAGGACCAGAAGGTAATATAGAATACCTTATTCACTTAAAAAATAGCAATGAAGGTTATACATTTAATGAAGAAGACTATAAAGAAAAAGTAATTAAAGTTGTGGAAGATTCACACAAATTAAATCATTAATCAAAAATTAGTCGAGAAAGAGGGGGTTTACTATGATCCTTGAAATGTATATGAAAAATTGCGCTTTAATTGAGGAGTCTAGACTAACTATAAATAACGGTTTAAATATATTAACAGGGGAAACAGGAGCAGGAAAATCTATAATTATTGAAGCACTTGGTTTATGTCTTGGAGAAAAATACGACAGGTCCTTTTTAAGAAAGGGCACTGATAAAGGTATTTGTGAAATAGTAGTTTCATCACAAAGCTCCAATTTAAAAGAAGTCTTAGATAAATATGATATTGATTATGAAGACAATCAAATTATAATTACTAGAGTTATGTATGCAGACGGAAAGAGTGTAGCAAGAATAAATGGACGAACTGTCAAGATTTCAATACTTAAAGAAGTTGCATGTACAATAGTTGATTTACATAGCCAACATCAAAATCAGCTTCTATTTAATAAAGATACACATATTAAATTTTTAGATTTATTTGGAGAAAAAGACATTGAACCTTTAAAATCTAATTATAAAGAATCATACAACAAATTTAATAAAATAAAAAAAGAGTTAAATGATTTAAATGAAAATAAAGATGAGATGGAAATTCAAAGAGAAATTGATTTAATAAAATTTCAAATTAATGAAATCGATGAAGCTAATTTAAATGAAGAAGAATACGACGCTCTAAAAGCTCAACGAGAACTATGTAGAAATAGTGAAAAGATATATAATAATTTAAGCCTTTCATATCAAAAATTATATGAAGGGGATGTAAACGCCGTTGACTTAATAGGAATGGCAGCAAAAGAGCTAGCTGATATTGCTTCTTATGACAAGAATATAAGCGAGTATAGTGAAAATATAGAGAGAATTATGTACGAACTTCAAGATATTTCTAGAGAAATCAGAGACTATAAAGAAAATATAAGTTTTAATCCTTATGAGATGGAAGAAATCGAACAGAGAATAGACCAAATTAACAACTTAAGAAGAAAATATGGAAGTTCTGTAACAGAAATATTTGAATATAGACAAAAAATACAAGATAGATTAGATGAAATTTTAAATAGAGATGAAAAAGTTGCATCCTTAAAATTAGAACTAGAAAAGTTAGAATCTGTTCTTTACGATAAAGCTAAGCAAATAAGTAAAGCAAGACAAGATGTAGCTATACAACTACAAGATGTTTTAATAAAAGAGCTTCACAGCTTAAATATGAAAAATGTATCATTCCAAGTTGATTTTAAAGAAATATCATTTAATCAAAATGGATGTGATGATGTAGAATTTATGGCATCATTCAACTTAGGAGAAGATATAAAGCCAATATATAAAGTAGCATCTGGTGGAGAAATGTCTAGATTTATGCTCGCATTTAAAACAATACTAGCAGATATAGATGAAATAGATACATTAGTATTTGATGAAATAGATACAGGTATAAGTGGTATAGCAGCTCAAATTGTAGGAGAAAAATTATCTAAAATAGGTAAGAAAAAACAAGTTATATGTATAACACATCTTCCTCAAATAGCGGCTAATGGACATACTCATTATAGAATCGAAAAAAATACATCTAATGATAGAACATATACAAATATAAAAGAATTGACATTTGATGAGAGAATAGATGAAATTGCTAGATTAATAGCAGGGAATAATATAACTGAAAAGACTATTGAGCATGCTCATGAAATAATTGAACTAGCTCAATTGAATTAATATATAAGGTCTCTATTAATTTAAAATAGGGATCTTTTTTTAAAATTAATGAATAAATAATAAAAAAATACAAAACATAATATATGCTATTGTGAATTAGAGGTGATTTATATAAAAAGGATATATTTAATTGTATTTATATTATTGTTCAGTATTATAATACTACATAACAAAAAAACTGAAGTAGTAGCAAATTTTTTTGAAAGTAAAAAATATGTATATGTATTGGGAGATATTGTCGGCATTAATGCAAAAACAGATGGAGTTTTAGTTTTAGCAAATGAAGAAGAAAATATAGAATACATAGATAAATTAAGAGAAGGCGACAATATTTTATATATAGAAGATACAAAAATAAACTCCAGCCAAGATGTATACGATATTTTAAATAAATTAAAAAAAAATAAAGTAAACATAAAATTAGAGCGTAATGGTAAAATAATTACGAAATCCATAAAAATTAAACATGAAAATGGAATATATAAATTGGGCTTTTGGGTTAGAGATAAGGTGTCGGGTATTGGTACAATGACATGTTATGACCCACAAAAAAATCTATTTTATGCTATTGGTCATCCTATTTATGACATAGATACTAAAAAACAATTAAAAATAAAAGAAGGAAATATCTCGAATATATCAAATTTAGAAATTATAAAAAGTAATTCGGGCAAAGTAGGGTATATAAAAGGAGATTTTGACAATAAAGAGATAATTGGAAGTTTTTTAGAAAACTCTAACTATGGTATAGAGGGAAAAATAAATCAAAATTTATCTTATAAATATCAAAAAAAGAAGATGGAAGTAGCCAGATTTAAAGATATAAAATTAGGAAAAGCTGAAGTATTATTTCAATCAGATGATAATAAAGTAGAATCTTACGATATTTTAATCAACAATATAGATAAACAAAGTAAAACTTTGGAGATTGAGATAATAGATAAGGATTTAATAGATTATACTGGTGGTATAATACAAGGTATGAGTGGCGCTCCAATCGTACAAAATAACAAATTAATTGGAAGTATTACATATGTTTTGAAAAATAACCCAAAAAAAGGATTTGGAATTTTTATAGGAGCAATGATAAAATAGGGAAAATAAAACAAATTTAAATTTAAATGAAGGAAAACAATTTTATAATGTCGAATAGCTTAGTATACTCGATTACGAGAAAATTATTTTCAAAGTATTATACTAAAAAAATTTTTAGGTAGTATATTTACTTTTTCTCAAAGATGAAAAATTTAAATATAATTAAGGAAATTTATATTATAATAATATATTAATGGGGGGAATTACAATGAAAGATAAAATAAAAATAGTTTTAGCTGATGATAATAAAGATTTTTGCCAAGTATTGAAAGAATATCTGTCTAATGAAAATGATATAGAAATTTTGGGAATAGCAAAAGATGGAGTAGAAGCTTTAGAATTAGTTAAGGCAAAACAGCCAGATTTATTAGTATTAGACGTAATAATGCCACATTTAGACGGATTAGGTGTTATAGAAAAACTAAATGCTATGAATTTAGATAAAATGCCAAAAATAATAGTACTATCAGCAGTAGGACAAGACAAAATAACACAAACAGCTATTAACTTAGGTGCTGATTATTACATAGTAAAACCATTTGACTTTGTGGTATTTATAAACAGAATAAGAGAATTAGTTTTAAATAAACCTGTAGTATCTCAAGCTAAAGCATCTAAAGCTGTTACTGAACTGCAAATGAGCAGAACAAATGAATATCAACAACCGGGTGCAGGAAATATAGAAGCAGAAATAACTAACATAATACACGAAATAGGAGTACCAGCTCATATTAAAGGATATTTATATTTAAGAGAAGCTATAAAAATGGTTATAGACAATGTTGAATTATTAGGAGCTGTTACAAAAGAGTTATATCCAAGTATAGCTAAAGAATTTAACACAACTCCAAGTAGAGTTGAAAGAGCTATAAGACATGCTATAGAGGTTGCATGGAGTAGAGGAAAGGTTGATACTATAAATCAATTATTTGGATATACTGTACATACAACTAAAGGAAAACCTACAAATTCAGAATTTATAGCTATGATTGCAGATAAATTAAGATTAGAGCATAGTATAGTTAAGTAAGAAAAAAGCCTTCTAGATATATAGAAGGCTTTTTTAAGGCTTAATTTAATAAAAATAAATTAGATATTTTTACAAACTTTTAGAAACATAACGATTAGTTTTTTATACATTGTAAATAAATATTGAATA
>ERZ827197.2990-NODE-2990-length-10270-cov-9.988742_pt1 | contig 10270 bp, 9 predicted proteins | sample MGYA00519867_ERZ827197 | MGnify/ENA primary metagenome ERZ827197 (study PRJEB31778, sample SAMEA3449278) | human gut metagenome | biome: human gut; feature: human-associated habitat; material: faeces | place: United Kingdom | collected 2010/2012 ...
GACCCGCTCTGGTGTCCTGCGCACTGTTCCAGTTCATGTGGAGCTGCAACGACTTTATGGGCCCGCTGCTTTACGTCAGCACCCCCGGCAAATACCCCATGTCCCTGTTCGTCAAGCTGTCTATGGACGGTGATACCGGCTTTGCATGGAACAAGATCCTTGCTCTGTCCCTCATCTCCATCCTGCCGCAGCTGATCGTATTCTTCTGTGCACAGGATCAGTTCGTTGAAGGTATCTCCGCAGGTGCCGTCAAGGGCTAATGCGCCATAAGAACATCTGACCAAGACCAACACCCCCTGTGCTGCTCCCAACGGATGGCACAGGGGGTGTTTTGGTTGATACATCATTTCGTCTGCTTCTTGCGGTACTGCAGGGGGCTGATATCCATCACCTCGCGGAACACGCGGCGGAAGTGGGCGGCGCTGGCAAAACCGGTCTGCTCGGCAATAGCGCTGATGGAAAGCTCGGTGGTCTCCAGCAGCTTCTGCGCAGCCTCGATGCGGCGGTTGTTCAGGTAGTCCACGATGGACTGCCCGGTCACCCGCCGGAACAGGCGGCTGAGATAGTAGGGGGAAAGGTAGAACCGCGCCGCCACCTCGGTAAGAGAGAACTTTTGCCGGTAGTTGGCGGCAAGGTAGGCACACACCTGCTCAATGGTCTCGTTGCGGGGGCGCGCTGCGGCGCTGCTCTCGGCAAGGCACTCCTGCTCGACATAGTGCAGGATGAGCAGCAGGTACAGCCCGCCGGGGTAGTCCTGCTCCGGCATGGCAGCGCGCATCATCTCCAGCAGGGTGCGCAGGCGGCGAACCCACGGCACCGGGCCGTACAGCACCGTTGCCTCGCCGGGCAAAAACAGCCGGGCAAAATCCCGCTGGGTGGCGCTGCGCAGCTCGTGCAGGGCGCTGAGCGGGAACCGACAGCCCACCAGTTCCGGTACGGCTGCACCGGCGGCAGAGAGCACTGCGTCCCCCGCGCCCAGCAGCAGCGCGCTGCCGGGGTTTACCAGCAGGCTGTTTTCTCCCATTTGCAGGGTGCAGCTGCCCTCGCTTACCAGCAGAAAGGTGCACGTCTCCTCGTCTGCCGTCAGCTCCAGCTTGCTGCCGTTCAGCCGCACGGTGTCCGCTTTTACCTTTGCATGGATCTTTTCCCGTTCCGCTTTCATCTTGCGCATCCTTTCCGGAAACAGCCCTCCCGGTGGCCGGGAGAGTGCTTTTCCTCATGATACCACGTCTGCCCCGTGGGGGCAAGACAAACTCACAGGAGGTTATTTCGCATGAATCTGACCCTGATTCGTTCCATGACCCGCAGCGCCGTTTTCGAGCTGGAAAACGAACTGTGCTACCGTCCGGCACACCCCTTTACCGTTGCCCTGAACGGCAAGACGGTGTACGAGGCCTGCAACACCAATGTGTTCTCCCTGTTCTCCCTGCTGCCCGGCACCACCTATACGGTGGAGGTGCAGGCCGAGGACGAGACCCTGAAGCTGGATTTCACCACCGAGGCTGAGACCTTCTTTGTGGATGCTGCCCGCTATGGTCTGGTGGCCGATGGCGAGACTGACAACACCGTGCGGCTGCAGGCAGCATTGTCCACCTGCCCCAAGGGCGGCACAGTGTATGTGCCCGCCGGTCGTTACCGCACCGCCAGCCTGTTCATGAAGAGCAACACCACCCTGTATCTGGAAAAGGGCGCGGTGCTGCTGGGCGACAACGACCGCACCCATTACCCCATCCTGCCCGGCGTGCTGCCCAGCGAGAACGAAGTGGACGAGTACTACCTGACCGGCTGGGAGGGCAACCCGCTGGACAGCTTTGCGGGCCTGTTGAACATCACGCAGGTGCATGACGTGGTGGTGACCGGCGAGGGCACGCTGGACTGCGATGCCGAAAACGGCGACTGGTGGGTGAACCCCAAGGTCAAGCGCATCGCATGGCGTCCCCGGGCCGTGGCTGCGGTGGACAGCGAGAACGTCTGCCTGCATGGTATCACGGTGCAGAACAGCTATTCGTGGACCATCCACCCCATCTTTGTCAAGCACCTCGACCTGCTCAACTTCAATATCAACAACCCCTATAACGCCCCCAACACGGACGGCATCGACCCCGAGAGCTGCGAGTATATCCGCATCATCGGCATGAACATCCATGTGGGCGACGACTGCATCGCCATGAAGGCCAGCAAGGTCTTTCTGGGCATGAAGCTGAAGCGCAGCTGTGAGCATACCGTCATCCGCAACTGCCTGCTGGACAAGGGTCACGGCGGCATCGTCATCGGCAGCGAGATGAGCGGCGGCGTCAAGGATATGGTAGTGACCCAGTGCCTGATGGACCACACCGACCGCGGTCTGCGCGTCAAGACCCGCCGGGGCCGCGGCAACACCGCTGTCATTGACGGGCTGGTGTTCCGCAACGTGGAGATGCGGGGCGTCAAGGCACCCTTTGTCATCAATATGTTCTACTTCTGCGACCCGGACGGCCACGGCCCCTATGTACAGTGCCGCGAGCCGATGCCGGTGGACGAGTACACCCCCAAGCTGGGCAGCCTGACCATGGAGAATATCGTGGCTACCGATGCCCAGTTTGCAGGCTGCTACTTTGACGGCCTGCCGGAGCAGCCCATTGAGCGGGTAACCATGCGGGATGTGAGTATCACCTTTGACCCCAACGCCAAGGAGGGACAGGCGGCCATGGCCGACAACCGTCCGCTGGTGAAAAAGCTGGCCATCTATGCCGAGAACGTCAAGGAGATCGACCTGCACAACGTGAAGATCGAGGGCTACGAGGGCGAGCGGCTGCACTTTGCCAACGTAGGACATTTTGAGGAGGACTGACCCATGACCCATGAAGAGATCCTGTCCATGCTGGGCGACTATGTGGACTACCTGATCGCCAATTCCAGCGCCGAGGCACCGATGTGGAACATCGAGAAGGTGCGCAGCGGCAAGCCCAACAAGTGGAACTACATCGACGGCTGCATGATTACCGCCTGCCTGAGCCTGTACAAGACCACCGGTGACGAGAAGTATCTGGAGTTTTCCAAGGAGTTTATCGACTACTTTGTGCAGCCGGACGGCTCCATCAAGACCTACGACCCCAAGGAGTATAATCTGGACAACGTGAATCAGGGCAAGAACCTGTTCATCCTGTACGATATCTACGGGGACGAGAAGTACCGCAAGGCCATCGACACTATCCGCAGCCAGCTGTTCACCCAGCCCCGCACCAAGGAGGGCAACTTCTGGCACAAGGACATCTATCCGTGGCAGGTGTGGCTGGACGGCACCTATATGGCACAGCCCTTCTACATGGAGTACGAGACCCGCTTCAACAAGATGCAGGGCTGCATCGACAGCTACAAGCAGTTCATGAACATCAAAAAGCACATGCGGGACGAAAAGACCGGCCTGTACTACCACGGCTACGACGAGAGCCGCCAGATGTACTGGGCAGACCCCGAGACCGGCTGCAGCCCCAACTTCTGGCTGCGCGCCATGGGCTGGTTCCTTGTGGCAATGGTGGATGTGCTGGAGCGCATGGACGAGCAGCTGTACAACGAGTATCGCGGCATCATGGCCATGCTCAAACAGGCTGTGGAGGACATGCACAAGTTCCAGGACGAGCAGACCGGGATGTTCTGGCAGGTCATCGACCACCCGGAGGCCGAGGGCAACTATCTGGAGACCAGCGGCACCGCCCTGTTTGCCTACGCAGTACTCAAGGGCGTGCGTCTGGGCTATCTGCCCAAACGCATGGCTGCATGGGCGGAGAAGGCTTTCTACGGCACCTGCGACCGGTATCTGTCCAAGAACCCGGACGGCAGCTTGCAGCTGGACGGCATCTGCCTTGTGGCGGGTCTGGGCGGCAAGGATCACCGTGACGGTTCTCTGGCCTACTACTTCAGCGAGCCGGTGGTCTGCAACGATGCCAAGGGCGTAGGCCCGCTGGTGCTGGCTTATACCGAAATGATCGCGCGCAAGTAACCAAAAACGGGATACAGCAGGGCTGAGCAGCTGCAAAAAAGCGGCTGCTCAGCCTTTTTGCGTGTCTTTTTTGCCCCCTTGCATAAACCGCCCGCCGCTGTCCCACACTAAACCCAGAAAAGTTCCCGTACACAAAACGAACAGATGGGAGTAACAAGCATGGAGCAGATCAAAAAATTTCTGCACGGCAAGGGCTTTGCTCTGCTGCTGACCGCAAGCCTGCTGGCTGCGGCTGCGGCAGGGGTGTGGGCGGTGCGTGCCCTGCGGGCAGAACTGCAAAAAAGTCTGGATGGACTAAACGCCCCCGGCACCACCCAACAGACCACCCCGGAAACAGAACCGGACTGGGACGCACAGGAGGACACCACATGGCAGCAGCCCGTGACCGACGTTGCAAACAGCAAGGCAGATGTGCCGCAGCAGGAGCGCTCTGGTGCATCCTCTGGTGCGCAGTCTGGCTCTGGTTCGCTGCGCGAACCCTCGGCACTGCAAGGCGCATCCTCGCCTGCCAGCAGTTCGGCGCAGCCTGCCGCCGCGCCCTCTATGCCGGGGCGTGTGCTCAACGCCTTCAGCGGCGATGAGCTGGTGTATAACAAGACCCTTGGGGACTGGCGCACCCACAACGGTGTGGACTATGCCTGCACGCAGGGTGCTGCGGTGGCGGCACCCGTGGCGGGCAAGGTGGTCTCTGCCGGAGCAGAGGGCAACTGGGGCACCGTGGTGGTGCTGGAAGATGCCGCTGGCCGCCTTTGGCGGCTGTGCGGCGTGGCAGATCCTGCCGTAAAGGCCGGGGATACCGTGACAGCCGGGCAGAAGCTTGGCACGGTGGGCACTGTCGGCTGCGAATGCGCCGAGGAGAGCCACATCCATGTGGAGGTAAAGCAGGGCGAAAGCTACCTCGACCCGGCAAAGCTGCCGGAGTAAGCAAACCATAAAAGGGGCTGCAACAGCGGCTCCTTTTTTGCTGTGTCAGACGGTACGGCGCGTTTGCAGCAGCCAGAGAACCAGCGCCGAAAGCACCCCGGCTGCCAGCAGTACATCTGCGGGGTGTGCGGCCCAGCGCTGGAAGGCAATGCCATAGGCTGCCTGCCCGATGGGCTGGGTCAGGCAGGCCAGCACGGTGCAACAGGCGGTAGTTTTGCCCAGCTGTGCCTGCGGCACCAACACTTGCAGCTGCGCAAAGAACCATACATTGAACAGCGCTGCCACGGCCATAAACACGGCCCCCAGCACCAGAATGCTGCCGAATTGCAGCACTGACACCCGGAGGGCAAGACCCAGCGCGGCGCACACGCCGCTGAGCGCCAGCAAAAGAGGTGTGCCGCTGCGGATGGGATGACGGACAAAGACGGTTCCGGCCAGCACGCCGCCCAGAATGCCGCCTGCGCTCAGCACCGCCTGCACAAGACCAAGGGAGGCATCACTTTTCTGCAGGGTCTGTACCACCAGCACCGGAACACCTACGGTGAGGGCGGGGACTTCCAGCAGGTTTACAGCCGCCATGGCGGCAGCTAACCGCAGCACCGCAGCCTGCCCGGTGAGAAACTGCGCACTTTCCCGCAGGTCGGCCCACAGAGAACGGACGGAGAGCTTTGTGTCATATGGGACATCCTGTGGAATGCGCAGGCACAGCTCCATCCCGGCGGAAAGTGCAAAGCAGCAGCCGCAGAGCACCAGCAGACCCCGGATGCCGAGGTGCTCCAACAGAACAGCACCCAGCAGGGGACCGAGAAGCTCGTCCACGGTATCCACCAGTTGGATGACTGCGTTGCCGCGCAGCAGCTGGGTGCCGTTCAGTAGCAGAGGCAGGCAGGCGCGTACCACGGGCTGGTAAAGCCCCTGAATGGCGTACAGACTGCCCAGCACGGTCAGGACCAGCGGAAGCAGGGGCAGATGCGGCAGTCCGGCAGCGGCTGCAGCCGCAATACCGGCGGTCACCAGATCCAGCAGTGCCATCAGGCGGGCTTTACGGCAGCGGTCTGCCAGCGCGCCGCCGGTCAGCATTCCAGCAAGGGCGGGCAGCATGGCCAGAGCGGTGATGCCACCGTACAGCGCGGCAGAACCAGTCTGCCGCAGCAGATACAGCGGCAGCGCAAACCGCAGGGCGGCATTGCCGAACAGGGAGACGATCTGTCCGAGGACGATAAGGATAAAAGTGTTCATGGAAACCTCCTGTTTTTTTATTTACAGACTGTTGGTCTGTATTTACATACAAAAAAAGGCGGAGCGTTCCGCCCGGGAAATTCAGTCTTTGACCGGTGTGCACAGCTGCACCAGCTGTTCGGCCTGTGCATCCGTCAAAAGATCCAGCCCAAGTGCATGGGTCATTTGCTGAAACACGACGTTCCGCGCCCGCTGCTCGGTCGGTGTGGTGGGGCGCGTCTGGGGAGAAAGCCAGATGTCTGCCAGCACGAACAGCGCTTCGGCCAGCGCATTGGCATCGGCGGTGTGGATGGAGCCGTCTGCCATGCCCTGCCGGATCATGGGTGCAATACACTCCGGGGCTAAATGCGCTTCAATGTTGGTCAGCTCCATGGCAAGGAACTGCGGGTTGCTGCACAGGTGCGGCAAAGTCTGCGCGATCTGCTGCTGCCGCTGCCCGGCAAAGGAAACTGCAAACACCGCCTGCAGCTTCTGCAGCCCGGTCAGGGCCGGGTCGTCCCGGATATGGCGCAGCGGCTCCCACATCTGGTCGCCCAAACGGTCACCGACGCGCTGCGCGATCTCCTCCTTGGAGCGGAAGTGATGGTACACCGCCCCTTTGGAAAGCTTTGTGGCATCAATGATGTCCTGCAGGGTGGTATTCTGGTAGCCCTTCTGGATGAAGAGCAGGGCGGCGGCGTCCAGAATCTTTTCAACGGTCTGTTCCGGGTATTTGTTGCGCGGCATGGCGGATGCTCCTTCTTTACAAACTAACGGTCTGTAAAAAGAATACAGCGGCCCGGCGGCTTTGTCAAGAGGGTGTGGAACCGAAAATCCATTCATTTCCTGCGGCGCTGCATTGCTTTTGTGCGTTGTTTCTGGTATGATACAATAGAATCAACAGGCGATTTTGGGAGGATAACAGATGGCAAGGGTTTTGATCGTGGGAGCCGGGGCAGCCGGACTGATGGCGGCGGGTGCTGCCGTGCGGCAGGGACATCAGGTAACGGTGTTGGAGCATACCGAGAAGCCCGGGCAGAAGATCCTTGTTACCGGCAAGGGGCGCTGTAATGTGACCAACGACTGCCCGGCAGAGGAGTTTTTGCGCCATGTGCGCACGAACCCGCGCTTTTTGTACTCCTCGCTGGGGGCGTTCCCCCCGGCAAAGACCATGGAACTGTTCGAAGGCCTTGGCGTGGAGCTGAAGGTGGAGCGCGGCCGCCGGGTGTTCCCGGTATCGGATAAGGCCGAGGAGATCCGGCAGGCGCTGCTGCGCTATGCGCAGGACGCCGACATCGTCTATGACGGCGCAAAAAAGCTGCTGTTGGAGGACATCGTGCCGGAGGCAGAGCCAGCCCCGGCGGCAGCGGAAAACCCGCGTCACCCCAAAAAGAAAAAGGCTGGCCCGGCACTGCGCTGCGTGGGCGTGCGGGGCACTTCCGGCCGGGAATACCGGGCAGACGCCGTACTGGTGGCCACCGGCGGCGTAAGCTACCCCACCACCGGTTCTACCGGCGACGGCTACAAGCTGGCGCAGCAGGCGGGGCACACCCTTGTGGAGCCGGTGCCCAGTCTGGTCAGCCTTGTCAGCCGCGACCCGGACTGCAAAAAGATGATGGGTCTGGCGCTGAAAAACGTTACCCTGACCCTGCTGGAGGACGGCAAGGCCATCTTTGACGAGCAGGGCGAGATGCTGTTCACCCACTTTGGCATCAGCGGGCCGCTGACCCTGAGCGCATCCAGCCATCTGGGGGATATGAAAAAGCACAGGTACATCGCGGAGATCGACCTGAAGCCCGCCCTGAGCGAGGAGCAGCTGTACGACCGCATCACCCGGGACTTTGCCCTGCTGGCAAACCACGCGGCGCAGGGTGCGCTGGTCAAGCTGCTGCCCTCCAGTATGCAGCCGGTGATGGTGGCGCGCTGGGGCATTGACCCCGCCACCAAGGCAAACCAGATCACCCGGGAGCAGAAGCGGGAGCTGGTGCAGCTGGTCAAGCACTGGCAGGTGTCCATTGACGCCCGGGGCGACCTTGCCCACGCAGTCATCACCAGCGGCGGCGTATCGGTGCGGGAGGTGGACCCCAAGACTATGCAGAGCAAAAAGGCGCTGGGGCTGTACTTTGCGGGCGAGGTGCTGGACGTGGACGCCTACACCGGCGGCTACAATCTGCAGATCGCTTTCTGCACCGCACAAAGCTTTGCGAATAACCTGTAAAAAACAGCGCAGCCAATTTCCTGTGTACTATATATAATAAGGAGAACATATCATGGTATCTGTTGCAATTGATGGGCCTGCGGGTGCAGGCAAATCCACTCTGGCACGCCGTCTGGCGGCAGAGCTGGGCTATATCTATGTGGACACCGGTGCAATGTACCGCGCCATCGGCCTGTACGCCCTGCGCGCGGGCAAGGACCCCAAGGACAACGCAGCGGTGGATGCTCTGCTGCCCGAGATCGAGCTGCGGCTGGCGTCCATTGCGGGCGAGCAGCACATCTACTTGAAGGACGAGGATGTGAGCACCGCTATCCGCACCGAAGCCGCGGGCATGGCAGCCTCTGCCGTGGGCGCAAACCCCGCCGTGCGGGCATTTCTGCTGGAGCTGCAGCGCAGCATGGCAAAAAAGCAGGATGTGCTGATGGACGGCCGGGATATCGGCACGGTGGTGCTGCCGGACGCTACGGTAAAGATCTTCCTGACCGCCAGCCCGGAGGCACGCGCCACCCGCCGCTGGAAGGAGTATCAGGCCAAGGGCATCGACACCCCCTACGAGGAGGTGCTGGCAGATGTGAAGCAGCGGGACTATCAGGACACCCACCGCGCCGCCGCTCCGCTGAAACAGGCAGAGGACGCCATGCTGCTGGATACCTCGGAACTGGATTTTGAGCAGAGCCTTGACGCTATGAAGCAGATCATTGCCAAAAAGATCGGCGGATAAAACAAACAGGACAGGAATAAAAAATGGTACTATATTATATTCTGGTGCCCCTTGCATGGCTTGTGTGGCACATTGGTTTCCGCATCCGGGTGGAGGGGCGCGAAAACCTGAAAAAGGTGCAGACGAAGGGCTACATCCTTGCGCCCACCCATGTGTCTGCCATCGACCCGGTGTTCATCGTTGTCACCCGGTGGGGCAGGCGGATGGTGGTGTTCGCCAAAAAGGAGCTGTTCGAGATCAACGCCTTCCTGACGTGGTTCTTCCGCTGCTGCGGCGGTGTGTGCGTCCGCGGCACCAAGGACGAGATGGCGGTCATTTCCCAGACGGTGGAAGCCTGCAAACAGGGCAAAACGCTGCTTATCTTCCCGGAGGGCACCCGCGAAAAGGAGGGCAAGCTTCTGCCCCCCAAGAGCGGCCTGTTCGTCATTGCCGCCGAGGCAGGGGTGGACGTTGTGCCCTGCCGCATCCTGTACGACACCCCGGACGGAAGAATGCACCTGTTCTGCAAAGTGCGGGTGATCTACGGCGAGCCGATGCCCGCAGTGCAGTTTGCCATGGAGGGCCGCCGGGACACCAAAAAGCTCCGTGCCAACAAGCAGGCACTGCTGGAAGCATGGGAAAAGATGGGGGCGTAAGAGATGGAGATCCATTTGGCGAAAACGGCGGGGTTCTGCTTTGGTGTGAACCGTGCCGTGGAACTGACCTACGGCCTGCTGGCCGAGGGGCATAAGGTGGCAACACTGGGCCCGCTGATCCACAACCCGCAGGCGGTGGAGGATATGCGGCGCAAGGGTGCACAGGTAGTGGACACCGTGCAGGATGTGCCCGCCGGGTGCGAGGTGGTCATCCGCAGTCATGGCGTGCCCCGCAGCGTTTACGACGAACTGGAAGCTCGCGGCATCCCGTACCATGACGCCACCTGCCCCTTTGTGCAGAAGATCCAGCGCATTGCCGCCGAGGCCGAAAAAGAGGGTGCGGTGCTGCTGGTGGCGGGGGATAAGACCCACCCGGAGGTGCAGGGCATTGTGGGACACACCCGGGGCGAGGTGTTCGTTTTTGCCGATTTAGCCGAGTTAGAGGCGTGGAACGGCCCTTCTGACCCCCAAAAACCCCTTTTTGCAGTTGCACAGACCACATTTCAGGTTACAAAATGGAAAGAAAGTTCGGAGTTTCTCAAAAAAGCCTATACAAACGCCCGAATTTTTGATAC
>ERZ827197.2994-NODE-2994-length-10265-cov-29.165720_pt1 | contig 10265 bp, 10 predicted proteins | sample MGYA00519867_ERZ827197 | MGnify/ENA primary metagenome ERZ827197 (study PRJEB31778, sample SAMEA3449278) | human gut metagenome | biome: human gut; feature: human-associated habitat; material: faeces | place: United Kingdom | collected 2010/2012 ...
AGTAGAACAGCGATTTTGAGGGTTTAGGTATCAATCCCTTACCCTGTGAAAACCGCACCCGCAAAGCCTTATGTAGCAAGGTTCTTTTTGCCCCTACTGCGTAACATGAGGGTAAAAAAATAACGGCGTTCCTTGTTTCCCTGTCGGGATAAGGTAACGCCGCCTGTGCGGTACGTTATTCAGTTTTAGTACAATACCTGCTTGTCCGTTGCTCGAAAAACATTGATTTTCTTGTGTTTTCAAAAGTATCGTTATCTAACCCTATCTTTTGAACGCCCGGATTTCAAACGGATGATGCAGGACATTGAGAAGCGGAAAGTCAACTGCATTATCGTCAAGGATTTATCTCGCTTCGGTAGAAACTACATTGAAACGGGCCGTTATCTGGAAAGAATCTTTCCGTTCATGGGTGTGCGCTTCATCGCCATCAACGATCATTATGACAGTGCGGAAGAAAACGATGATAAGGGACGTATCCTGATTCCGTTCAACAATCTTATCAACGATACCTATTGCCGTGACATTTCGATGCGTGTCAGAAGTCACCTGGATGTGAAACGGAAAGAAGGTCAGTTCATTGGCAGCTTTGCAGGATATGGGTATCAGAAAGACCCGAAAGACAAGAATCATCTGATTATAGATGAATACGCTGCGGGCATTGTGCAGGAAATATTCAAACAGAAATTGAACGGAATGAGTTCACAGCGCATTGCCAATCACTTGAACGAACTGGGTGTCCTGCCGCCGAACGAGTATAAGAGAGCCAATGGATTCAACTATACCTGCGGTTTTCAGGCTGGGCTGAATCAGAAGTGGACAGTGGTTTCCGTCAATCGTATTTTGAAAAATGAATCCTATACGGGAACATTGATTCAGGGTAAACGCAGGAAAATCAATTACAAAGTAAAAAAGAGCCATGATGTTGGAAGTGAAAACTGGATTCGGGTGGAAGATGCGCATGATTCCATTATCAGCAAAGGCGAGTTCCAGCAAGTACAACAGTTGTTGGAACTGGACACTCGTACCGCACCATCGCAGACAACAGTTTATCCATTATCAGGTTTTCTGCGCTGTGCAGACTGCGGGCAGAATATGATTCGCCGCACGGTGACGAAAAACGGAAAGAAGTATCAATACTATCACTGCTCTACCTATAAGAATGGCGGCGACTGCACACCGCACATGATAAACAGTGAGAAGCTGACGGAAAGTGTTCTGGCTGCGATTCGGCATCAAGTGACACTTCTTGTAGAAGCGGAAAGGGTACTCTCCAATGCAGAGTTGGCAAGCGGCGAACAGATTGGCATAAAGATTCTGGACAGCCAGATCACTGCGCTGGAAGCTGAATTAGAACGGTACAGTAATTTGAAAATCCGTCTGTATCAGGACTTGTGCGATGATGTTGTCAGTCGGGAAGAGTACGGAGAAATGAATACTCGCTTTGCGCAGAAGATAAAAGAGGCACAGGATAAGATTCAGGAAATCCGCGAAAAGAAGCAGGAAGCGTTAAAGCACGATACGCTGCTTCCCACTTGGCTTGAAGAATTTAAGCAGTACGAACATATCAAAACGCTCGAACGCAGGGTCGTGGTGGAACTGATCGACCACATAGATGTTCATAGCAAAACAGAGATTGAAATTCATTTCTGCTTCGAGGATGAACTGCACAGTATCACAGAAAAATTTATGGAATATCAAGCACATCACGGAAATGAGGTGGCAGAGGAATGAAATGGGTCAGTTATACAAGGTCGATTTCCAGCAGGATCGGAGAAGAAAATCCTGCCAATACGATTGCAGAACAGAATGCAAATATTGAACAATATTTGAAAGATAAAGGGTACAGAATATCAGAAAAGTACAGTGACCGCAAGAGGTCGGCAGAAGCAGCCGATGGCTTTGATCGGATGGTGCAGGATGGCATGACACAAAAATTCGATGCGGTTGCCGTTGATTCCATCTTCCGTTTTGGCAAGACATTGCCATTTGCCATTGAGGTATTACAGAAAACTTTTTATCCGGTTGGTATTCAGTTTGCTGTTGTTGAGGATGATTTTTGCAGTACAGATCGAACAGCAGACGAAGTGGAACAGTATTTTAAGGAAAAAGTCATTGAGAGAATTCGATTTGAATTTATGGCGAGCCGACAAGATAGCTTTGAGAAAGGAGTGCTGACACATCGGCAGGCAAAGTATGGCTATGACATATCAGAAGATCGAAGGAGCTTTGTGCTTGATTCGGAAAGCGCATACATTGTGAAACTGATTTTTCAGATGTATCTGGAAGGAATGACGCTTCAAGAAATCGGAGCGGCATTGGACGCACAAAATGTCCCATCGCCGCAAATTCAGATGGCTCGTAATAAAAAGGTGACAAGGAAAATTAAATGGCCCGCCACGACGATTCGCTCCATTCTGGTAAATCCACTCTATATTGGAAAGCTTACATTGAAGTTGTCAGGTGTTGAGAAGAAGATGGAGGTTCCACCAATCGTATCAGAGGAAGATTTTCAAAAGGTACAGGAAAAAATCAAAGCTTCTGTAAAGTTCCCCGGTCGCCAACGGAGATCCACTCCCAATATCCTTATTAGGAAAATATATGACCGGGCAAGTGGAGAACGCCTGCTGTGCAGAACGACTGAGGACGAAACAAGGCAGATATATTCTTTTGACAGAAAATATAAGTGCTTTAGTGGAAAAGCACCATATATTGAAAGCACTGAAGTTTTTGATGTGATTCGATTTTCATTAAAAACAGCGCAGGAGCAGGCAAGATATATTGGCAGATTACTGGAATCGGATAAAGATGAAGTTAAGCGATGCCAGAATATTGTACTTCGCCCTTATCGGGAACAGGCAAGAACACTTATGGATGCGCTGGCTGAAAAGGATGTTGAAAGAACTGCTGTCTACCGGAAATATGAAAGATGTGAAATAGAACAGGAGCAGTTGGAAAATTTTGAATCTCGGTATCAGGCAGAGATAGAAGAGCTGGAGGCAGAGTTCAAGAACATTATGATGAAAGTTTCCGCAATAGAGAAGGCGTTCAGTTATGCAAATCCATGGTTGATAAAATTCCAAGACCTTACGCTTCCTGAAGTGTTGGAACTTGCACATATCAGAAAATATGTGGAACGGGTTTGGATTGAGGATTTTAAGCGAGTAGAGGTTGTTTTGAAAGAGGAAGAATGGACAAGATTCTTCCCGGAGGAATGGCTGAGAACCAGAAAGGAAAATTAAAATGGCTAGAAAGAGCAGAAAAAACATAATGCCGCAGAGTGCTACACCGGAGATTCGTATTTCCGAAGAAGTCAATCTTCTGCGTACAGCAGCGTATGCACGATTATCGTCAGAGAACAGCGGACATGAAACAGAAGATACCCTGAATACGCAGATTCTGCAAATCCATAATTATATCAAGGAACATCCAGAACTGACACTGACGGATACCTATGTGGACAATGGCTTTACAGGAACAAACTTTGCCCGCCCGGAGTTTGAGCGTATGATGCAGGATGTGCGGACAGGGAAAATCCAGTGTATTGTGGTTAAGGATTTGTCCCGCTTTGGTCGTGACTACATTGAAACAGGCAACTATCTGGAAACGATTTTTCCGATGCTGCATATCCGGTTTATTGCTATCAATGATGACTTTGACAATATCCGGCAGTCGGATGTGGACAGTCTTGCAGTCCCCATCAAGAACATGGTGAACAGCCTGTACGCAAAGGACATTTCAAAGAAAATAGGCCTAAGCTATCAGATGCGTAGGGAAAAAGGAATCCCTACTTCATGGTGTGTGCCGTATGGCTATCGCATGAATGAACAGAAAAGTCAGTATGAAGTGGCAGATGAAGCAAAGTATGTGAAGCTGATTTATCAGTGGTATCTTATGGGGGTGAGTACGAACGAAATCGCCCGTAGGCTGGAATTTCTGGAAGTACCTCGTCCGAATGAACATCTGAATCGTAGACTGCACGAGGGACATGATACGACTTTCAATAAATGGCATTCCAGTTCTGTTATCCGTATTCTGGATAGTCAGGTATATATCGGAAATTTGGTAACGGGAAAAACCCGGACTGCCTCTTATAAAGGAATTGGGCTGCACCCGGTAGATAAGGAAGAATGGCATATTGTGGAAAATGCTCATGAGGCAATTATCTTGAAGTCCGATTTTGAAATCGTGCAGGAAAAAAGAAACAGGAACAAGGAAAGACGAAATAATGCAATGGCTCGTTCAGAACAGGTGCGGACAGAGTGTAGGAATCACTTTGCAGGCATGGTGTTTTGCGGCTGTTGTCGGCGCAGCATGACATTTGTGCGTCAGGTGCATAAAACGGAAGAGGAAAGCTATTTCGGAGTATTCCAGTGCAAGAGAAAGAAGGGGACAACACCATGTTCCTATCATACAGTGCCAGAAAAAATGGTTATGATGGTAGCAATGAAGCAGATTCATCATCTTGTTTCTACCATGTGCGAAGAAGAAAAGATGGTAAAAGAAATGCTGAACAACGGTGGTCTGGATTCCACCCGTTCCATCAAGGTGAAAGAAAACTCGATTGCATTTCGGATTCAGGAAACCGAAGAACGGCGGCTGCGCTTATATGAGGACTATAAGGCAGAAATTCTGGATGAAGAAGAGTACAGCCAGTTAAAAGAACATTATATTGCTGAAAAGCAGCGACTGGAACAGGAATTGCAAAAGCAGCGGCAGCGGTCATTGGAACTTGAAAAGAGAATGAGAATTTGCGATGAACAGATGGAACGGATGCGGGCTATTCTGAATCAGAAAGAATTTGATGAAGAACTGGTACATGAGCTTATCAAGAAAATCTATGTAGGCATCGACAATTCGGTAGAAATTGAGTTTAAGTGCAGTGACCCGTATCAAGAGGTTCTGGCATTTGTGGCGGAGGTGCAGAATGAATAATAAGATTGCGATTTATCTTCGATTATCTCTGTCAGATGGAGATTTGAAAAAGGGAAGCAAGGATGAGAGCAATAGCATTGAAAACCAGCGGCTTTTGCTCCATTCCTATATTGAAAAGCAGGACGATCTCCCAGGCGAAATTGTGGAGTATGTAGATGATGGCTATACTGGAACGAACTTCAATCGTCCGGCGTTTCAGAAAATGATTATTGACCTGAAGCAAGGGGAGATAAAGACCATAGTGGTCAAAGATTATTGTGCGATAATAGGACTAAATCAGAAAGACCTTGAAAATCAAGGCATTCTGGCTTAGTCCCTTCTTTTTTTGACCGAAAACAAAGGACTTTCACAATAATCAAGCAAGCCGGAGGGTGCTGCTGCACACTTCCGGCAGAAGGAGGATATAGTGGGTGCTATCAAAGTCTTCTTGAAGGAGGTTCTGCTTCCAATCGCGCTTGCGTTCTGCCTCGCGTCATTTCTCAAGCCGATCTATATGCCTGACGGCGTATGTGACTACTTCCTTATGTGGATCTGCGTCGGCTTGCCATTCGGCATCCGGAGGATGTGCCTCTGGCTCGTTCCCAGCGGCTACGGTATCTCCGGCTCAGTCGGCATCTTCGCATTGAACTTAATCATAGGCGGTCTTATCGGAGGACTTGCCTTCTTCATCGGGCTGCTGCTCGGTGTCATTCATACCATCCGAGAAATCATCTGAACTACATCGTAAACGAAGAGGGTTTGTTTCTTCTCCAATTTGGAGTAAGAAGCAAACCCTCTTTTTTTGTTGCCCAAAAGCCGCAATATTTGCTGGCGATGCGGCGAAAGAAAGGAGTTTTTAAGCATGAAACGCATGACAGCCGGTGATCTGCAAGCACTGGAATTGCTGATGCAGACCACACCCGGCTTTGAGCATTATGACAGCGGTGTGGATGGCATTCTCCCTGAGTGCCGAAGCTGCCGCTTTCATCGTCCCTTCTGGAAATATCAGTCCTGCGTGTTTGCGGAGTGTCCCTACTGCTGCAATCCCGTTTCAACCCCCAAAAATCAAAGTGGCACATCTGATGCCGGAAAGGAAGCCAGTCATGGATAACAAAATCGAAATCTTCAAGAATGAACAGTTTGGTGAGGTAAGAACGATCCTCGAAGGAGAAAAAGTTCTGTTCTGTGCAGCAGATGTTGCAAAGGCACTCGGTTACACCAACCCAAACAAGGCGGTCAACGACCATTGCAGGGCTATAACGAAACGTTCTACCCCTATCAGCGGGAAAGTTCAGAGTATCAACTTCATCCCGGAAGGAGACGTTTATCGGCTAATTATTCGCAGCAAACTTCCTGCGGCTGAAAAGTTTGAACTGTGGGTATTTGATGAGGTCATTCCTACCATTCGCAAGACCGGCGGCTACATGACGGACTCCCTTCTGGAACGCATTCAGAAGGAACCTGCGGTCATTGTGGAGTTTGCTCAGGCGTTGATTTTGGAAAAGAATCGCGTAAAGGCTCTTGAGTGTGAGCTGATCACGGCAAAGCCCAAAGCTGATTATTACGACGCCTTCATCAATCCGGATGACTGCACCAATATCCGAACGACGGCGAAGGAACTGAAAATCCCGGAGCGCAAGTTCGTCCAGTTCCTTCTCAAAGAAAAGTACCTGTTCCGCTCTCCTTCCGGGCAGCTACTTCCCTACAACAAGGACAGCAATGCCGGACTGTTCATCGTCCGCGATTTTGTGACGTTCTGCTACACCGGTTCTCAGACCTACTTCACGCCGAAGGGCAAGGAGGTCATCCGAATGAAGTTCCAGAAAAAGTGCGGCGAAGAACTGCTTTCCAAGATGGAAAGGTGATTTTCGTGGCAGTCTATCGCGTAAATAAAAATCGTGGCTATACCGTCATGGCGAACTTCCACCTCCGAGACAAGAGCCTGTCACTCAAGGCGGTCGGTCTTCTCTCAAAGATGCTCTCGTTCAATGATGGCTGGAAGTTCTCAACCAAGGGACTTTCTGCAATCTGCAAGGAAGGTCCGGATGCCATTCTCTCCGCGCTCCGTGAGCTTGAAAAGCACGGCTACCTTGTCCGGCACCGGCAGAGAGACGGTAAAGGCAGGATGAGCAGCACAATCTTTGAGATATACGAAGAGCCGCAGGAGTCCACGCCAGAACGGGAAATACCACACACGGAAAATCCATGTGTGGAGAAGCCAGATGTGGATAATCCACGCGGGGATAAGTCCGCACAAATAAATACTGATCAAGTAATTACCCAAGAAAGAAATACTCTCTCAAAGAACTATCAATCCATCAATCTTGATGGGATGGACAGGATGGATGAGCGAAGCGAGTATGAAGAGATTATCAAAGAGAATCTTGACTACGACATTCTCTGTCAGGATCCGAAGTTCGATAAAGACCGCTTCCGGGAGATCATGGACATCATGCTGGATGCCGTCTGTTCCACTGCGCCGACCATCCGCATCAATGGCGAGGATATGCCGCAGCAAGTAGTCAAATCCCGCTTTCTCAAGCTGAATAGCAGCCACATTGAGTACGTTCTGGAAGCAATGAACAAGAACCCGTCAGACATCCGTAATATCCGGGCGTACCTGTTGACCGCTCTGTATAACGCCTCTCTGACGATAGACAATTACTACTCCGCAAAGGTCAATCATGATTTCAACGGCTGGTAAACCGCAAGCGAAACGCTGGCGGCTATTTTTATGCCTGAAAGGAGGGCTTTACATGGTCATATTCATTCATCTGCCGGGTGTGCCGCCTTAGCTGAGGCAGCATTCCCTCAATTATTCCAAGGAAAGGAGGTATCACTGCATTGCAGGATGAAGTCAACACCAAAGTTGTTGCAATCATGATCAAGGGCGGTAAAATCTCCGCTGAGGTGCTGAAAAAGGCTCTGGACAAGTTCGTTCAGGAAATCGAGAAGGCGCAGAAGCAGATGCAGCAACCTAAAACCTATCGCGGCAAGCAGTCCATCAAACATCTGATGAGCCAGAATGCCGCCATCTCCAACATTGAAGTGACGGACGGCAACATCAAGTCCTTTGAGCGGACTGCCAGCAAATACGGTCTGGACTTTGCGCTCAAGAAGGACGTTTCCGTTGAGCCGCCCAGCTATCTTGTCTTCTTCAAGGGACGGGACGTTGATGTCATGACCGCCGCCTTCAAGGAGTTCTCCGCCAAAACCGTCAAGCAGAAGGAACAGCCGTCCATCCGGCACAAGCTGGATCATGAGAAAGCCCAGAGCAAGGCACAACACAAAGAGAAGGTCAAGGTCAAGACCAAGGATCGGGGTGTGGAGCTGTGAACAAACCCGATGTGAAGAAACTCATTCTTCTGAACCTTCCGTATGTCTTCGCCTTCTACTTCGCGGATAAGATCGCCGCCGTGTTTCGTCTCGCCCCCGGCACAGAGTTCATCGACAAGCTGACAAACGGCTTTGCCGTGTTCGGCACTACCTTCGCAAATCCGCTGCCCAGCTTTCATCCCGTTGATCTGCTCATCGGGCTGGTTGCCGGTGCGCTGCTCAAGCTGGCGGTCTATGTCAAGGGCAAGAACCGCAAGAAGTTCCGGCAGGGCGAAGAATATGGATCTGCACGATGGGGTAAGCCGGAGGACATCAAGCCGTACACGGATCCGGAGTTCTCGAACAACGTCATCCTAACGCAGACGGAGTTCTTGACCATGAACAGCCGTCCAAAGCAGCCGAAATACGCCCGCAACAAGAACATCCTTGTCATCGGCGGTTCCGGCTCAGGCAAGACGCGCTTTTTTGTAAAACCAAATCTGATGCAGATGCACAGTAGCTACGTTGTGACTGACCCGAAGGGTACGGTGCTGGTGGAGTGCGGCAAAATGCTTGAAAAGGGCGGATATGTCATCAAGTCGCTGAACACCATCAATTTCAAGAAATCCATGCACTACAACCCATTCGCGTACATCCGCAGTGAGAAGGACATCCTCAAGCTGGTCAATACGATCATCGTCAATACAAAGGGAGATGGCGATAAGTCCGGCGAAGATTTTTGGGTGAAGGCGGAAAAGCTCTACTACACAGCTCTCATCGGCTACATCTGGTATGAGGCACCCGACCACGAGAAAAACTTTACTACCCTGCTCGAAATGATCAATGCCTCGGAAGCCAGAGAGGACGATGAGACCTTCAAGAACCCTGTGGATGTCATGTTCGACGAGCTGGAAGCCCGCGACCCTGACCACTTTGCGGTCAAGCAATACCGCAAATACAAGCTGGCGGCGGGAAAAACCGCGAAGTCGATCCTGATTTCGTGCGGTGCAAGGCTTGCGCCCTTCGACATCGCAGAGCTGCGGGAGCTGATGAGCTACGATGAGATGGAGCTGGACACCATCGGAGACCGGAAGACGGCGCTGTTCGTCATCATTTCCGATACCGATGACACCTTCAATTTCGTCGTGGCGATCATGTATTCTCAGCTCTTCAACCTTCTCTGCGACAAAGCAGATGACGTTTACAACGGACGGCTTCCCGTTCATGTGCGCTGTCTGCTGGACGAGTTTGCGAACATCGGTCAAATCCCGAAGTTTGATAAGCTCATCGCCACCATCCGAAGCCGGGAAATCTCGGCGTCAATCATCTTACAGTCCCAGTCTCAGCTCAAGACCATCTACAAGGATGCGGCGGACACCATCACGGGCAACTGCGACTGCACACTTTTCCTCGGCGGAAAAGAAAAATCGACTCTCAAGGAAATCAGCGAGGTGCTGGGCAAGGAGACAATCGACCTTTACAACACCTCGGAAACCCGTTCCAACAGCAACTCCTATGGTTTGAACTATCAGAAGACCGGCAAGGAACTGATGTCTCAGGATGAGATCGCCGTCATGGACGGAGCAAAGTGTATTTTGCAGCTTCGAGGCGTGAGACCTTTTCTCAGTAACAAATACGACATTACGAAGCATCCAAAGTACCGGCAGCTCTCCGACTACGACAAGCGGAACGCCTTTGACATCGAGAAATACCGGCAGCACAAGCTGGTAGTCAAGCCCGATGACACATTCGACCTCTATGATATGGGCGAGGTCGAAGCGGATTAAAGCCCCGTCGCTGCACTGCGCAGTGGGTAAAGCCTGATGGCTCCCAAAGCAGAACAGCGACGGGGCTTCTTTTTTTATGCCTATTTTCAAAAATACACACTCAACTTTCATCGATTCAAGGAGGAAAATCTATGGCTTTTATCAATCAGGCTGTCACGGTTCTTCAGACGCTCGTTATCGCCCTCGGTGCCGGTCTCGCGGTGTGGGGTGTTGTCAACCTCATGGAAGGCTACGGCAACGACAACCCCGGCG
>ERZ827197.3008-NODE-3008-length-10222-cov-8.793548_pt1 | contig 10222 bp, 8 predicted proteins | sample MGYA00519867_ERZ827197 | MGnify/ENA primary metagenome ERZ827197 (study PRJEB31778, sample SAMEA3449278) | human gut metagenome | biome: human gut; feature: human-associated habitat; material: faeces | place: United Kingdom | collected 2010/2012 ...
GCTGGTGGTCGTGACCATCAAATTGTGCTATACTGTGGGCAAGGCAGGTGATCTTTATGAATCAGAACGACCCACCCACTGAACATATTCTGGCGTGTCTGTCGTCCTCTCCCTCCAATGCAAAGATCGTGCGGACGGCAGCAACGATGGCAAAGGCGTTTGGAGGGACCTTTACAGCTCTGTATGTCCGGACTCCGGATTCGGATCAGATGGGAAAAGAAGACTGTCGGCGTTTGCAGCAGCACATTCGTATGGCAGAGCAGGCAGGTGCCGACATTTCTACGATCTACGGGGATGACATTCCGCAGCAGATCGCAGAGTTTGCCCGCATCTCCGGCATTACAAAAATCGTACTGGGGCGCTCCAGCGTACATCGCCGCCATTTCTGGAGTGGACCGTCACTGACTGAAAAATTGACGATGACTGCGCCTAATCTGGATATTTACATCATCCCGGATGCTTCTGCAGAGAACGGCTACGGTTCAGGACGGAAGCTGTTCACCCGTCCGCTTCTGCCGTCTGTCCGTGATCTGCTGATCACCGCAGGCATCCTGAGCTGCATCACGCTCATCGGCTTCTTTTTCTTGCAACTGGACTTTGCACGCTATAATATTATTATGCTCTATATGCTGGGGGTGCTGTTCACCGCATTGTGTACCAGCGGTTACACCTGCGGTGTGCTGGGGTCCGTTGCCAGTGTAGCATTGTACAATTTCTTCATGACCGAGCCATACCTGACATTCCATGCGTATGATCCCGGTTATCAGGTTACATTTGCCCTGATGCTGACCTCTGCAATCATTACCTGCGCCCTGACAACGCGGCAGAAGGATCATGCAAAAATGTCTGCGCAGGCAGCGTTCCGTACAAAAATACTGTTTGACACAAATCAGCTTTTACAGAGAGCAAAAAGCGAGGAAGAAATCCTCTCTCAGACAGCGTCCCAGTTGATGAAGCTGCTAAACCGGAGCCTGATCGTTTACCCGGAACAAAACGGAGATCTTGGGTCAGAACAGGTTTTTTCGGTCGACGGGGAAACGGCGCAAAACATCTTTTCTGCACCGGAAGAACGGGATGCAGCAAACTGGACGTTTGCCAACAAAAAGCGTTCCGGTGCAGGCACGGATAGCTACCCGGATGCAAAGGGACTTTATCTTGCACTTCGGACCGGAGGCGGCGTGTTTGGAGTGATCGGGATCGATCTGTCCGAAAAACCGCTGGATGCCTTTGAAAACAGTGTGCTGCTTTCCATTCTGGGCGAAGGTGCGCTGGCCATCGAAAACCGCAGAAACGCGCTGGAAAAAGAGCAAGCTGCATTGCAGGCAAGGAATGAAGAGCTGCGGGCAAACCTGCTGCGCACGATCTCCCATGATCTGCGCACCCCGCTGACCTCCATTTCCGGCAATGCCAGCAATCTGCTTTCCAACGGAGAAACGCTGGATACAGAGACCCGGAACAAGATCTGCACCGATATTTTTGACGATGCGCAATGGCTGATCGGTCTGGTGGAAAATCTGCTTTCCATCACCCGCATTGAAGATGGGCGGATGAATCTGCAGATCTCGCCGCAGCTGATGGACGAAATGATCGAAGAAGCACTGCATCATGTCAACCGGAAAAGCTGCGAACACACCATCACAACACAGTATGGGGACGAGATCCTCTTGGTCAATGTGGATGCACGGCTGATCATGCAGGTCGTTGTCAATCTGGTGGATAACGCCATCAAATACACCCCCGTGGGCTCGGTCATTCAGATTTCGGCTTACCGGAAAGACCATCAGGTCGTAGTGGAAGTTGCAGATAACGGTCCCGGCATTCCGGATCGCGCAAAAGCACAGGTGTTCGAGATGTTTTATACCGGGCAGAGCCGCATCGCAGACAGCCACCGCAGCCTTGGACTGGGCTTGCCCCTCTGCCGAGCGATCCTGACGGCTCACGGCGGAACATTGACCCTGCGTGACAACATTCCCAATGGCAGTGTCTTTTCCTTTGCATTGCCGCAAAGCGAGGTGAACATTCATGAATAAGCCGTCCATTCTGGTCGTAGAGGATGATGTTCCTGTACGGTGTCTGATCACAACGACCCTGAAGACCCACGGCTATAAATATCTGACTGCTTCCAATGGGGAAACGGCGATCATGATGACTACCAGCCACAATCCGGACATCATGCTGCTGGATCTTGGGCTGCCCGATATAGACGGCATCGAGGTCATCCGCAGCGTCCGCACATGGTCGAACCTGCCCATCATCGTCCTGAGTGCCCGGAGCGAAGATTCTGATAAGATCGAGGCACTGGACAACGGCGCAGACGATTATCTGACAAAGCCGTTTTCCGTGGATGAGCTGCTGGCAAGACTGCGTGTAACGCAGCGCCGATTGAATCTGCTGGCTTCTGACGGCATAAATAGCCCGGTTTTTGTCAATGGTCCTTTGAAGATCGACTTCTCGGCAGGCTGCGTCTGGTTGAGCGAGAATGAATTGCATTTGACCCCCATCGAGTACAAACTGCTGTGTGTGCTGGCGCATAATGTGGGCAAAGTGCTGACGCATACCTCCCTCACGCAGAAAGTATGGGGCAGTACGCAGGAAAATGACATTGCTTCCTTGCGAGTTTACATGGCATCCCTGCGCAAAAAATTGGAACGATGCCCGGATGCGCCGCATCTGATCCAGACTCATGTTGGTGTCGGATACCGGATGCTGCGCGTGGAAAATGATGAATCATAGTAAAAAAACAGGGTGTGCCCCTGAATGAACAGCACCCCATTTGTCCGACAGTATTCGGTCTGACAAATGGGGTGTTGTTATATGTCGGAAAAACGAAAGATGTACAGTGGAGAATGAAACCAATTTTTATAGTGCAAGATGCTTTGCACGATAGTCCCGTGGGCTGATGCCATATACATTTTTGAACGCACGGGAAAAGTGAAGCTGATTGGGATAGCTGACCATGGTGCTGATGGTGCTGATGGGAAGGCGGCTTTCAGTCAGCAGCTGTGCCGCCCGTGCCATGCGGTAGTGCAGCAGGAACCCCTGTGGGCTTTCGCCCATGGTATCTCGGAACACCTTGCTGAAATAGCTGCGGTTCAGTCCGCAGAAGGAGGAGATGTCCTCGATGGAAATATCTTCGCTGTAATGCTGCTCGATGAAGGACAGATTGAGATATAACAAGTCGCATTTTTGCATTTACGAAACCGCTGGCAGATAGTATAATAATGACACAACAAGAGAAAAGAAACTGTGCAATATAATGATGTACAAAATTTTCTCGCTGCTTTTGTAAGAGTTGACAAGAGCAAGAAAAATCGACCCGGCCGCCTGTCTGTCGGCATTTCTATTAAAAATAATCTCGTTGAGGTATAGGATCCATGAGTATTCGATTTGATTCCGAGGCCCGCATTTTTGTATTGGAGACTGCCCATACCAGCTACCACATGAAGGTGGATGCGCTGGGGCACCTGCTGCATCTGTACTACGGCAAAACCATCGGCACCGGGGACCTGATGCAGCTGTATCCCCGCACAGACCGGGGATTTTCGCCGGATTACTACGCTTACCGCACCCACCGGGGCATTTCCCCGGATCTGCTCCCGCAGGAGTATACCGGCTGCAACGTGGGCGATTTCCGTCTCTCCTGCCTGACGGTGGCCGACAGCCGTGGCGCCTTTGGCGCAGACTTTACCTATGTGAGCCACACGGTGGAGGCGGGCAAATATCAGCTGACCGGTCTGCCCTGTGCCCACGCAGAGGAAAACGATGCCGAGACCCTGATCGTCCGAATGCAGGACGAGGCAACCGGTCTGACGCTGGAGCTGCTGTACGGCGTGTTTGCACAGCAGGATGTCATCACCCGTGCGGCGCGGCTGACAAACCACGGAGATAACCCGCTGCGGCTGGACAAGGCGGCATCTGCCTGTCTGGATCTGCCCTTTGGCAGATGGGATCTGCTGCATTTCCACGGCAGACACGCTATGGAACGGCAGCTGGAGCGGGAAGCTGTGGGCACCAATATCCAGACCATTTCTTCGGTGCGGGGCAGCTCCAGCCACCACAATAATCCCTTCCTGATCCTCTGCCAGCAGGATGCAACGGAGACCAGCGGCTCCTGTTACGGGGTGATGATGGTCTATTCCGGCAGCTACCAGATGGACGTGGAGCGCTCTCAGACCGGGCTTGTCCGGGTAGTGAGCGGCATTCAGGAGGAACGCTTTGCGTGGAACCTGAAGCCGGGCGAGACCTTTGACACCCCGGAAGTGATCCTCTCCTTTGCGGCAGAGGGTCTGACCCCGCTTTCCCAGCAGTACCACCGCTTTTTGCGGCGCAACATCTGCCGTGGCCCGTGGAAGAACAAACGCCGCCCGGTGCTGATCAACAACTGGGAGGCCACCTATTTTGATTTCAACACTGAAAAGATCGTAAGGATCGCTGAAAAAGCGGCCTCTCTCGGCGTGGAGATGATGGTGCTGGACGATGGCTGGTTCGGCACCCGGAATGACGACAATCAGGGTCTGGGCGACTGGATCGTGAACTGCGAAAAGCTGCCCGGCGGACTGGATCCGCTGATCGGGCAGATCAATGCGCTGGGCATGAAATTCGGCCTGTGGATCGAACCGGAAATGGTCAACGAGAACTCCCAGCTGTACCGCACCCATCCGGACTGGGCGCTGACCCTGCCCGGACGCAAGCCTGCCATGGGGCGCAACCAGCTGGTGCTGGATCTTTCCCGCCCGGAGGTGGTGGACTATCTGGCAGGGGTTATCGGCAAGCTGCTGCGGGAGCATCACATTGAGTATATCAAGTGGGATATGAACCGCAGCATGAGCGATGTGTACAGCCGTGCTTTCCCTGCCGAGCAGCAGGGTGAGATCATGCACCGCTATATGCTGGGCGTTTATGCGCTGGCAGAGCGGCTGACGCAGGGCTTCCCGGAGGTGCTGTTCGAGGGCTGCGCAGGCGGCGGCGGACGCTTTGATGCCGGAATGCTGTGCTACTATCCCCAGATCTGGTGCAGCGATGATACCGATGCCATTGAACGGTTGACGATCCAGCACGGCACCTCCTTTGGCTATCCGGTCTGCACCATGGGTGCCCATGTTTCTGCCTGCCCCAACCACCAGACCGGCCGCACTACGCCCATCGACACCCGTGCTGTGGTGGCGATGAGCGGTACCTTTGGCTACGAGCTGGATCTGGGCAAATTAAAGCGCGCCGAGTGCACTGCAGTGAAAAACCAGATCAAGCGGTTCAAGCGGCTGAACGACCTGATCCGCACCGGCGATTATTACCGGCTGACCGACCCGGCAGAAAACGCATATTTCACGGCATGGCAGTTTGCCGCAGAGGACGGCAGCGAGGCACTACTGAATCTGGTGGTGACCCATCCGCAGGCGAATCCCTTGCCCATCCACCTGTGCTTCCGTGGGCTGGAAGAAGATGCTGTGTATGAGCTGGACGGCATCGACTATTTCGGCTCCCGGTATGCCCACGACGTAGAGGACGGCATTCACAAGGGGATGCGGTTCAGCGGCAGCACCCTGCTGTATGCGGGGCTTGTCCTGCCGCAGCTGTTTGGCGATTACCCCAGCGTGCAGCTTCATCTTACACGAAAAGGATAAAAGGGTATGAAGGATCAAACTGCATTTTCCACCCGCTTTGCCCGCCATAAGGACGAGCTGGAATGGCTGTTCATGGAGCTGTACCACAACCGGGAAGGGCTGGAGGTTCTGGAACAGGAGATGGCAGAAGCCTACAACGCCCGCAGCGCCGAGCTGAAAGCACTGGACAGCGGCGTACTTGCCGCGCTGGAAGCCGAAGGCGAACAGGTGCTTCGCGCCCCACTCAGCGAGGCACTCTGGTTTCTGTGGAAAGACAATTTGGATGAAAACAAACCATCGGCTGGTTGGCTTGACCAGATGCAGAGGCAGATGCAGACCCTTGGTAATGAACTTGGAGCGCACAGTGCCTTTGCAGAAGACGCTGAAACACTGTTCCTCATTGCGGACTCTGCCTTGCCGAATTTTTCAGGCGGGAACGGTCGATATCGGTACGCCAAGGCCGTGGAGCTTTCTAGCCGTACTAATGCAGTGCTGACCCTTGCACCCCGGTATGAAAATACAGCGATGATTCTGGATATGCGCGGCCTGCACGATGCCTGCAGTGCCCCACTGTTCCAGCTTTCCCTTGATAACGACTGGGATGAAACTGCATGGAGCCGCCTGCGTTCGTTCCTCTACTACTGCTGAATCTGGCAGACGCAAAGAACCCGTCCGGTACGTCCGGACGGGTTCTTTGCGTCTGTTATGAAACAGAAAATCGCTTATTCGATGACCAGCAGCAGGCTCATTTTGAATTTGCCCTGTGCGGTAACGCTGTGCAGGCCGTTCTTATCGAAGCGGAAGCTCTCGCCTGCGTTCAGCTCGTAATCCTTGCCCTCATAGCCAATAATGGCCTTGCCTTCGAGGGCGGTCAGGATGGCATTGCCGGGAGCACGGTGCGGAGTCAGGCCAGTGCCCTCGTCAAAAGCCATCAGGACAAATTTCATGTTGTCTGCATGAGCGATGTCCAGATTGGCGATGCTGCCCTCTTCATAAGAAATGAGGTTCTTCAGTTCGGTGGGCTGGCCTGCCTTGATGATGTTGTTCATGGTAAAATTCTCCTTTTTCAAAATGATTTCGGTATAGATCATTCCACTGTCGGTTTTTGTGCCGCACAGTGTTTTCGGCGGTACATACAGCACTTCTCCGGGTTTGACAGACACTTCCTGCCCATCGACTCCCAGAAGAAACTTGCCGTTTCCCTCACCACCCAGATAAAGAGTGGTGCAGTCATAGTATTCCGGGGTAATAGAAGTGCCTGCGCCCAAGGAAAACCATGTTACCGGCACTCCATAGCCCAGTCCGGAAGGTCGGGAAACGGTCATAGCGTCCCGGATCGGGCGAACCTGGGAAAGTGTAAAAGGGACATTGTTCATACAGCAGTTTCCTCCCGCAGAGCAACCGGAACGATGCTGCGCACCGACCGCCCCTGATAATGCAGTTCATCCACCAGCACCTGAACATCAAAAGAATACGAGATGTTCTCCTCGTTCAAGATCTCCGCAGCTGGACCGTAGAAAAATTCGCCTTTGCGGTTCAGCATCAGGGCTTCGTCCGCCACGCTCATGGCGTTGGTGGGATAGTGGGTATTCATGATGGCACTGATGCCGGATTCATGCGCCAGCCGCTCCACCATATTCAGCACTAAGATCTGATTGTGGAAATCCAGACCGGTTTCCGGCTCGTCCAGAATGATGAGCTTCGGCTCGTTGATGAGGGCACGGGCAATGAGCACCATTTGTAGTTCACCGCCGCTCATCCGGTTGCAGTCCTTGTTGGCAAGACGGGTGATCCCCACCCGTTCCATCATGGCTTCCGCCATTTCGATTTCCTCTTTGCCGGGTTGCTGAAAGGTTCCGAGATGCGCACTGCGCCCCAGCAGAACCATTTCCAGACCGGTGTAGGAAAAAGCGAAGCCACGGGACTGCGGAATGTAGGAGATAGTGCTCCAGACATCCTTCGGCTTGAGGGTGTGGATATCCTTCCCATAAAATAGGGTTTTTCCGCTGTGCCATGGCAGCAGACCGATCATGCACTTGAGCAGGGTGGTTTTACCAATGCCGTTTGGACCAAGAATCGCAAGGATGTGACCTTCTTCCAGACGCAAATTGATATTTTCGAGAATCACAGGCTGCTTCGGGTAGCCGAAGCAACCGTTCTGCACTTCCAAGATCATTGCAGATTGCTCCTTGTTTTATTCAACAGAGAAATAAACGCCGGTGCACCGATGATAGCGGTGAGAATGGAAAGGGGCAGCTCGATGATGCTGATGCTGCGGGACAGGGTATCGATCAGGATCATAAAGCTGGCACCCAGACTGAGACTGAGGGGCACCACATAACGGTTGTTGCTTCCAACCAGCATCCGGGATGCGTGCGGGATCAGCAGACCAATCCAGCCCACCTGACCGCACATGGAAACGGCTGAAGCCGTGACCAGCGTAGATGCAACAATAAACAGCATCCGGGTCTGTTTGATGTTGATGCCGCTGGCACGAGCCTCGTCATCACTCAGTGAAAGGATGTTCAGCCGCCAGCGCAGCAGATAGATGATGATGATTCCCGCAACGATAAGTGGGCAGCCAATCAGGATCTTCTGGTAACTGGCACTGGTAAAGCTGCCCAAGAGCCAGTAGGTGATCTCCGGCAGCTTGTCCTGCGGATCGGCAGTATATTTCAACAGCGAACCCAGTGCGTTGAACAGAGATGATGCAATCGTACCGGCCAGCACCAGATAAACCATAGAATGCCCATCACTCTTGCCTGCGATTTTCAGAGTAAAACAGACGGAAATCAGGCCAAAGACCAAGGCGATGAGCTGCGTTTCCAGAATACTGCAAGACAGGATAATAGCAAGAATTGCACCCACACAGGTGCCGCTGGTTACACCCAAAATATCCGGTGTGGCAAGCGGATTGGAGAATAAGGATTGATAGGTATTGCCTGCGCAAGACAGACCTGCGCCGACGATGATGGCCGTCAGAATGCGGGGCAGCCGCAGATTGATGACGATGGAGTAGTTCTGTACATTTGAGGTGCTCCCACCCGTCAGAGCAGTGCGCAAAGCTGTGAGAACTTCGCCTACCGGAACATTCATTCGTCCAAAGCACAGGCAGATGAGTGCGGTCACAAGGGGAAAAGCGAACATCAATACCACAGCCAGAGGAGTGAACCGGCCTTTTTTGATCCAGATGGTATCTTTCATCAGTACAGCAGCATTTCCTCCAACTCGTCATCTGTCACATCGTAGCCGTACCATGTCTTGTAATATTCCTTGATGGTATCGCCCAGCGGATAATCGGCAAAAGCATCCGGGTAGGTGTTGCAGGCCAGCCATGCCAGCACCAGCGGAGCATCCGGATTCGGGGTAAACCAGTTCCACATACCGAGGGTCGTATTGTAGACACGGCCATTCTGTACTGCGGTCAGGGTGGAGAAGTCAGCACCGTCCACATTCCCGCTCAGCACGTCCTCGGTGCGCAGGGGCTGCAGGCCGGGACCATCCAAGAAAAGAATATCGGGATCCCAGCTATAAATCTGCTCCATGCTGGCCTGTGCAAAGCCAGTGGCTTCCAGTGCCTTGTCCGTTACGCCCAGACGCTTCATCCAGTAGGTTCCAAAGGTGCCCTGACCGGATACCTGCGGCACACCGTCTGCATACTTCCACAGAATCAGCGCACTGGGGCGATCCGTTTGAGGAATTTCCGCAATACGGGCTTCCACATCGGTCACGATCTCATCACCGGCAGCAACAAAGGCGTCGGTCTTGCCCGGCTCGTTGAAGATCTGCTCCAGCAGCTTCAGCCACTCTTCGTAACGTTCAATGGGATCAGCTTCCGTAGATGCGCCCACGGTAGCGAAACCGATGGAGGGGATTCCGCTGGCCTTCAGGATTTCGGCATGGGAGGAGTTGCCAGCATTGTACAGGATAACATCAGGGTTCAGCTTCATGATCTCCTCGATGTTCAGGTCGCTCTGAGCATAGACCGTATCGCTGGACTCCAGAAGCTCCGGGGCGATATTCTTCAATACAGTGTCAGAAATGACCGACTTGAAAGAGCCGCAGTAACCCACAATGTAGGGAGCACTGCCCTCAAAATAAGCCATGTAGGTGGACAGGATTGGAATCTGGTCGATGACGACACGGGTGACCTTATTAGGCACTTCTACTTCGTTGCCGCCGTGGTCTACGACGGTATGGGTACCGGTCTCATCCATAGATGCGGCAGAGGAAGTTGCTTCGCTGGATACAGCGGAAGAAGCCACAGAAGAAGCCGTGCTGCTGGAAGAAGAACCGCAGGCGGCCAGAACACCGGCTGCACTTACAGCAGCCATGGCAGTGATAAACGAACGACGAGAAATTTTTTTCATGGAAAACTCCTTTGATAAATCAATGGTTCTTTGGTTGTGGCAGTTAGTTAGTAATAACCAACCGCAGAGCATTTTATCAAATTCACTTTCCTTTGTCGGTTGCTATGGCAACGGCAGCGTAAATTTATGTGATGGTAAAAATAGCAACAAAAATAGGGTGCGACCCTGAATAGGACGCACCCTGCCATCGCAATTCACGATTTGATTCGTTGATAACAACCGTGAATTGCATATCGTAAACAAGTTGTTGAG
>ERZ827197.3018-NODE-3018-length-10200-cov-7.424248_pt1 | contig 10200 bp, 7 predicted proteins | sample MGYA00519867_ERZ827197 | MGnify/ENA primary metagenome ERZ827197 (study PRJEB31778, sample SAMEA3449278) | human gut metagenome | biome: human gut; feature: human-associated habitat; material: faeces | place: United Kingdom | collected 2010/2012 ...
GGATGTTCTCCATGATGGTGCCCTTGAACAGCCAGGTGTCCTGCAGCACCATGCCGAAGCCCTCGCGCAGGGCACTGCGGTCAAAGTCGCGGATGTCGTGGCCGTTCAGGGTGATGGAGCCGGAATCCACATCGTAGAACCGCATGAGCAGCTTGACCATGGTGGTCTTGCCAGCACCGGTGGGGCCAACGATGGCGACCTTCTGGCCGGGCTGCACCTTACAGCTGAAATCGTGGATGATGGTCTTTTCGGGCACATAACCGAACCGGACATGGTCAAAGGTGACCTGACCATCGATGCAGGCAGGGTCTGCCCGGCGGGCAGGGTCGGCCAGCTGATCCTCTTCGGGCTCGTTCAGGAACTCGAACACGCGCTCGGCAGCGGCGGCCATGCTCTGCAGCATGTTGGACACCTGTGCCAGCTGCTGGATGGGCTGGGTGAAATTGCGGACATACTGAATAAAAGCCTGGATATCGCCGATGGTGATGATGCCGTTGGCGGCAAAGATGCTGCCGACGATGGCAACAGCCACATAGCCCAGGTTGCCCACAAAGTTCATAATGGGCTGCATCAGGCCGGAGAGGAACTGGCTCTTCCAGGCGGATTCAAACAGCTTGTCGTTGGCGGCGTTGAAGTCCTCCAGCACGGCAGCCTCACGGTTGAAGGCCTTGATGACATTGTGGCCGGAGTAGACCTCCTCCACCTGACCGTTCACAACGCCCAGGGTGGCCTGCTGGGCCTTGAAGTATTTCTGGCTGAACCTGACCACCAGCATCACCAGTACCAGAGAGACGGGCAGGATGAGCAGTGCGATCAGGGTCATTTTGGGGCTGATGGACAGCATCATGATCAGCACGCCGATCATGGTGGTAATGCTGGTGATGAGCTGGGTCACGCTCTGGTTCAGGCTCTGGCCCAGGGTGTCCACATCGTTGGTGATGCGGGAGAGCACCTCGCCGACCGTCCGCTTTTCAAAGTAGGCCAGCGGCAGGCGGTTGATCTTCTCGCTGATCTGGCGGCGGAAATCATAGCAGACCTTCTGGGAAAGGCCGGTCATCAGCCAGCCCTGAATGAAGCTGAATGCCGCAGAGCAGAGGTACATGGCCAGCAGGATGAGCAGGATCTTGCCGATGTAGGCAAAGTCGATGCTGCCGATCCCCCGCAGCTTGGCAATCCAGCCGGTGGCAAGGGCCGTGGTGGCCTTGGCCAGAATTTTGGGGCCTGCGATATTGAAGATAGTGGAAAGGATGGCAAAGACCATCACAACGATGAGGAAGAGCTTATACTGGCGCAATGCGCTGAGAAGCTGCCGCAGAGTGCCCTTGAAATCCTTGGCGCGCTCGGTGGTCTGTTTTCCGGGTCTCGGCATATCACTCATCCTCCTTTCCGGTGTTCAAATCCTGCAGGTTGAGCTCCTTCTGGCTCAGCTGGCTCCTGGCAATCTCCTGATATTCAGGGCAGGTGGCCATGAGCTGCGCATGAGTGCCCTTGCCCACCAGCCTGCCGTCATCCAGCACCAGGATCTGATTGGCGTGGAGGACGGTGGAAATGCGCTGGGCCACGATGATCACAGTGGCATTGTCGGTCTCTTCCTTCAGCGCACGGCGCAGGGTGACATCCGTCTTGTAGTCAAGGGCAGAGAAGCTGTCGTCGAACAGATAGATCTTCGGCTCCTTGGCAATGGCACGGGCGATGGAGAGCCGCTGCTTCTGGCCGCCGGATACGTTGGAGCCGCCCTGTGCAATGGGGCTTGCATAGCCCTCGGGCTTTGCGTCGATGAACTCGGTGGCCTGTGCGATGGAAGCCGCCTTCTTCATGCCCGCATCGGTGATCTGCGCACCGCCGAATTTCAGGTTGCTCTCGATGGTGCCGCTGAACAGAACGCCCTTCTGGGGAACATAGCCCAAAAGGCTGTGGAGCTGCTCCTGCGGCATCTCCCGCACATCGATGCCGTCGATGGTCACGCGGCCGCCGGTGACATCATAAAAGCGGGGGATGAGGTTGAGCAGGCTGGATTTGCCGCAGCCGGTGGAGCCGATGATGGCTGTGGTCTCGCCGGGATTTGCGGTAAAGCTGATGTGCTCCAGCGCGTCGCTGTCGGCACCGGGGAAGCGGAAGCTGACATCCTCGAACCGGACCACGCCATCCCAGACCTTCTTTTCAAGGGCGGGCTTTGCGGTGGCAGCGTCGGGATCATGGATGGAAGCCTTGGTGCGGCAGACTTCGTCGATACGGTCAGCAGCCACACCGGCACGGGGAAGCATCACGGCCACCATGGCCAGCATCAGGAAAGACATGACGATCTGCATGGTGTAGGTGATGAATGCGATCATCTCGCCCACCTGCATGGTGCCGTTGTCCATGGCCTTGCCGCCGAACCAGACGATCAGCAGGCTGGTGCCGTTCATGATGAGGGTCATAAAGGGCATCATGGCAACCATGGCATGGTTGGTGAACAGCTGGGTGCTCATCAGGTCTTTGTTGGCCTTGTCGAAGCGCTCCTCCTCAAACTTTTCACGGCTGAAGGCACGCACCGGCATGATGCCGGTCAGAATCTCGCGGCTGACGAGGTTCAACCGGTCCACCAGCTTCTGCATGATCTTGAACTTGGGCATGGCCACACTCATCAGGAAGAGGATGAGCAGCAGCAGAACGGCCACATCCAGCACGATGATCCAGGAAAGGCCGGTGCTGCTGTTCAGCACATGCAGCACGCCGCCAATGCCCAGAATGGGCGCATAGGCCACCATGCGCAGCAGGATGACGCAGACGAACTGCACCTGCTGGATATCGTTGGTGGTGCGGGTGATGAGGGATGCGGTGGAAAAATTCTCGATCTCCGCATTGGAAAAGCCGATAACGCTGGAGAAGGTCTCCCGGCGCAGGTCGCGGCCGATGGCGGCAGATACCCGGGAGGCAAGGAAGCCTACGGCCACAGCCACGGCTACCATCAGCAGGGTGAGCGCCAGCATCTGGCCGCCCACCCGGAAGAGGTAACCCATCTGCACATCCTGCGCAACGCCCTGCGCCTCGTATTCCAGCTGCACCAGCAGCAAAGACTGGCTTTTCAGGTTTTCCAGCAGGGTGCTGTCCATTTGGCTCATGGCACCGTCCAGCTGCTTTTGCAGCATACTGCGGTCAAAGCCGGGCATCTGGCTCATGGCGGCAAACTGGCTGCAAACAGTGTCCAGATCCGCTGCCGTAGGGGTGACGGTCTCAGTGTCCGCGTCCGCAGCGGCAGAGGGCGTCTCGGCAAGGCCGGTCATGCCCATGCTGTTCTGTCCAGCGGGGGTGTTGGCGGCCTGTGTAGCAGCCATATACAGCACGATGTCCGGGGTGGTCACGGCCTCTTCCAGTGCGGTGCGCTCGTCCTCGGTCAGGTCGGAGCGCAGCTGCAACACGCCATCGTCCTGCAGGTAGTACTGGTAGGCGTTTTGCAGCTTCTGCGCATCCTCCTCGCTCATCAGCAGGCTCAGCGCGTCCAGCGTACTCTGGCGCACCGTCTGGGGCAGGGGGCTTTCAATGCCGCCCTGCTGGATGCCGGTGTCCACGATCTTGCTGGTGTAGTCCGGCAGGGCAAGGTCGCAGTACGCCTGCACGAACAGCAGTGCGAACACCACAAGGCAGACCGCCCAGTGCCGGGCCAGCTGCTTAAAGATCTTTGTCATGGTTCGTTTCTCCCTTCGGGTCAATGTTGCGCGCGGCATTTTCCGCAAGAATGGCATCCATCAGCGCGCCGCGCAGCGCGTCCATCTGGGCTACCTGCTCCGGCTCTAACCGTGCCAGCACGCTGGCAAAGTAGTCGCGCAGAGCCTGCTCACACTGGTGGCACAGCTCGTACCCCTTGGGGGTGATGCGCACCAGCGTTTTGCGGCGGTCGGCGGGGTCCGGTTCCCGCACCACGGTGTCGTCCTGCTCCATGAGCCGCAGCCCGCGCGAGACCGCCGGCAGCGGCTGACGAATCTCCCGGGCAAGGTCGGAGACATAAATGGCGCCGTCCTTTCCGTGACAGTTGATGGCGTGCAGCAGGCCTTCCAGCATATTGAAGTGGCATTTGGGGCAATCGGCCAGCGCCGCCCGCATCCCGGCCTTGGATGCCTTGCTCAGCTGCCCGATATAGTGGCACATCCCCTGAAAGCTGGGGGTGCTTGGCTCGGACACGACAGTCCCTCCTCGTTTGCATTTTTTTGGATACTTAACAGTTGTTAAGTATTAACGCCTGATAAGCATATTCCTTTTGCTGCCGGATTGCAAGGGAATAGGGAAATATTAAACAAAAATTCACAAAAAACTTGTAGGTTTTGTCAATGCGCAAACCGGCTCTCGCTGCATAAAAATAAAGGACAGGCAGAAACGGAGGGTGCAGATGGAGCAGGGATTCCAAGTATTGTTGCAGGTATTCGGCGGATTGGCGCTGTTTTTATACGGGACGGACAGCCTGTGTCGGGCGGTGCAGCAGGGAGCGGGCAGGCGTCTGCGCAGCCTGCTGGCGCGGTGCACCGCAAACCCGGCGGCAGGGCTGCTGACCGGTGCTGCGGTAACGGCGGTGCTGCAAAGCAGCTCGGTGGTCACGGTCATGGTGATTGCCTTTCTGGCGGCGGGGCTGTTGCAGCTGCGGCAGGCGGTGCCGGTGGTGTTCGGAGCGAACATCGGCACAACGGTCACGGCGCAGCTGCTGGCGTTCCGGGTGGAAAGCTGGCGGTATCTGCTGCTGTTTGGCGGGGTGCTGCTCTGTCTGGCCTGTAAAGGCTGGCGGGGCCGCTGCGTGGGCGAGGCAGTGTTCGGCTTTGGGCTGCTGTTCGAAGGCGTCACCGTGATGCGCAGCGCCATGGAGCCGCTGTTGCAAAGCCCTCTGCTCCGGCTGGAGCTTGCCCGGGTGCAGCAAAGTCCCCTGCATGGGCTGCTGGCGGGCGTCTGCATGACCTTAACGGTGCAAAGCAGCTCTGCCACAGTGGCGCTGCTGCAAAGCATGGCGGCGCAGCCCGGGGCAGACGGCGTGCACAGCCTGCTGGGGCTGACGGCGGCCATTCCCATTTTGCTGGGGGATAACATCGGCACCACCATCACGGCGGTGCTTGCCGCCATCGGGCAGGGAAGAGACGCCAAGCGGGTGGCGGCAGCCCACGCCATTTTTAACCTGAGCGGAGCGGCGGTGTGCTGCGCACTCTTGCAGCCCTTTGCGGCGCTGGTGCGGCTGTGCTCGCCCGCAGGGGTGGAGTGCGCCGTGATCGCCCGGCAGATCGCCAACGCACACACCTTATTCAACGTACTGTGCGCGCTGGTGTGGCTGCCCCTGACCGGGCAGATGGTGCGGCTGGTCTGCGCGCTGCTGCCCGATAAAAAACGACCGCAAGAACGGTTGTAAACCGGAGCGGGGAATGGTATACTGAAGCAGACGATACTATTATATATAAAGGACGGAATGCAATGAAACGGAAAATCGGCAGGCTGTGCATGGTGCTGGGCGCGGTGCTGATCTTATGCGCCGCCGGGTTGCTGGGCTACAACCGGTGGGATGCCGCCCGGGCAGAAAAGGCTTCGCAGGAAGTATTGGGCGAGCTGGAGCAGACCATGCAAAAGACCATTACGGAGCACCAGCAGGAAAACGAGACTGCAGCCCCGCAGCCGGTGCTGGACCCGACGCAGGAGATGACCACCGTGGAGGTGGAAGGGCGGGACTACATCGGGGTGCTTTCCATCCCGGCGGTAGAACGGGAGCTGCCGGTGATGGCGCAGTGGAGCTACGCCGGGCTGAAGATCGCCCCCGGGCGGTACAGCGGCACCACCTATGGCGATGATCTTGTGATCTGCGGCCACAACTACGCAATGCACTTCAGCCCCATCAAGTGGCTGGCCATCGGCAGTTCGGTCTATTTTACGGATGCAGACGGTCTGCGCTGGAGCTATGAGGTGGAGAGCGTGGAGACTTTGCGCCCCACCCAGATCGAGGAGATGACCACCGCTACCGAGACGGACAACTGGGATCTGACCCTGTTCACCTGCACCTCCGGCGGCGGTTCCCGCTACGCGGTGCGCTGTGTGCGGACAGGCTACCCCGTCCGTGTGACGGACGCGGCAGAATAATGCTTTGCACAGCAGGATGATTTGGAAGGGCTTCCGCTTTGCTATAGCCATTATCAGCGGAAAATTTATTTTTAATTTCGGGATAGCGGAGCGTCTGCGGACGCTCCGCTATCCCATTTTCACAGGAGGGGGCGTGACGGAAAACGGCAGCTCCAGCGCCTGTTTCCTGCGGAAATGCGGCGCTGCGGGGACTGCCAAAGACCTGATCTCCGAGGAAAATGGCCGTGTACAGCGTGAGCAGACTGGGGAGCATACGCTGTTTTTTACGCAAAAATCCGCAAAAACGTTTGAAAGTCCTTTTTATGGTATCTGAATTATGCGATACTGTGTTCACCGGGAAAGCCCCGGAACAAAACAGAAACACAGGAGGGAAACACCATGAAGGATTTTGAGTTGCGTTATGTGGGCAGTCATGTGGAGGTATACACCGGCAGTGGTGTGTTCCTGTTTTCGGCCGACACAGTGCGGGAGGCCATGGAAGAGCTGGCCGGGTAAGCGGCGGCATATCGCATCTGGGAAAGCTGAATGTAAAATGTATGTAAAATAACGGAAAGCTTTTTGTTTGCCACCCGGAAATATGTTGCGGAATGTGTGAAAAAAGTAATTTTCGTGTAAAATAAACCTTGTTGAGACGCCCCCTTTGATGGTATAATAAAAATAAGCGGCTTCCGGAACAGTGCAGGCGTTGCGCGTGCAAGGTTCCGGCGGCTGTGTGCTGTAAAGGATAAAAAGGGAAGTTTCATATTAGGAGTATCGTTATGGATATCACACACATTACCTCTCTGCTGGGCGGCGTTGCGCTGTTCCTGTACGGCATGTCCATCATGGGTGCCGGTCTGGAAAAGCTGGCAGGCGGCAAGATGCAGGGCGTATTGCAAAAGCTTACCTCCTCTACCATCAAAGGCGTGATCTTCGGCACACTGATCACCGGCGTCATCCAGTCGTCGGCTGGTACGGTGGTTATTTGTGTCGGTCTGGTCAACTCCGGTATCATGACACTGACGCAGTCGGTAGGCGTGATCATGGGTGCAAATATTGGTACTACGGTAACAGGTCAGTTGATCCGCATGGCGGATATCTCAGGCGACAGCCTGTGGCTGACCTTGATCCAGCCCAAGACCTTTGCCCCCGTGGTGGCGTTTATTGGCTGCATTTTTTATGTGTTCCTGCGCAATGCCAAAAAGAAGAATATCGGCCAGATCATGCTGGGCTTCGGCATTCTGTTTACCGGCATGAGCCTGATGGATACCGGCGTTGCTCCCCTGCGGGAGAGCGCCGTCTTTCAGAATCTGTTTGTCACCATGACCAACCCCATTCTGGGCGTTCTGGTGGGCGTGGTGGTCACCGTGATCATCCAGTCCTCCTCCGCTTCGGTGGGTATTCTGCAGGCACTGTCCAGCACAGGGCTTGTCACCTTCAGCTCTGCCATTCCCATCATTCTGGGTGCGCATATCGGTACGGCGTTCACCCCGCTGCTCACCATCGGCGGCTCTTCCAAGGATGGTAAGCGGGCAGCGCTCATCCACCTGTACTTCAACGTCATCGGCAGCGTGATCCTGCTGGCGCTGATCTATGCGGTGCAGTTCACCATCGGCATCCCCATGTGGGGCGATGTGATGAACAAGAGCTCCATTGCAAACATCCATACTTTGTCCAGCGTATGCGCCATGCTGCTGTTCCTGCCTTGCAGCGGAGTGCTGAGCCGCTTGGCGATGCTCACGGTGCCCAGCAGCGTGGAGGAAGCACAGGAGCTGAGCATGCCGGTGCTGGACGAGCGTCTGTACAAGAGCCCAGCTGTGGCTTTGCAGCAGGCGAAGAATGCGGTGATCAAGATGTCCCGCCGCGCCGCCCGCAACGTGGGTCTGGCCGCGCCGCTGCTTTTGAAGATGGACGAGGAGACCGTGAGCGCCATTAAGGTGCGCGAGAACCTGATCGACCGCATGGAGGTGGAGATCACCAACTACCTGATCAAGCTGACAGATCAGGAGCTGGGCGACGACGAAAGCCACGCGGTGACCGAGCTGCTGAACTTTGTTACCGAGTTCGAACGCATCGGCGACTATGCCGTGAACATCATGGAAAAGGCCGAGGAGCTGTACGACAAGGAAGCCAGCTTCAGCGAGAGCGCCAAAAAGGAACTGCAATTGCTGGATGCCGCATTGGAGCGCATTCTGGTTCTGACGGACGAGGCCTTTGAAAACGATGATGTCCAGAAGGCTGCACAGGTGGAGCCGCTGGAGGAGATCATTGACGTGATGGTGGAGCGCCTGCGCGACCAGCACATCCGCCGTCTGAAGGACGGGATCTGCTCCATCGACACTGGCGTGGTGTTCCTTGATGTGCTGAACAACGCTGAGCGTATCTCCGACCACTGCTCCAACATTGCAGTGCGCATGGTGGGCATGGAAGCCGGCGAGGACTACGACTCCCACACCCTGAAAAGCATTATGCACCACAACCCCAGCAAGGACTATATGCTGGAGTACGAGCAGTGCCGCAAGGAGTACCTTGTGCCGCTGGAAGAAATGGAAGCATAAAATATTTTTGTTTTTAAATAAGCCGGGCCTGCGGGTCTGGCTTATTTTGCGCTTTCACGCAGGAATATGCAGTAGGCGCTGCCGTATATCTTTGCAATCCCCCTCGTGAAAATGGGATAGCGGAGCGTCCGCAGACGCTCCGCTATCCCGAAATTAAAAATAAATTTTCCGCTGAATATGGCCAGAGCGCAAGCGGAGGCCATTGAAAATCGTTAGCCCTGCCGCGCATTTACTCCCCCAGATCCTCCAGCAGCAGGTCCAGCTCCCGGGGGCTGTTGACCACGAGCCCGCGCTTGATGCGTAAGGCGTCGTTTTCGGGCAGAAGGTTGGTGTAGATGCCGGTCACGCGGATCAGGGTGCCCGGGGTGCCGTCGGCGCGGCAGGTGTACACCGCCACCCGCCCGCCGCTGTCTTGCAGGCAGTAGCGGGCGGTGTCCGTCTGGGGCACTGCCTGCGCGGCAAGGCTCAGGGGAGAGGCGGGGTCGGTCTCAGACCCGGCGGGGCTTTGAGACAGCGGCAGCTTTGGCAGCGCCATCCAGAACAGACTGAATACAATGGTGAATACGCAAAGCCCGTAGAACAGGCAGACAGACAGCTTGCGCATAAAAAACACTCCCTTCCCCGGTAAGTATGCCCCGTTTTGGCGGATGGCAGACAATTTTCACACGCAGATACTGTACTTTCCACAAGAGAGTGTGTTATACTATTTATATCTGCTCAGCGCGCAAAGATTGGTTCTTGCCCGGCTGGAGCTTGCGTGCTATAATATGGTATTGCAGTTTGAAATTTCGTGTCACAAACGTTGTGGATAAAGCCCGGTGCAGCTATGCCCGGCAACAGTCTTGAAATGTCAGGAGGCGATCCCTATCTCCAACAATGAGATGAGAAAGATCCACCGGGGCGGCGAGGAGCAGCCTGCCCGCCCGGTGGGACGTAAGGTCAATGTTTCCCAGAGCCGCCGCGAAGCACGCCCCGCAGTGGAAAACCGTACCCGCGCGCCCAAGGCACCCAAAAGCCCCAAGCCGCCAAAGGAAAAGAGCAAGCATCCCGTTCTGCGGTTCATCGGCCGCACCCTTGCTACGGTGCTCTGCCTCGGCATTATGCTGGGCAGCGTGGTGGCCGTGGGCATGGTGTTCTATGTGGTGCAGGCTACTGCCAACGACGGTGACCTGCTGGACTTGGACAACATTCAGCTGAGCCAGTCCAGTATGGTGGTAGCTACCGACCCGGATACCGGCGCACAGGTGGAGTATGCCACCCTGCGCTCCTCCAACAGCCACCGCGTATGGGCAGACCTTGAGCAAATCCCCTCCAATTTGCAGTATGCCTTCATCTGCACCGAGGATAAGGACTTCTACTCAGAGCCTGGCGTCAACTTCAAGCGCACCATCGGCGCAATGATCAATGAGTATCTGCTGCCCATTTACAGCTCCAAGCAGGGCGCATCCACACTGGAACAGCAGCTCATCAAGAACCTGACCGATGACAACAGCGCCAGCGGTATCGATGGCGCATTGCGCAAGGTGCGCGAGATCTACCGCGCCCTCTGCCTGAGCCGCAGCTACTCCAAGGAGACCAT
>ERZ827197.3032-NODE-3032-length-10175-cov-6.157016_pt1 | contig 10175 bp, 11 predicted proteins | sample MGYA00519867_ERZ827197 | MGnify/ENA primary metagenome ERZ827197 (study PRJEB31778, sample SAMEA3449278) | human gut metagenome | biome: human gut; feature: human-associated habitat; material: faeces | place: United Kingdom | collected 2010/2012 ...
AAGGTCATTTTTCCATGTGAAAGACGATCTTCGCATTTTTCATTTTGAACCTATCACCAAAATTAGCCAGCTAATGCCATTAGCAGAATTTTCGGTTTCAGCTAATAAAATCAGGTTTCCAGCTAATGAAGCCCCATAAAGCACCTTTTGAACTCTGTTTCCCGGCTCTCTGCTAAAATTGGTAGCCGCTTTCCTGTAAATCCATGTAAATACAAGATAAACTGTGTAAATCTATTTTTCACATTCCTACCAGAAACCGTGCAAAACACTTTTCTCCATACATAGCGCGTTCACTCGCTGTTCTCTCGGAACAGAAAGAGGAACGCGCTTTTTTGTTTTCGGGCTGAACTTCCCGAATCCATCAAAGGAGGGTTTACCAATGAAAAAAGTTCTGACCGTCACGATGGACGGTATCCGCTACCATGCTTCCCGCCCGGCAGATTGCCGGCACTGCTTCTTCTGGAAGAACCGAAAGAAGGGCTGCGTTCTCGGCAAAGAGAACTGCTACTATCTGATCGAGCCGCCCAAAGGCCCCAGCAAGTGCGAAGGGTGCCCCTACAAGCGGGCAAAGCCCTGTGTGCTGGTTCCCTGCTACAAAGACCTGATGGCACCGCTGGAGAAACGAGGTGATGCCAAGTGAGCCACAAGCGAAACGAAGCTCTGCGCCATGTTCAGCACTCCATGCACCATGTGATCGCCGCTGGCGAAGGTTCCGACCGTGCCCCGGACAGTTGCAAGCTGTGCCCGTACTATCGACCCGATTTCAAGTTCCGCACCTGCCTGTATGCCCACTGCCCTTATAAGAAGCAGGTCAATGTATTCCGTTCCACACCTGAAAAATGGGATATTCTCTATGCCCGAAAAAAAGCCGACAAGAACCGCAGACCTTGATTACTTCTATGGGCAGTCCAGCGAGCTGTTCTCCTTCTACCGGATTCCCAAGCTGTTGTTTCAGGATAGCCGCTTCCAACTGCTTTCCACAGATGCCAAAACGCTGTACGGTATCCTGCTCGACCGCATGAGCCTTTCAGCCCGGAATGGTTGGTTGGACAAAGCTGGGCGGGTATTCATCATCTATACCGTGCAGGAAGTGCAGGATTCACTGGGCTGTGCCGATAAAAAGGCTACCAAGCTGCTGCGAGAACTGGAAGAGTACGGCCTGATCGAACGCAAACGAAGGGGGCTGGGCAAGCCCGATCTCATCTATGTGAAGAATTTTTCGTCAGAATCGTCAAAACTACGCTTTCTGAATCGTGATAATGACGATTCTGGAGTCGTCCAGAATACGCTTCAAGACCCGGCCAAACTACGATGTAATAAGACTGAGAGAAATAATACAGAGATAAGCGATACTGATCCTATCTCTTCCGATGAAAACGACTGGATGAGCGAACGTGAACAACTGGAAGAATATTTTTCTCAGGCTTTGGAGGTAGACCTTCTGCTCCGGCTTTGCCCGGATGATGAGGACACCATCTATCAAATCGTGAATTTGCTGGTGGATACCTGCGCTACCAACCGTAAGCTACTGCACATTGCCGGGGACGATAAACCTGCCGAGGTGGTACGCAGCCGGTTTATGAAGCTGAACGCCGACCATATCCGTTTTGTGCTGAAGTGCCTTGCAGAGAACAGCAGCCCAATCCGAAACATGAAACAATATCTGCTCGCTTCTCTGTACAACGCACCCACCACCATGCAGCTTTCCTACCAGAACCAAACCAACCACGACTTAGCGGCAAAATCAAAGAAAGCATAAAAGCCCCCGCAGAACAGAATCATTCCAGTTCCATCTGCGGGAGCTTGTCTTTGATAGAGTCAAAAAGTGCCTTTCATGGCCTTTTTGAATTCGTCAACTGTCATCTTTGCTTTTGCAGCAGCAACTTCCACGCTCAGTGTGCCGTCCTTGACCAGTTCAGCCAGAGCTAAGAATTTTCCTTCTTCTACGCCCTGCTTAATACCCTTCCGAATGCCAATCTCAATGCCTTCTTCTTTCACACCTTGACTCAGGTTGCACATTTCGAGCACCTCTCTTTCCAATGTTGTGGTCATCGGAACACCAAAATCTTCTGTAAGAATTTTCTTCTTTTCTTCTGCGGCTCTGGACGAAGACAGGAGCACTTCCAGAAATTTCAGTATCCCAGTATAGTTTTCTGTACCCGGTTTTCCCAAGCAGACCATGACAACACTCATCAGGTCATAGTTTTCCACCTTTTCAGCAGCATTTCCAACGATAGGCTCCGCCTTGATGGAGTATTGCGTGACGGAATTCTGAAATTCTTCGGGCGGGTTAGTACAGACCCAGATGGAGTAAACTTTCTTGATTTTTCCGTATTCCGATTTTGTAAACACAGAACCATGCTGTGCAGAAATCATTCGGCTGCAATAGTAGATTGCCCGCTTCGTGAGCGGGTAGCCCGGTTTGAACTTATTTTGGGCTTCCACATTGATGATGAGCCGGATCAGCTCTTCCGGCTCTGCGTCAGACTTCGGCGCAATAGCGTTGAAGCGGACATCGTAGTAGATGGTGCCTTCCGTCAGCGTTGCATCCTCACTGTTGCTGCCGCTGATGGTGCTGTCCGCCGTGGAATGATGCACACGGTTTGTATCATCTGCATGAACACCGACCGTGCCGATTTCCGGCTCCCCTTCGATGTACTTTTCCGCAATCTCATGGACTGGGCAGGAGCGGTACTCCTCTACGCAGCCCTTCATGATATGCGCCAGCACGAGCTTGTTTGCCAGCAACTTTTTAGTGGCCTTATCATACCGGGCTTCATTTTCCGTCTGTCCAATGGTATGGGCAAGATGATTTTCTACCATGCGCTGGTTTTCCATCGGCGTTCACCTCCTTGCGTGGATTCAACAGCATTCCAAGCCACTATCGTAACTTCATATTACCATAAAGAACCGGCATTATCAATAAGTCATCTGTAAACTTTTCGATACTATGCCGTTCTTTCCAAACGAAGGCGAGGTGAAATTTATCTCCAAGAAAGCAACCACGATTGCCATCGTCAACCAGAAAGGTGGCACCGGCAAGACCACAACCTGTGAAAATCTGGGCATCGGGCTAGCAATGGAGGGCAAGAAAGTTCTGTTGGTAGACGCTAACCCGCAGGGGTCACTTACCATCAGCATGGGCTCCCAACAGTCTCGCTTTTGTGCACACCTTATGCAATGTGAGAAAAGAAAAATTAACGTATATTCGTCCATATAAAATGTCCTGCCAGCCCAATGGACTTTCCTGACTGTAAGTACGACCACCAAGCCGCTGATTTTCAGGATGAAGCTGTTTGGGGCGTAATATGGTTGGCGGACAAGTGAGCTACAGGCCCTTGAGATATAGCTCACATGGGGTTCAGATGTATCGCATCCCAATTCACAATAAAATACGATGTGCCGTAAAAGCGCAACTTCTACTCTTGATGAATGGAAGATGCGCTTTTTACATTTGGCATCAAGTTATAGATTGACAAGAGGACGCATACACGATAAACTTTATATAGTATCATGTAAATCAGAAGGAGGCCAAACCATGGGCGTCAAGTATACTACCCCTTCCCAGCACAAGAGCAACCTCCGCAATGTGTATGGAACCTTTGCCATTGAGGGCATGACCATCAGCAAAGATACACGCAGCAACCTTGACCGCATTGGCAGCGGTCAGGCCAGCTATCAGCAGGTCGTGAATGAACTGCGTGCAAAGTACGCGAAGAAAGGCTGATTATGTTCTCAAAGTATGATGTCTACACCACAGTGCAGTCCATGTACTGCTACCCGGATACGGATGTTCTGATCAACAAGTTGAACATTCATGATAAAGCCGAACTCAAACAGGCCGAAGAAGAATTTACGGCTGTAAAGCAGATGGCTCTGTTACAGGAGCCAATCAAGGGACGTTTTACCAAAACTCACCTATTTCGGATTCACCGCTTCCTTTTTGAAGATGTGTACCCGTTTGCAGGGCGCATCCGCAAGGAGCAAATCAGCAAGGGGGACACGATGTTCTACCCGCCAGACCTGATTGGCCGGGAATTGGAACGTGTGTTCAAAAACATTCACTCCAAGAAGCTGCTTGCCGAACAAGATGAAGAAAAGCAGATTCAAAATCTGTCGCAAACGATGGCAGAGCTGAACATCATCCATCCCTTCCGCGAGGGAAATGGCCGTAGCACCCGTGAATTGATTCGCTGCATGGCGTTGGAATATGGTCTGCATATTAACTGGGGCAACACTGACCGGGAAACCTTGATTAACGCCGCAATCGCTGCCGTAGATGATGATATGGCATTCTGCAATGTTCTTAGACAGTGTATTGAATGAAAATCCAAATATCTCTGCGAAAAAACGCAACATCTATTTTAATCAAATGGATGTTGCGTTTTTGATTTTAGACCTTCAAACAGTTCTTACAATTGACGACAGTTGCAATATCTCTCATTTTTAAATGTGATTTAGCCAGAAGACTGATAATGTTCTTAGCATATATCTCAGCATTTTTATCGTCAGAAATATAGATTAAAATTAGTTTTGATTTCGCTCGTGTAGCCGCAACATAGTGGTTGCAAATATCTTGTTCCGTTGCCAATCGATAATCCGATGTAAATAAAACAACCTGATCAAATTCCAACCCTTTAGAGGAATGAAACGTAATCGCAATTCGTTGTAGTCCATCTATATTAAATGCCGGATGAAATTTTTTGTCGCAAATGGTTTCATACACTTTTTTACAATGCTCATCTTTCGTAGAGTAACCCAAAGAATTTGCTAATTGCTCAACTTCTTTGGCAAAGCTATCCTTATCCGCTTGCTTAAGATATTCATCCAAATGCTTCAACGAAATTTTAATGGTCTGCAAAATATGTTTGTTTCCTACTACCTCATTAGGGTTTTCATCTCTAAGGTCGTAGGCCGAATATGTGGAGAGAATAAAGTGCTTTGCAATAGCGTTATAAAGCCATGCTGCTTCAGTAGTAATATCCGAGATTGGAGTTTGAGGAACATATGTGAATTCTACTCCTTTTTCTGTTAGTTCTTTTGCACCAATCTCAGAATTTGCGTTGCTGTATCTTAACAGAGCACATCTTTTGTTCTTGTCTAAATAAGGTACTACAGCCGAAACCCAATTTGCAGTTGTAGTACATAGCATAACTACCGAAGACAAATCATTGACCTTTTTATAAAGAGGTCTTGTCTCATCGCAAAGCAAATTAGAATAGTTTTGTATCTGCTGACAGGATTTATAATTATCCGTCATAACTTTTTTAGAGAAATCACCTCTAGTCCAAATACTCATAAACGCTTCAGGATATGCACCTCTCCACATATAAATCGACTGCTTTTCATCGCCAACAACGAAAGTATCTATTTTCAGAGTTTCACATAGATACATAAACAGTGCGTGCATGTCTTTATCGCAGTCCTGATATTCATCTACATAAATTTTGAAATATTTGGATTTCAAATATAACTGGCACGCACTTGAATTTTTCAGAATTTCAAGTGCCAGTTGAAATATAAAATTTTTCTTGCTGTTTATATATGAGCATAAGATTTGCTCCGTTCTTATTTTTTCTATCCCCTCATCAAGAGTACCCACTTTCACAGAGTAGTCTGTACTCATATCGAGTTTATAGTCTTTACCATAGACATCTTTCATAAATGGCTTGATGATTTCTTCGATGGCAAAACTATTGTTGGTTCCGATGAAATGATTGCTTACATCAATATTTAGACGTTCTTTAATTTCGGCAGCGGCCTTAATTGTAAACGTAATTGCAGCTACTACCTTGTGAGTGTGATTCTCTTCTATGTCGTGCATGATTTTAGAAACCATGGTATGTGTCTTTCCCGTTCCAGCACTCGCGCGAACAATTAAGTTCCCAGATGTTTCAACAATTTCTTTTTGTATCGGCGATAACATCATTCGGCAATCCTCTTTAGACAAGCAAAATTGTAGTGTTCAAAAATAAGTTCACAGTCGTTTTTGGTGAGTTTTTCGGCAAGTTCAACCATGTGATTGTTCTTTGCTTCCTGCAGATAGCCAATCACATTTCCATCGGCTGATGGAAGGTATTCAACCATTTTATCATGAATAACTTCATCCAAATCTTCTTCCAAACTGCATCTCGACAAATAGAGTGAATAATTGCTTCTAATTCGATCCAGTGTTTCTCTATTCTTATCGTATAGTTCGCGCTTTACCGCAACACTCTTTTCACTTACAGGATCTTCCGGAAGAATAGTTTCACCAATAAGACCATTTAATCGCATAAAACCTAATACGCTATATGTCTCTTTGTTACGCGGCTTTCTTAAGTCGTTATCAGTTTTCACAACATTATAAATTTTCAATGCGTTCAATATTGATTGGTAAGGCTTGAATCCAAATCCCCCCACCGAAAGTATATAAATCCCATCAGCTTCATAAAATGGCTTCTTTTCAGAAAGAACTTTTCCAAATAAAACCATTTCAGAAGGTCCTTCAACGAGCAAAACTTTATCGGCAAAAATAGCTTCTGTCAATCCACGATTTAGCATCTTGCGCTGCTCTTTGAATTCTTCGGGAACAACATAGAGAACACTGCGGCTTACGATTTTATCAGCATTGTATATGCGAACTAGATTCACCTGATCCATTTCTGCCAGTACATACGGTGAATGTGTTGTTATAAATAAATACTGATACTTGTTTTCAGAAAATAATACATGCGATAATGCAATTTGCATAGAGCGATGCAAATGGTTTTCAGGCTCTTCTATTAAAAACAAATTGATTTTCTTATCTTCTTCCTCTTTAGAAAGCAAATCAAAAATAGAATACACTAATAATTTCTTGCGTCCTTCACCTGAGGTGGGATATAGAGAATCATCCGCATCTTGTTTGATGTAGGGAACAATATTGGAATAAAGACCTTTTACAGCAATTTCAGACTTTACAGATACCGTTACAGCTTCATGTCTAAACTTTCTATATTCTGGAGCAATTTTTTCTTCAAAACTTTTTATGCCAGACAAACTGGAAATCTGTGCATTTAAACTATTACAAGTTTTCTGAATATCTTCTAGGGTACTTCTATCTTGCTCGTCATTGTTTACAAGAAGCGTATTAGCATTTTTCTTGAAAAGAGCATACAAATCCACATATGCATCTATGTAAATAACATTGAATACATAATCTATTTCAAAAAAAGTTCCATGAACTTTCATTTCCTCAAGTTCATCCAAGTCGCCACCCCAATATAGAATAGGTACGCCAACCATTTCTTTTTCATCGTAGGAGGCTGCTACTTTAATATAGACTTTATTTTGCCCTGAAAGAAGTGCACCTTTTAGCTTTGCCCGGAGTTTCTGACTGTCCGAATCACCTTGATCGCTAATATCAATCGTCACAATAATTTCAATCGGAGATCCTATATGTTTCTTATAATAATCTGTATCATTAAAGTTCTGTCGCCTAATGTCCTTATCAAAAACAAATCTTAATGCATATAAGAAATTGGTTTTTCCAACATCATTCATGCCAAAAAGAATATTTTTATTTGTCAACGCTACCGATATGTTTTCAAAATTTCGGAAATTCTTAATTGTCACCATATCAAATTTCATGGCACCGCATCTCCTCAGATAGCAACTCTCTTTTTACTCTAGCTACGACATTTCTGCGTACAAGACGATTGTAATATACAAATTATATCACAAATTAAGTGCGATTCAACAAGAAAGTATTGAATCTGCGCTTTTATTTTTGCCCACAACACATTTCAAAAGGAGGATGCCTATGGATAAAGACTTTATGCTGAACTATTTTAACAAAGCCGTACAGCCTGAATGGGAGGAACTGCTGAAAACACCGCGCTACCAACCAGCAGCAAGTAAGCGTGACGCAATCGAACGGGAGTTCTTTCGGATGCTGAACGATGAGCAGAAACGCAAGTACCTTGATTTGGAATCCGCCGTCATATTGGCAGAATGTGACATCGCAGAAGCTATGTATATGAAAGGTGCCGCAGACCGTGAGATGATGATCTGTTAATATCATGAGTTACGACTACTTCTATGGTCAGTCGGGCGAATTGTTTTCCTACTTCCGCATTCCGAAAGCTCTCTTTCAGGACAGCCGTTTCCGGCAGCTTTCCACGGATGCCCGGACACTGTACGGCATCCTGCTGGACCGCATGAGCCTGTCTGTAAAGAATGGCTGGATGGATGAGCAAGGCCGGGTGTATATCATCTACACTGTCCGGGAGGTGCAGGAATCCCTCTGTTGCGCCGAACACAAAGCTGTCAAGCTGTTCCGGGAACTGGAGCAGGCAGACCTCATTGAGCGCAAGCGGCGCGGACTAGGCAGACCCAGCTTAATCTACGTCAAGAACTTCTCGTCTGGATTGTCAAAAGCGCAAATGCAGAATTGCGAAAACAGCAATTCTAGTGTTGTCGTAAATGCAGTTCAGGTGCAGCCAAAATCGCAATCTAATAAGACTGATAAGAATAATACAGAGTGGAACGATCCTGACCCTATCTATTCCGGGGGAATCCGGGAGCAGCTTGAGGATTATTTTTATCAGTCATTGGAGGTTGACCTTCTGCTCCGGCTCTGCCCGGACGATGAGGACACCATCTACCAGATCGTGGACTTGCTTGTGGATACCTGCTCCACCAAACGCAAGATGCTGCGGATCGCCGGAGATGATAAGCCCACCGAGGTGGTATGCAGTCGGCTGAAAAAGCTGAATGTCTACCACATCCGTTTCGTGCTGGGTTCTCTGGCAGAAAACACCGCCCCGGTGCGGAACATGAAGCAGTATCTGCTGGCGATGCTCTACAATGCGCCCACCACCATGAACCTCTACTATCAGAACAAGACGAACCACGACTTTGCGCGCGGTTCTCCGGGGAGGTGATGTTATCGCAAAGAAAGCTACGATTATTGCAGTCACAAACCAGAAAGGCGGTGTGGGAAAAAGCACCACCTGTGAAAATCTGGGCATCGGGCTGGCGATGGAGGGCAAGAAAGTTCTGCTGGTGGACACTGACCCACAGGGCAGTCTTACCATCAGCATGGGCTGGCAGCAGCCCGATGAACTGCCCACCACCCTTTCCACCCTGATGGCAAAAGCCATGAACGACCAGCCCATTCCGCCCGGCGAGGGCATTTTACACCATGCAGAGGGCATTGATTTGATTCCGGCGAACATCGAACTGGCAGGGCTGGAAGTGGCTCTGGTAAACAGTATGAACCGGGAAAAGATGCTGAAACAGGTGTTGGAGGGGGCAAAACGGGAGTACGATTTTATTCTGCTGGACTGTATGCCCTCGCTGGGGATGCTCACCATCAACGCACTGGCGGCGGCAGACGCTGCTTTGATTCCTGTGCAGGCGCAGTACCTGTCCGCAAAGGGTCTGGAACAGCTTTTGCAGACGGTGCAGAAGGTCCGGCGGCAGATCAACCCGAAATTGAAAATCGAGGGCATCCTGCTGACCATGACCGACAGCCGCACCAACTACGGAAAGCAAATCAGCAATCTGATCCGGCAGGCATACGGAAAGCACCTGAAGGTGTTCGAGCAGACCATTCCTCGTTCCGTTCGTGCGGCTGAAACCAGTGCCGCAGGCAAAAGCATCTTTGCCTATGACCCCAAGGGCAAGGTGGCAGAAGCCTACAAATCTCTTGCGAAGGAGGTGCTGGTAGATGCCGATCGACAGCGGAAACTTAGCTCTGAAAGGGCTAGATGACCTGTTTTCCACCGAGGAAAACCGACAAGAGGAGCAACGGGAACAGGTGCAGCAAATTCCCATCGACGAGCTGCACCCCTTCACCAACCACCCCTTCAAGGTGTTGGACGATGAAGCCATGACCCGGACGGTAGAGAGCATCGCACAGTACGGTGTGCTGGCTCCCCTGATTGCCCGCCCTCGCCCGGAAGGTGGCTATGAGATCATCTCCGGGCACCGCCGTCAGTATGCGGCGAAACTTGCCGGGCTGGAAACCCTGCCGGTTATTGTGCGGCAGATGTCGGACGATGCTGCTGTGATATTGATGGTGGATTCCAACCTTCAGCGTGAACACATCATGCCCAGTGAACGGGCTTTCGCCTACAAAATGAAGCTGGATGCCCTAAAAAATCAAGGTGCTAGGTCAGATTTAACTTCGTGCCAAGTTGGCACGAAGT
>ERZ827197.3034-NODE-3034-length-10171-cov-3.022242_pt1 | contig 10171 bp, 10 predicted proteins | sample MGYA00519867_ERZ827197 | MGnify/ENA primary metagenome ERZ827197 (study PRJEB31778, sample SAMEA3449278) | human gut metagenome | biome: human gut; feature: human-associated habitat; material: faeces | place: United Kingdom | collected 2010/2012 ...
TCAGGATCTTGAGGAGCGTGGTCTTGCCCGCGCCGTTCTGGCCCACGATGCCGATGCGGTCCTCCCGCTCGACACTGGCGGTCACATCGTGCAGCACGATCTTCTCGCCAAAGCTCTTGCCTAGTTTTTCCAAATGTATCAGCATAGTTTTATGATCCCGTTCTCCATCCGCTTATTGGCTCAGCACTGGTGGCGGCGGTTCTTCAGGCCCACATTGGCCAGCTCTTCCTGCTCCATCACCAGCGGGTACAGCTCTTTCAGGTCTGCGATCTCGTAGGTGGGCACCACCTTGCCGGGGTTCTCGGCGTGGCTGGGGTTATACCAGCAGGTGTCAAGGCCCGCATTCACGCCGCCCTGAATGTCGCTGCTCAGGCCGTCGCCCACCACCAGCACATGCTCGCGGTTCTCCACGCCAAGGGCGCGCAGGGCCGCATCAAAAATTCTGCGGTTCGGCTTTTCGCTGTCCATCTTCTCGGAGACGAACACGTCCTCCATAAAGTTCAGCACACCGCTCTCGGCCAGACGGCGGATCTGCACCTTCTGGAAACCGTTGGTCACAACGGCCAGCGTTGCCACCTCGGAAAGCTCCCGCAGCACATCCAGCACTTCCGGCCCCATCAGGTCCGGGTGGGTGGAGAGCTGTTCCAGATAGAAGCGGTTCATCTCGGCTCCGTCACCGGCGGCATCAATGGCCTTGAGGAAGCGGGTGAACCGCTCCGCCATGAGCTTTTCCCGCTTGATCTGGCCTTTTTCCAGCTGCCGCCACAGCTCCGAGTTGATGGTGCGGTAGGTCTGCACCGTTTCTGCGTCCGGCTCAATGCCGTAGTTCACCAGCGTTTCGGCCAGTGCCTTGCTTTCGGCTGCGTCAAAGTTCAGCAGGGTGTTGTCTGCATCGAACAGCACGCAATAATATTTTGCCATAAACCTTCCCTCTTTTCCTTCTGCCATGGCCTCAGCTGCCATGCGCTCAACAACAGGCAGAAGCCAGCCCTGCCGTAAACAGAGCTGGCTTCACATCATTCTGTTACAATTTCGTACGATGGTACGTCCGTCTGCTCCGGGTCGTTGTCCGGGCAGGTGGTTTTGACATCACAGGGGGTGGCAGCACACTTTGCCATTTCCTCTTCCAGCGCGCCGTTGTCCACGTTCTCCCAGTCGGTGCCGTAATCGTCCACGCTGCCGTCGGTCACGTTCTCTTCCCCGGGCAGCGCCGGGATGCGGGGTTCCTCGTAGTACATGCAAACGCCTCCCTTCCTGCCAGCCTATGCGGCACGGCAGGCCGGGGTGACAGCCTCAGGACGCGGAGTCCGTGGATGCGGACTGCTCGTTGGCGGCTTCCTTGCTGGCATTGGATTCCGAAGCCGCATGGGAGCTGCCAGAGCTTGCAGAGCTGCTCTCGCTGCTGGAGCTGCTATGGGAAGCCGAGCTGCTCTCACCAGAGTCCGCGTGGGACGAGCTGGTGCTGGTGCTGTGGGAAGAGCTGGCTGTTCCGTTGGAAGCAGAAGCCGAGCCTGCCGGGGAAGCCGTGCTCTCACTGCTGGAAGAGCTGTGAGACGAGCTGTCGGAAGAGCTGTGAGACGAGCTGCCGGAGGTGGATGTAGCCCCGGAGGATGCCCCGGAGGTGGTGCCGGACGATGCACCGGAAGAACTGGTGCTGCCGGAAGAACTGCTGCCCGACGTGCTGCCAGAGCTGCCGGAGCTGTGAGACGAGCTGCCGGAGCTTACGCCGCTGACCGTCACATTCAGGACGTTGCTGGTAACGGTGCAGCCGTTGTAGCTTGCCACTGCGTACACCTTAAAGGTCGCATTGAGCATGGAGGGGTCGATCTCCACCTTGACGGTGGTCTTGCCCGCCGCCTGCGGCACTTCCGCACCGTTGGCGTACCAGCGGATGCTGTCGGCAGTGAGGTGCTTGCCGCCCAGCTTTGCGGTGAGCTTCTGCCAGCCTTCCCAGTCCTCTTCATCCAGTGCGTCCTCGATGGAGATGATGGGGTACTTTTCTACCAGGTCTGCCCAGTGCTGGATCAGTTCATCAGAAGTGAAGTCTCTGCCGGACTTGGGCTGGTGATAGAATCCCTTGCCCTTTTCGCTCTTCCACTCAGAAGATGCAGCATCCATTGCGATCATGAAGTCCTTACCCGGCTCATATCCGGCAGCCTTTACTGCCTCCAGGATGGTCTCGATGGTCTCATCGTCGCTGGACAGGTTCGGTGCAAAGCCGCCTTCGTCGCCGACGGAAGTAGCCAGACCCTTTGCCTTCAGAATCTTTGCCAGGCTGTGGAATACTTCTGCACACCAGCGGAGCGCTTCCTTAAAGCTGGGTGCGCCAACCGGCATGATCATGAATTCCTGGGTATCTACGGTGTTGGTAGCGTGTGCGCCGCCGTTCAGAATGTTCATCATCGGAACCGGCAGACGTGTGCCGGAAACGCCGCCCAGGAAACGATACAGCGGAATATCCAGTGCAGTTGCTGCTGCTCTTGCAGTAGCGATGGAAACTGCCAGGATCGCATTTGCGCCCAGCTTGGACTTGTCCTTTGTGCCGTCTGCTGCGATCATTGCCTTGTCCACAGCGTACAGGTCAGAGGCATCCATGCCAGTGATAGTCTCGTTAATGATGGTGTTGATGTTTTCAACTGCCTTGGTCACGCCCTTGCCCAGATAACGTGCCTTGTCGCCGTCACGCAGTTCCAGCGCCTCGAATTCGCCGGTGGATGCGCCGCTGGGTGCAGTACCTCTTGCGGTAGTACCGTCAACCAGAGTCACTTCCGCCTCAACGGTAGGGTTTCCTCTGGAATCCAGAATTTCTCTGCCAATAACCTTTTCGATCTGCAAGTAATTCATTGCTATACGACTCCTTTACGTACTCTCATTTTATAGTTAGTTATCTCTAACCAGATTTATTGTACCACAGAATCTCTCCCTTGTCAAGAGGAACTGACAACAAAAAGTTTCTGTTCGCAGAGAGTATGCCCGCAGCGGCGGAAAATATACAAGCAGCAGCGCACAAAAGACCGCCTTTTCCCACGGTGTGCCGGGAAAAGGCGGTCTTTTTCTGTTTTCTATGGTTTATTTCTGGAATCAGCCCAGAACAACTTCGATCTGGTTCTGTTCAGCCAGTGCAGCAGCCGGAACATAGTCGCCTTCCAGTGCCTTACCGTTCAGTGTCAGAGATGCAACGCCGCTCTGTACGTGATTCGGGTTCTTGACTGTGATGGACAGCTGCTTGCCACGGAAGGATTTTTCCATGGTGAAACCATCCCATGCACCCGGAATGGACGGGCAGATATGCAGACCGTCTGCATCCGGACGCATACCGCAGATACCCTCTACGCAGCCGACCATAACAGTGGATGCAGTACCGGTCAGCCAGTGTACGTGAGAACGTCCTGCATACGGGGATGCTGTGGACTCGGTGAACTGACCGTGTACATACGGTTCCAGCACACGCTGTTCTGCCTTGTCGTTCATGGATGCCGGAGAGCTTTCCTCGAAGTAACGGAACGCATCGTCACCGTGACCCAGAAGGCTCTCTGCAAGGATCAGCCAGCCCTGAGACTGGGAGAAGATACCGCCGTTTTCCTTGGTATCCGGATTGAAAATGTGCATCAGTGCGCCGTCGAAATAGTTGTCGATATACGGCGGATCCAGCAGCTTTGCACCGTACGGGGTATCCAGGATATCTGCAACAGACTGCATTGCCTTGTCGCTCTGTTCCTTGGAGGCGAAACCGGAGATAACGCTCCAGCTCTGAGGATTCAGCCACATGGATGCCTCCGGATCCTTCTTTGCGCCAACGACTACGCCGTCTTCCCGGATGCCACGGATAAAGCGGTCCTCATCCCAGCAGGCAGCCAGTGCTTCGCCCAGCGCCTTCTGTACCTTGTCCAGATAAGCGATGTACTCGTCATCCTTGCGCTCTGCTGCCAGCTCGTGCATCATGGACATTGCATAGTACAGCTGGAATGCAACGAAGGTGGATTCACCCTTCTTGCCCAGACGCAGGCAGTCGTTCCAGTCTGCGTGGAGACCTGCCGGCATATTGTGGTCGCCCAGGCGCTCCATGGAGAAACGGATCGCACGTTTCAGATGGTCGTAAACCGTATCCTCGCCGCCGTTTGCATAGACGATCACTTCATCGTAGAATGCCTTGTTGCCGGATTCGCCCACATACTTGCGGATGGTCGGGAACAGCCACAGCGCATCGTCTGCACGGTAGGACGGGTGACCGGTCTCCTTGACATATTCCGGATCGTCCGGAGTGTTTTCATGGCCGGCATTGTGGTCGAACTTGACCAGCGGCAGACCGCCGCCGTTGTCTACCTGTGCAGACAGCATAAAGCGGATCTTTTCTGCGGCAAGCTCCGGATCCAGGTGAATGATGCCCTGGATATCCTGTACCGTATCCCGATAGCCGTAGCCGTTGCGCAGACCGCAGTATACAAAGGATGCTGCACGGGACCAGATAAAGGTAATGAAACACTGATAAGCGTTCCATACGTTGATCATGTTGTTGAAGGACTCAGACGGTGTGTCTACCTGGAAGTGGTTCAGCTTGCCGTGCCAGTAAGCCTTCAGTGCCTCGACTTCTTCGTCTACCTTGCCGGCAGTCTCATAGGATGCCAGGATCTCGTTTGCCTGGGTGTTGTCCTTCTGACCCAGTACGAAGATCAGTTCCTTGGACTCGCCCGGCTGGAGCGTGATATCGCTCTGGAGTGCGCCGCAGGCATTGCCGTTGTAGTTCATCTCACCGGTACACTTGCCCTGCTCTACTGCGATGGGGTTGGAATAGGTGCGGTACGGACCGATAAAGCTGTCCAGATTGCCGTTATAGCCGGAGATCGGTGCGCCGACCATGCCGAAGAAACGCTCTCTATGGTTGGAACCGGTAGCATCCTTGCCGCTGTTCTCGTTGATGTGCTGGAGGATCTTGTTGCCCTCAAAGCTGGTGCGTGTGATGAACAGGGTGTACTGGAGGTTGACCTGGTCCTGCTCGTAGTTATTGTCGTTGGTGAACTCTACGAAACCGAATGCAGACAGGTTTCTCGGCTTGTCGCTGTTGTTGGTGATGACAGCACGCCATACCTCATAGGTAGCGCCGATGGGAACATAATATGTGACCTCAGAAGAGATGCCGGCATAGTCTGCGGAAATCACGGTATAAGCTGTGCCGTGGCGGCAGACGCTCTTGTAGGCATCCAGCGGCTTGCCTACCGGCTGCCAGGTGGCAGACCAGTAGTCCTTGGTGTCGTTGTCACGCAGGTAGATGTAGCGTCCCGGCAGCGCCATCATGGAGTTGAACCGGAAACGGCTGATTCTGCCGTTTGCGCCAGACTTGACAAAGCTGTAGCCGGCAGCGTTGTTCGAGATCATTGCGCCGTATTCCGGGGAACCCAGGTAGTTGACCCAGGGTGCCGGCGTATCCGGATGATCGATGACATACTCTTTGTTTTTCAGATCAAAGTAACCATACTGCATAAGTAGTATCTCCTTTTATCAATATTTTACGGTGTTGATTTCTGCATCTGCACGGCAGTCCGCACAGATACGGTAAGAGCCTGTACCACGAAGTTGATACAGGCTCTGAACTGTACAGATTTATCATACCATAGAACGAAACAATTTGCAAGGGGTTTCCGAAATTTTTTGCAGAAAATGTGAGATTTGGCGGTGCTGAGACACACGATGCCGCCGCAGATCACTTCTGTGCCGTCACGCCGCACACCGTCAGCACGTCCCCGTCTACGGTAAACTTCACTTCCAGCCGGGCAAAGCCGAACCCGTATATCCGTTCCGGGTCGTGCTGATAGGACGGTCTGGGGTCCTGCGCCAGCACTTCGGTCAGCCCGTCCCGCAGCTGTTCCGGGACTTTTTCCAGCCACTGTTCCGGAAATACCACTTTCAGCCGATGTTCCGCCGCCGGAACGGCAAAGCCGCCTCTGGCATCCGGATGGCTGTCGATATGGGGCAGATAGGGCTTGATGTCATAGATGGGCGTGCCGTTCATCAGGTCTGCGCCGGATACCACCAGATACGGAGCATCTGCGCCGTGCAGCACCACTTCTTCCAGCTGTACCGCCGACAGCCCGACGGGATTCGGACGGAACGGCGAACGGGTGGCGAATACGCCCATCCGGGTATTGCCGCCCAGCCTTGGCGGACGCACCGTAGGAGACCACTTCTGCCGCACCGCCTGGGAAAACTCCCAGATCAGCCAGACGTGGGAAAAATCCTCCAGTCCCCGGAACGCATCGGGATTCCGGTATTCCGGCGCAAAGACGATCCGGGAACGGAGACTGTTGACCAGTCCACTCTGCCGGGGAATGCCGAACTTGGTGGAAAAGTCATTTTCGATATGGGCAATGATTTTCATGCAAAACGCTCCTTTCCCGTTATGTCAGATCTTTCTTCTGAAAGACACGGCAGCTGAAGAAATAGCACAGTCCGGAGACCACCAGGGACAGTATGGGTATGGCAATCGCCGCCGGCAGCAGCATTGCGGAAAACGCCGCAGGCAGGACGGCAGGATTGTCCGCTATTTCCTGAACGAAAATGCTGCCTGCACCCATGAAAACACACGCCGGAATCACATAGACCAAAATGGAGATCAGCCGCACGTATTCCGGCGGAAACCGGAACAGCAGCAGTGTGGAAACACTGCCCATGAGCAGCACGACCCAGAACACGAGCCATGCGGCAAGCAGCATATTGCAAAACGCCTTGACTTCAAACGTCCGCAGCACCAGACTGACAAGGGCAGCCAGCACAAGGTATGCCAGCATACTGCCGAATACGATCAGCAGCTGCAAAAGGAATTTCGACTGCACCACGTCTTTTCGTGTAACAGGCATCGTCAGTGCAAAACGATTCCAGTTGCAGGAATGGTCATAGGAAAAGGTGCTTAAAGTCTGCGCATCCATCATCACCATCCAAAAACCCATGTAAGACCAGCCGTTCTGGAGATTCATGCCGGAAACGGCTGCGATAAAGATGTACAGAATAATAAAAATTCGTCCGGCTTTCCATATGGTATAGAAGTCCTTCAAGAGCAGTCCCTTCATTTTTTCTGCGCTCCTTTCACATACAACAGCAGGATCTCGTCCATGGTTGCTCTGTCCACTACCGCCTCCGGATATCTCCGCAGCAGCTCTTCCCGATCCGGCACAAGCACGTCATAGGAATAGTCCTTTTTCTGCCATGCCAGCACCTCTGACCCGTCCAGTTTCTGAAACTGCTCCTCGCCGCAGCGCAGTACGCCGTATTTCCAGAGCAGTTCGTCCTTGGGCTTGGTCAGCAGCAACTTTCCTGCATGGAGAAATGTCACATAATCCGCTATCTTTTCCAGGTCGCTGGTGATGTGCGACGAGATCAGAATGGCGTGTTCCTCGTCCCGGACAAAGTCCAGAAACAAGTCCAGTAAGTCATCCCGTACCACCGGGTCCAGTCCGCTGGTGGGTTCGTCCAGAATCAGCAGTTTCGGACGGTGGGCAAACGCCAGCACCAGGGAAAGTTTCATGCTCATGCCACGGGACAGCGCCTTGATCTTCTGCTTGGGATCCAGAGAAAACTGCTCCAGCAGTTCCCGGAAATATGCCTCATCCCAGTTCCGATAGGTTTTCCGACAGATCTTCCCTGCCTTTTCCACCGTCAGTTCCGGATAAAAGCAGATGCTGTCGAACACCACGCCGATCTGTTCTTTCATGGCGGCACTGTCCGTGGTCAGCGGTTCGCCGCAGTACAGCACCTCGCCGGCATCCTTCCGGATGAGTCCCAGCGCCGCACGGATGGTGGTACTTTTTCCGGCGCCGTTCTCGCCCACCAGTCCCATGATCGTTCCGCCGGGAATGGAAAGGCTGATGTGTTCCAGCCGGAAATTCACATAGGAACGCCCCAGATCCCGTATCTCTAAAATGTTCTGCATGGTCAGTTCTCCTCCTCATAGAATATGGTCAGCGCCCGGATGAGCTGTTCCAGCGGTATGCCGCCGGTTCGTGCGATCTCTGCCGCCGCACTCAGATGTTCTTCCGCCCGGCGCTGCTGTTCCTCCAGATAAAACGCCGGATCCTGGACGGCAACGAAACTGCCACGCCCGACGGTCGTTTCGATGAACCCGTCACGCTGCAGTTCCTCATAGGCACGCTGTACGGTGATTACACTGACGTGCAGGGACTTCGCCAGGCTGCGCATAGACGGGATCGGATCGCCGGCACGCAGTGTGCCGTCCATGATCTGCGCCTTGATCTGCTCCGTGATCTGGGTATAAATGGGTTTGCTGCTGTTGCTGCTGAGAATGATCTCCACAGGCTCTCCCCCTTTCGCTGTGCTGATTGTACTGATTCAATAGGTACAGTATAGCACATTGCAGTACACTTGTCAAGAGGTATTTTTCAGAAAAGATTTGTGCCGCACCGCCTTTACAATTTCGACAGAATATGCTACAATAGAACAAGCATACAACGATTTTTACAGAAAGGAGACCTGCCATGCGTTCTGCCAAACCCGTAAAACGTGTCCTTCTGGGGCTGCTGGTGCTGTGCATTCTTCTGGCAGGCGGATGGTATCTGCTGACACCGTTCCCCATCGGAAAAGCCATGCACGCCGACGAGCCGTTTTCCCTCTCGGTAGTCACCGCCGGCGTTTCCGTCACGGGAAAAGCCACCACAGAAAGCGTGACCTATGACTTCCAGCCCGGCACAAAGGAATACGACGCACTGCTTTCCCTGCTGGACGGCTACACCTATCACCGCAGCTTTCTCACGCCGCTGCCCCTGGAAAGCTACACCATGGACATAGACACCACCAGCTTTCTGCTGCGCAGCGGCGACCAGCTGTACCAGGTGTCAGACTGCGGCGACTTCACCGTTTCCCCTGCCGCCGGCGGCAGCATCCACCTGTACAGCGTAGGCTACTGGGGCAAGGACAAGGCACAGCGGTTCACCTCTGAATTGCAGGCGCTGCTGAAAAGCTGCACGCCCACCGAAACAGACGATTCTGAAACATAAAAAAGCAGGACAGCGCATTTCAATTTCGACACGCTGTCCTGTTTTCGTTTTCCCCAAATTATACTTATGCACCCTGCACCGGCAGTTCATCTACTAGATGCACCAGAAACTGCATCAGAATCGCAGCGTCTGCCTGGCTGATCGTACCGTCCTGGTCGCAGTCGCCGTTTACCTTGGCGTCGCTGTTGAGCGTCACCGTTCCGGCGGCTGCCTTTGCCAGCAGGACGGCATCCTGGATATCCACTCTGCCGTCCAGGTTCACATCCCCGTAGACCGGCGTTTCTGCCAGCGTCACAAAGGGAATGGCATTGTCCGCCGCATACTGTTCCGCAGTAGAACCGGCATAGCCATAGATCACCAGATTTTCATTGCGGTACGGATTGGTTTCCAGCCAGACGGACACATAGCCCAGTCCGGTATCCGTCAAGTCCACATCACGGGAGAGAATGGTCACTTTTTCCAGAGCGGAATCGGTTTCCAAAGCCATGTCGCCGATCTCCTCCACCCCTGCCGGAATGGTGAGTTCTTTTACGCCGGCGTTAAGAAATGCTTGATTTCCAATGATTTTCAGACTGTCCGGCAAGGTGATCCGGGTGCAGTGGGTATTCTCAAATGTGCTGTCCCCGATGGAAACCACGCTGTTTCCCAGCTGTACCGTTTCCGAATCCCCAAATCCGAGGAATCCCAGCGGCGCATCCAGCTGCGTCACTCCATCGGAAACCACAATGTGCTTGATGCCGGTAAACGCTGTCCGCACTGCATAAGCCTCCGGCATCAGTTCTGCGATGGCTGCGTTCTTTTCCTCGCTGCCCATTGCAGAAGGATCATAGCCGTTTGCCTCCAGCAGTTCCGTCAATTCGTTTGCTGCCGCATTCGACCATTCCTGATATTCTTCCCAAGAATAAACGCCCTTTTCAATGGTACAGGTATCGCCCTGTATCGAAATCTCCACACCGTCCGCCGCTGCAGATTCCCATGTGCAGCGCACAGTGTCCCCGTCAACTGTCCATGTCATGGTATCTCCCAATGTGCCGGTCATTTCCTCTGCGGAAACCGGCAACCCTGCCGTTCCGGTCAGCATCGTCAATGCCGCCAGAAGTGCCGTCAGCTTTTTACACGCTTTCATACGATCGCCCCTTTTTCATTTTTACTCGTCATATACTGCCGTA
>ERZ827197.3041-NODE-3041-length-10150-cov-8.818425_pt1 | contig 10150 bp, 6 predicted proteins | sample MGYA00519867_ERZ827197 | MGnify/ENA primary metagenome ERZ827197 (study PRJEB31778, sample SAMEA3449278) | human gut metagenome | biome: human gut; feature: human-associated habitat; material: faeces | place: United Kingdom | collected 2010/2012 ...
CGGGGCTCTTCATTTCCTCGCAGGCGGTCAGGACTGCCTTGGTCCACTCCAGATTATTGATGTTGAACTGCGGCACACCGTAGTGGCCATCGCGTGCCTTGAGCAGCATTTCGGTTGCATTTACCAACATTATTCATTACCTCCAAAAATTATCGGGGTTCCGGCTCTGCCACACACCGCATTGTGCATGGTTTAACGAGCCCACATGGTTAGTATACCCCAAACTGCGCCTAAAATCAATCCGAACAGGCGCTTTTTCTTGCATAGAGCTGCTGCGGAACAGGCACGGCACAAAGCGGCTGATGCGGCTGCGGCAGAAATGTTCTGCGCCTGGCGACAAAAATCCATATATGCCGCAACATCTGCCTTGTGCATCGATGACGCGGGTTTTCAACACATTTTAACATTCGTCAAAATGATGTTGGAGAAAATTGCAAAAGCGGACAATTTCCGGTTCAAAAAATTGTCATAATTCCGACTTGAATTTTACAAATTGTAAGGCTTTTGCCAAGATGTGGAGGAACCTGCTGTTGAAAACCCGGTGGAAACTGTTTAATTCCACCCGGAAAACGGGCGCTATGGCTGGACTTTTACACACTTTCCACAGAGTTTTCAACTTGTGGAAAAACTACAGAGCGTTTACGGAATGTATAGACGTTTTTTGTGGAAAACTTTTGACCTTGGCAAAACGGCGGAATTGCACCCCGCCGACCGGGCAGCGGGCAAAACATTTTTACAGCTGCCGAAACCGGCAGGAAGGAACGCTTTTTACCGAAAAAATTTTAGCGCCGGGCAATAAAATCTCTGCAATTTGTGGCGAAGCCGGGCGAGATATGGTATACTTTATCTTGGATTATCATAAACAGAATAAAACGCTCCGGCGCGGCACCGCCCGCCCGGAACGGAAGGAGCATAAAAAGATGGAAGAACGTAACCAGCCGCGCCGTCCGCGCCGCGATGCAGAGCAGCCGCAGCAGAAGAGCGAGAGCCTGATCTACGGCAAAAACCCTGTGACCGAGCTGCTGAAGAGCGGCTCCGGTGTGGATACCGTGCTCATTGCCGAGGGGATGGCTCCGGCAGTGGCGGCATACTATACAGCACTGGCCAAGGAGGCCGGCGCAACGGTCAAGCGGGTGCACCCCAACAAGCTGCGCCTGATGACCGGCACCGAGAGCCATCAGGGCGTGGCGGCCTTTGCAAGCGAGATCGAGTACGCGACCGTGGAGGATCTGCTGGCAGCAGCCAAAGCCAAGGGCGAGCCGCCCTTTTTGGTGCTGAGCGACGGCATTGAGGATCCCCATAATCTGGGCGCAGTCATGCGCAGCGCCCTGCTGTGCGGTGCCCACGGCATCGTTATCCCCAAGCGTGGCGGCGCATCCGTTACCCCCACCGTGATCAAGTCCAGCGCAGGCGCTGCCGAGCGTCTGCCGGTGGCGCGTGTGGCCAACATCGGCGAGACCATCCGCCGCCTGAAGGAGCAGGGCGTGTTCGTCTACTGCGCCGACATGGACGGCGTCTCCCTGCGCAAGAATAACCTGACCGGCCCCATCGCGCTGGTACTGGGCAGCGAGGGCAGCGGGGTATCCCAGCTGGTAAAGAAGCTGTGCGACGGTGTGGTGCGGCTGGATATGGCTGCACCCGGTACCGGCGTGGACAGTTATAACGTTTCGGTGGCGGCAGGCATCATTCTGTACGAGATCCAGTCGCAGCGCGCCGTAGAGGAATAAAACAAGCGGTAAACTCCATCCAGAACAGTGGGAGGGACAAGGATGCCGAACAATAAAAATGAACGCAAGGGCAAGCAGACGGGAGAGCTCTCGGCAGAAGAGCGGTTCCGCAACTTTTTCAGCACCAGTGTGATCGATCTGCCCGAGGAGATGACCCACCGGGACGAGCCTGCCCCGGTGGAGGAAAAGCCCAAGGCCGGGCTGCTGGGCAAGCTGTTCGGCCACGACAAAGAAGAAACGCCCGCCCCGGCACAGCCGATGCTGGAGATCCCCACCGGCGAGATCCTGCTGGGGGCAGATGCAAAGCCGGTACAGCCGGAGCAGGAGGACATGGCGCTGGAGCTGCACACCGCAGACCCTGTTCCGGTAATGCCGCTGCAGTTTGCCCGGACAGAGCCGGTCGAGGCAGTGCCGGCAGAGCCGGTGCCTGCACCCAAGGCGGCTGCTGCCGTGAAGCCACAGCCGAAAAAGTCTGCACCCCAGCCGGAGCCGCAGCCTGCTGCAGCGCCCCAAAAGCAGCCCAAGGCGAAGAACGCCCCGGAGACGCTGCTGCCGCAGGAGGAACTGGAACAGCGGGAGATGCAGCAGCTGAAGGATATGCTCAACGGCATGAGCGGCAAGGCAAAGCCTGCCCCGCAGCCGGCAAAGTCCGTGCAGGCAGCGCCGCAGCCCAAGGTGCAGCCCGCGCCTGCACAGCCTGCGGCAGAGCCGGAAAAAGCCCCGGCAAAGGCTGCACAACAGGCCGCCGAGGAACTGCCGCCGGTGGTGTTTGCCAGCGCTCCGGCAGACCCGGAAACGCTGCCGAAAAAGCCTGAGAAAAAGTCGATTTTCCAGATGTTCGGCACGGCAGAGGACGAAAAGCCCGCTGCCCACAAGCCGGAAAAAGAGGATACCATGAGCCTGCCGCTGCTCCCGCTGGAGCAGGACGGCGCTCCTGCTGAACCGGCTCCCGCACCGGCAGATGCTGCCCCCGCCGCCCCGGCACAGCCGGAGACCGCGCCGGAAGCAGCTGTTCCTACTGAGGAAGCTGTGCCGGAATCCATCGCTGACAAACTGCACCACATGGCCGCAGAGCTGACCTTGCGCTGTGTGCTGGCGGGCATTCTGGCCGTAGTGCTGCTGCACCTTGGGCTGACAGCAGAACGTCTGCTGCCGCCGCTTTCGGTGCTGGACCCGGACGCAGCCCCGGCGGCGTTCTATGCCGCCAATCTGCTGCTGTTTGCCGCCAGCCTGTTTGTGGGCTACCCGGTGCTGCGGGACGGTCTGGCCGGTCTGCGCGGCCGTCCCAGTGCGGACACCATGCCCGCGCTGGCTGCTGTGGCAGCGCTGCTGCAGGCAGTGGTGGCCATGCTGAATGCCAACGCCTACCGCAGCACCGAGGGCATCGGTCTGCTGACCGGTATGGCAGCGCTGGGACTGTTTCTGGCGCTGGTGGGCAGCCGGGTGATGCTGTCTGCCGTGCAGGGCGGCTACGCGCTGGCGGCAGAGGGCGGCGAACTGCGGGGTGCTTACCGCACCCGCGATAAAGACCTGATCCGCGCCCTCGCCCGGGATCTGGAGCAGAAGGATCCGTGGGTGCTGCTGAGCCGCCCGGTGCAGACTGCCAGCGATGACTTTGTGGAGCAGAGCCTCAGCGAGCGCGCCAGCGAGCGCCGCGCCCGCAAGGTGGCCTGTGTTCTGCTGGCGGCAGCAGTGCTCAGCGGCGTAGCTTTCCTGCTGTTCGGCAGCGGCATCAACTGCGCTGTGGCTGCGGCTGCTGCCGTGCTGTGCATGGGCGCACCTCTTTCCTCGGTGCTGGTGCCGGGTCTGGCGGCGCTGCGGCTGCAAAGAGCTGCCGCCGCTGTGGGCGCTGTGGTGCCCGGCTGGGCAGCCATTGAGGAGCTGGGCGGCATCGACACCATTGAGCTGGATGCCGATGACCTGTTTACCGCTGACAGCGTGACGCTGGAGGATATCCGCATCTTCAAGGGTGGCCGCATCGACCGCGCCATCCTGTATGCGGCCAGTGTGCTGAATGAAAGCTGCGACACCCTGCGCGGGCTGTTCCGCCAGATCATCGAGGACCGCACCGATATCCTGTTCCCGGTCAAGGATCTGGAGCAGCACACCGGGATGGGCTTCTCGGCATGGTGCGACAATAACCGCATCCTCATCGGCACCCGCCGCTACATGGAGCAGGAGGGCGTTACCCTGCCGGAGCAGGATTACGAGGACAGCCACTCCAAAAATGGAGAGCTGCAAATTTTGTATCTGGCAGTGTCCGGCAACCTGCACGCCATGTTCGTGCTGCGTTATGTGGGCGGCCGCAATGTGGCACGCAGTCTTGCTTCTCTGCAAAAGGAAAACATCCGTCTGCTGGTCACCAGCAAGGATCCCAGCCTGACGGCGCGGCACATCACCGAGGCCTACCACCTGCCGGAGGGCATGGTCACTGTGCTGGATGGGGAGCAGTGTCAGGCCATTGAAGCCGCCGATGCAGCCCCGGCAAAACCCAAGTGCTGCCTGTACCACCACAGGGGCTTTGCCAGCCTGACTGGCGGCTTGCAGGCCGCAGATCAGGCACAGAATGCCGAGACCAGCGCCACCACGGTGCAGCTGGTGTCGGTATGCTTCTCGGTGTTCATTGCGGTGCTGCTGACCTATGCGGGCAGCATCTGGCAGCTGTCCATCGCCACGGTGCTGATGTATCAGGCCGCATGGAGCGCATTGAGCATCGCTGTCTGCGCCCTGAAGCAGCATAGCTGAAAGCTTTCGCATATTACAAAACGGGCTGTTGCACATGGTCAGCGACCTCGCCCTCTCAGGCGCTAACGCGCCAGCTCTCCCAAAGGGAGAGCCTTTGGCAGTCCACGCAAACTTCATCTCTTTGCCAAGGCCTCTCCCTTTGGGAGAGGTGGATTTGCGAAGCAAAGACGGAGAGGGCGAGCAAGCTAAAGTAAAAGTATCTGTAAATAAATGCTGACTTTCTGGATTTAGGAGCGAATATAAAACGGGCTGTTGCACAGAACCTTGTGCAGCAGCCCGTTTTTGTGATCTTATTTTATTTTTTTGCGCTTTTCGTAGTCGTTCAGGGCGGCCAGCGCCTCGCCGGAAAGGGGAACGAGCGCCAGCATATTGAAGATGGTCATCAGCCCGATGCCCACATCGCCCAGATCCCACACCACGGTGTAGGCCTGTGTGCCGCCCACCAGCAGCATGGCCAGCGCCAGCAGCTTGTAGGCGGTCTGGCTCCACCAGTTGTCGCCGCACAGGTAGGCCACATTGCCCCGGGCGTAGTACAGCACCCCCAGAAAGGTGGAAAAGCTGAACAGCGCTAAGATCACCGCAATGAACACGATGCCAAAGCTGCCCAGATGGTACTGCATGGCAGTCTGTAAAAGGTTCATGCCGGTCAGCCCGGCGGTGATGTCCTGCGGCACCAGCAGCATCAGAAAGGCAGTGCAGCTGCAGATGACCACCGTGTCGATCAATACGCCCAGCGCCTGTACAAGACCCATCTTTACCGGGTCGTCACACTCCGCAGCGGCAGCGGCGCAGGGGGCAGAGCCGCTGCCCGCTTCGTTGGAGAACAGCCCGCGCTTGACACCGTTCATCAGCACCGCGCCAAAGCCGCCTGCGGCCACCTGACGCAGGCCGAAGGCTTCGGCAAAGATGCGTGCCAGCACGGCGGGCAGCTGCCGGAGATTCAGCACCACGATGCCTACCGTGATGACAAAGTAGCACACCGCCATGACCGGCACGATGAAGTCAAGGCTTTTTACGGTGGCGTTTTTGCGCAGCACGATCAGTGCCGCCAGCAGGGTAAGCACCACGGTAGTGGCCAGCGGCGGGACGTGAAAGGCGTTTTCAAAGGCAGAACTGACCGAGTTGGAAATCACCTGACTGATGCCGCACCAGCAGATCAGACCGGACACTGCAAACAGCGCTGCGCACACCGAGCGCTTGAGCTTTTTGCCCCGTTTGCGCTCTGCCAGCACATGAAGGTAGTAGGCCGGGCCGCCCCGCCAGCCGCCGTACAGCGGGTCCGGCACGCGGTACTTCTGCGCCAGAGTGGACTCTACAAAGGAGGTGGAAGCACCCAGCAGGGCAGTGACCCACATCCAGAACACCGCGCCCGCACCGCCCGCCGAAACAGCGGCCACCACGCCCACAAGGTTGCCCATGCCTACCCGGGTGGCGGTGGAGATGACCAGTGTCTGGAAGGAGGAAAGCCCGCCCGCAGCCTGCTTTTTTTCGCACACCGCGCCGATCATATCCCGGAACAGGCGCACCGGCAGCAGCCTTGTGCGCAGGGTAAAGCCGATACCGGCTGCAAACAGAAGCACCACCATGAAGGAGATGCCAATGCCGCCCGCCACTGGGAGGGTGAATAAATCGCCCCACAGCAGGCGGTAAAGCGCTTCGATCAGATCAACTATCAAGAAAACAGCCTCCTGTACTTTTGAGAAATAAAGTTGCTACTTTATTATAGTACAGCACAGAAGAATTGTAAAATCTAAAATATTGATAGAAAGAATCGATAGAACGGGATGGCTTGACAAATCACATAGCTTCGATTATTCTACAAACAGAAGGGGCGCTGACTGCAAGGGTCAGCTTTCCATCCCGTATGTCAAAAGATTGACCGCTCGAGTTGGGGAACTGTGGGGCGGTCAATCTTTCTTTGTTATCAACATAAAAGCCGCCCGGTATAACCGGGCGGCGGAGGAAGAAGCGCCTTTCAGCGCGGGAAAAGCTTACAGAATGTCGATGTATTCACCGGCCAGCGCCTTGTTCATGCTGCGCACGGCGCAGAACTTGCCGCACATACTGCAGGTGTCGCTGTGGTCGTCCTCGGGCAGGCGGGCGTCGCGGATGGCCTTGGCGGTCTCGGGGTCCAGCGCGCAGGCGAACTGTGCATCCCAGTCCAGTACGCGGCGGGCATCGCCCATCTTGTCGTCAATGTCCCGGGCGTGGGGGATGCCCTTGGCAATGTCGGCGGCGTGAGCGGCGATCTTGGAGGCCACGATGCCCTGCTTTACGTCTTCCACATTGGGCAGTGCCAGATGCTCGGCGGGGGTCACATAGCACAGGAAGGCCGCACCGCTGGCGGCTGCCACTGCGCCGCCGATGGCAGCGGTGATGTGGTCGTAGCCGGGGGCGATATCGGTGACCAGAGGTCCCAGCACATAGAAGGGTGCGCCCATGCAGATGCTCTTCTGCACCTCCATGTTGGCGGCGACCTGATTCAGGGGCACATGGCCGGGGCCTTCTACCATCACCTGCACGTTGTGCGCCCATGCACGCTTGGTCAGCTCGCCCAGACGCACCAGCTCTTCGATCTGGCACACGTCGGTGGCGTCAGCCAGACAGCCGGGACGGCAGGCGTCGCCCAGAGAGATGGTCACATCATGCTCGGCGCAGATCTCGCAGATCTCGTCAAAGTGCTCGTAGAAGGGGTTCTCGTTGCCGGTCATGCTCATCCACGCAAACACCAGAGAGCCGCCGCGGCTCACGATGTTCATCTTGCGCTTGTGCTTGCGGATCTGCTCGATGGTCTTGCGGGTGATGCCGCAGTGCAGGGTAACAAAGTCCACGCCATCCTCTGCGTGCAGGCGTACCACATCGATGAAGTCCTGTGCAGTCAGCTCCGCCAGATCCCGCTGGTAGTGGATGACCGAATCATACACCGGCACAGTGCCGATCATCACCGGGCACTCGTGGGTCAGCTTCTGGCGGAAGGGCTGGGTGTTGCCGTGGCTGGACAGATCCATAATGGCTTCTGCGCCCATGTTCACGGCGCTCATCACCTTCTGCATTTCGATATTGTAGTCCTTGCAGTCGCGGGAGACGCCAAGGTTCACGTTGATCTTGGTGCGCAGCATGGAGCCGATGCCCTCGGGGTTCAGGCAGGTGTGGTGCTTGTTGGCGGGAATGGCCACCTTGCCCTCAGCCACCAGCTGACGGATCTCCTCCGTGGTGCGGTATTCCTTTTTGGCCACGATCTCCATTTCCGGCGTGACGATGCCCTTGCGGGCAGCGTCCATCTGTGTGGTGTAGTTCTGCATGGTACTTTCCTCCAAATGTTTCTTTTATCCTGAACAGCGCTTTGCGCGCTGAACGTACCGGAAATAGGTTTTTGCGCAGCCTTTCCTCTGTGCGCAATTGGCTCCCCCTTTGGGGGAGCTGGCATCGCGCCAGCGATGACTGAGAGGGCGAGCCGCCTTACAGCTGCTCCGCCAGTGCCTTCAGCTCCCTGCACTCGGCCTCGATATCCTCCGCGCCGAAGATCGCGCTGACAAGGGCCACACCGTTCACGCCAGTGCCCTTGAGCCGGAGCAGGTTCTCCTTGTGGATGCCGCCGATGGCCACAACGGGGATGTCCACGGCATCGCAGATGGCTTTCATCATGCCCTCGGGCAGAACGTCCACGTCTGCCTTGGTGTGGGTAGAGAAGGCTGCACCCACGCCCAGACAGTCGGCACCGTGCCGGACGGCCTCCAGGGCCTCCTCCACGCTGTGGACGGATACGCCGATCATCATCTCATCGCCCACGCGCTGGCGCACCTGAGCAGCGGCCATATCCTCCTGCCCCACATGGATGCCCTCGGCGTGGCAGCGGATGGCAATGTCCACGTTATCGTTGATGAAAAAAGGCACATTGTATTTTTTGCACAGGTCGTGGAGCTCAAACGCCTCCTTCAGGAAGGCTTCCTCGTCCAGCTCCTTTTCCCGCAGCTGAACACAGGTCACGCCGCCCTTCAGGGCGCTCTCCACCTGCTGATAGAGGGTCTGACCGCCCACCCAGGCACGGTCGGTGACGGCGTAGAGCCGCATATATTCTTCAGCGCACTTCATACTTGGCACCCTCTTCCAGCTGAGCCGGAGTCATATGATAAATGGCATCAATGATGTAATTGCGGTAGGTGGCGTTGCCGTCCAGCGGGGTCAGCCGTGCATGGGCGATCTCGCCCGCAAGGCCCATGGCGCAGACGGCGGCAGCCGCAGCCTCCAGCGGCTGGCTGGGGTTGGCGGTGATAAAGGCCGCCGTCAGGGCAGAGAGCTGGCAGCCCGTGCCGGTGATGGCGCTCATCATCGGGTGGCCGTTGCGGATGCAGTAAGCTTTTGCCCCATCGGCCACGATGTCGATGGCACCGGTGATGGCCACAACGGCACCGGTCTTTGCGGCAAATGCCTTGGCAAAGGCCACCGCGCCGTCCAGATTTTCCTCGGTGACCCTGTCGGCCACATCGGCATCCACGCCCTTGGTGGTGCCCGCACCGGAAGCCAGTGTCTTTACCTCGGAGATGTTGCCCCGGATGACCGTGAACCGCACCTCGTCCAGCAGGCGGTAGGCCGTCTCGGTGCGCAGGGCGGAAGCGCCTGCGCCCACAGGGTCCAGCACCACGGGGTGGCCCAGTGCATTGGCCTTTTTGCCCGCCTTGAGCATGGATTCAATGGTGCGGCTGTTCAGGGTGCCGATGTTGATGTTCAGCCCGCCGCAGATGGTGGTGATATCCTCTACCTCTGCAGCATCGTCGGCCATAATGGGCGAAGCACCGCAGGCCAGCACCATATTGGCGCAGTCGTTCACGGTGACGTAGTTGGTGATATTATGGATCAGGGGGCTTTTGGTGCGGACATTGGCAAACTGCTCTGCAAACATGACGCACCCCCGTCAGGAAAGGCTGCTCTGCATGGAGCGCAGGGCACCGGAGTGCTGCAGGCTGTACACCAGCACGCCCGCAATGACCGCACCCACAGCGGTGGAGATGAGGAAGGGCACGATGTAGGCATAGAACGCAATGTCACCGGCACTCTTGCCCATCAGGAAGATGGCCACCGGGTAAGCGCACAGGCCGCCCAGAATGCTGGTGCCGAACACCTCGCCCACCATGGTGGCAAGGATGTTTTTGGTCTTATGGTACACAAGGCCGCACAGCAGTGCGCCGAACATGCTGCCGGGGAAGGCCATCAGGCTGCCCAGACCCAGCAGATTGCGCAGCAGCGAAGCCACAAAGGCCACGCCCACGCCCCACCACGGGCCAAGCAGCACCGCGCAGGTCACATTGACCATGTGCTGGATGGGTGCACATTTGCTGCCGAACATGGGGAAGCTGAATACGCTGCCCACCACGCACAGAGCGCACAGCATACCGGCCAACGCCAGCTTTTTCACAGAGAGTTTTTTCATAAGGCAAGGCTCCTTTCCAAACCTGCGGAAGCAGCAAAAACCATACAGCGCCTCCGCAAACAGCCCGCACCCGGTGCCAGACCCGGCGCAGGAACTATAAGAAGCGGTCGAGACTTGCTGGTCTCCTCTCACGCCGGAACACGGCTTCCCATCGCTGACGGTCACAAAGCTCAGGGCGCTCCCCCTCAGCCCGCTGCGGCACTTCCGCAGAAAAGTACAAGGCATCCTCCTTAATGGTAATAGGTACACA
>ERZ827197.3044-NODE-3044-length-10142-cov-5.483394_pt1 | contig 10142 bp, 9 predicted proteins | sample MGYA00519867_ERZ827197 | MGnify/ENA primary metagenome ERZ827197 (study PRJEB31778, sample SAMEA3449278) | human gut metagenome | biome: human gut; feature: human-associated habitat; material: faeces | place: United Kingdom | collected 2010/2012 ...
TGTAACGTGTCAAAAGCGTTCTGGGGTTCGAATCCCCATCTTTCCGCCAGAAACCCCGGAACGAATGTTCCGGGGTTTTTCTGTTGTTCAAACCTCTCAGTCCCGCTTCGCTCGCCAGGGAGCCAAGTTTACACAATACCCGTCTTGCCTCTCCTACCAGGAGAGGTGGCATCCCGAAGGGATGACGGAGAGGTTTTATCTATAGGGATCTTTAAGAGAGAAAGGGAAAGTCAATGTCTATTACGATTGCAATGCCGCGCATGGTGCCGAACCAGCTGTTGGCGGAGGCCCACGCAAAATATCCCGAAAGCCTTGCCCGGGCCGGGGCAGAAATGCGCTGGATCGAGCTGGACGACCCCGAAAAGGCCGTGCAGGATGCGCTGGCCTGTGACGGCCTGCTGCTGCCGGGCGGCGGCGACATCGACCCCAAATTCTATGGGCAGGAGCGCATCCCCGCCTGCGGCGAGCCCAACGTCCTGCGGGATACCGCCGAGCCGCTGCTGCTGCGCGCCTTCCTTGCCGCCGACAAGCCGGTGCTGGCCATCTGCCGGGGCATCCAGCTGATGAATGTTGCGCTGGGCGGCGATCTGTATCAGGACATCAAACCCTTTGAGCACGTCCCCCACAACGACCATTGGGGCAAGATCCACACCGTCACCGTGCGGCGGGATACCCTGCTTTCTCGCATTCTGGGGCAGGATACCGTTCTGGTCAACAGCCAGCACCATCAGGCGGTGGACAAGGTCGCCCCCGGCCTTGTGCTGTCGGCCCTGAGCGAGGACGGCATCGTGGAGGGCATTGAGAGGCCGGACGCAAAGTTCTGCCTGGGCGTGCAGTGGCATCCTGAGTGGCTCAGCGCTGCCGACCCCGCCATGCAGGGGATCTTTGATGCCTTTGTGGCGGCCTGCAAATAAATTATGAAAAAATCAGAGCCATCTTGAACGATTTTTAAGCTCTGGATCGTATTCCTTATAAAGAGAACAGGAGGTTCTGCCATGAAATCTTCCAAAAAGCGTTCCCGCGCCGTGGTCACGGTGGTGGCCTGCATTCTGGCGGTGTGTCTGGTGGCTGCGCTGGTCCTTTTCAGTCTGGTCAACAGCAAAGTCCGTGCCTTACAAAAGGGGGCGGCCTTTGAGTTCAGCTATAACATCACCGCACAGGACAGTTCCAGTACCCCGGCCCTGTACAATATTCTGAAACAGGTGGGTGCAACCTCCGGCGATGTGGCCGGGCTGTATTCGCCGGGGCAGCTGCAATTGTACCTGTACCCCTCCGGCGGGCTTGCCTGCGCCGAGACCGGCGGCACCGACTTTTTCACCGACCTCTATATTGATGCCAACGACACCTACTTTGATGCCGGGCGGCTCTACCGCACCCTGCGGGATTCCATCGCGGACAGCGCGCCGCTGGTGGGTGCGTTCCTGCCGGAGTGGTCTCTGCCCAACTACATCACGCAGGCCCAGCTGGCAAAGATCCTCGGCGTGCCCAACACGCAGGTGGCCATGCAGGAGATGTCCGGCTATACCATGACCCTTAGCCGCCAGTGCGTCGTCCACCCCGATTATGCCAAGAAGGACTACACCTACTATCAGTTCCCGTCTGAGGGGGAGGACGCGGCTGTCCTTGTGGTGGGCCTGCCGCTGAAGTCCCTGCTCTTCGATGACACCATCCCCGTGGATGTGCATGTGGAGATCCCCGCCCACGGTGTCAACGCAGCCCTGAGCGGCACACTGGAAGCCGGTGTCAACAGCCTTTCGGCTCCCGTCAGTGTCATTTCCGACAGCGACATCGATTCCATTGTCCAGCTCCGGGAGCGTCTGGAGCAGTTTGCCGATCTCATCAACACAGCGTTAAAGCGTGTGCAGTAACAAAAAAGCAGAGCCGTGCAGCGTTTGAACTGCACGGCTCTTATCTATTTCAGCGCTTATGCTCAATGTGTTCCTGGATCCATTTGCCGCCATCACCGCTGCCCACCGCACTGTTATAGACAATGCCGGTCAGCTCGCTGGTCAGGTCGGACTTCATCTTCTTGTACTCCTGCTCGGCCTGATCCGCAACGCTCTGGTCGCGGCCATTGTCCCGCAGGTACTGGCGCAGCTCTTTCAGGATGGCGTTGAACTCCTTGTCACACTCGCCCTGAACACTGGTCAGCTTGGCGGTTTTGGACAACACGATGGAGACCTTCATCCCCAGATTGCGCTCCTCCACCGGGTGGGAGATATACTCATCGTAGGCCTCGTAGATCACGCCGTAGAGCTTGGATTCCGTCTGCTTCTTCAGGTTCTTCAGCTGGCGGATGTAACTGTCGATCCTGGCATCCACCTCATTCTCCGAAGCAGCGGAGCTGCTGGAGGCATGGCTGCTGCCGGGGGCCTGACTGCTGGCCGCATGGCTGCTGGAAGCCGCAGAGGACGCGGGCACCGAGTGTGCGGCGCTGGAGCTGGACACTGCGGAGCTCACGCTGTCTGCCTTGCCTGCGCTGGCGGCAGAGGAGGCTTCACTGGACGAAGCTGTCTCCGAAGAGGAAATACCAAGTTCCTCTTCCAGCTGTTCCAAAAAGGACGAAACCGGGGATTCTCCTGTTGCTTCACTGCTGACGGCGCTCTCGCTGGAGGCGACGGCGCTGGAGGGACCCTCAACTTCCCCGCCGGGCAGAGCGGAGGACGGCACAGAGCTGGCCTGCGCCTCGGACACAGGGGTGCTTTTCCGCATCCCTGTCAGGATCAAAGCAGCTGCCACGGCCACCACAAGAACGATGACCGCAGCCAGCTGATAAAGCTTCTTTTTCTGCATCTGGCACAAAATTCTCCCACTTCAGATTTCGTTCCCGGCCTTTTGCCGCGCAGGAACAGGTCTATCATATCATCCCCGGGGGAGAATTTCAATGGATAATTCGTGAAAAATGTCGCCTAACTGCCTTTTTATGACCGGATTTCGTCCCATTTCACAGCCTGCCGGAGACGCGGTCAGTCTTTTTTCACGGCCACAAGAACGCGGATCTTTCCGCCCGCCGCACTGCCGTGGGCATCGTACCAGCCGATGAGGCTGTAATCCTCGGCGTTGATCTGGGAAAGGGTGGTGGCGTAATACTTGCCATTGTACCACAGATATACCTGCATGTCATCGGCAGTCTCATAGCGGGTGGAGCCGCTCCGCACGGAGGCCGCCCCCAGCTGATCCACCGTGACCGGGAGCAGCTGGGCCATGGTGCCCACACTGCCGGAAGCAGTCTTGCGCACCGAGATGCCGCCCGCCAGCACGGGATACTTCACGCTGGTCTTATAGGTGGTCTGCTCACCGTTGACGTAGCAGACATAGTTCGCGCCGCTGCTCAGGTAATCCAGCACCGAGCTGACCACACCCGTGGTGCTGTTGGCACCGATCTTGATCAGATAGCTTGCCAGGCTGGCTGTGCTGCTGGTCACGCTCTCCCACAGGGTGCTGCCGATGCTGCCATCGACCAGGCCATACAGCAGGGTGCTGGTGGAGGGCATCACGCTTTCCACCGCACCGGCCACAAGGTCAGAGGCGCTGGAACCGGTGGTGTTGGAGGTGGACGAGCCGGAGCCGGTGTTCGTGGTGGAGCTGGCTGCGGTGCTGATGAGGTTGGTCACATCATCCAGCACACCGTAGGTCCACAGGTCGCCGGTGGCATCGTTCAGGATGAGCCGGTCAATGGCACCGTTCTCATCCACGGTATAGTAACGGACATCCGCGGTGGAAAGTGTCACCCCCGATAGGCGGCTGGGACTTACTGTCCCAGCCAACCCCTCCGCTGTCGTATCCAGGATCTCCACATCCGAAGCAAGGGCTGCATCGCCCAGCGCGGTGCCGTCCGCATTGACGGTGCCGCTGACCGATTGGCCGCTCAGGGTCTCCACGTTCTCACCGTCGGCGTTGACGGTGATCTTCACCAGCCAGCCGGTGGGAAAATTCAGGCTCTTGTCCACATTCACGGTGCGGGTCACGCCATCGGTACAGGCCACCTGCACGCTTTGGAGCACATCCGCGCCGTTTTCTTCGGTCAGGCTGCGGGAGGCAGTCTGCACCACACCGTAGAACACGCTGTCGGCTTCCTCGCCAGTCAGAACGGCCACCGCCTCGTTGTTCATACCCAACAGCAGGGTGACCACCTGCCCCACTCCGCCGCCGTTGAGGGACGAGAGGACCGATGCCGCTGCCGAGGAAGCCAGCGTGTAGCTGGTGCCTGCCACTGTCACACTGGTGGGGGCGCTGGCGCTGGGCGAGACCGCCGTGATGCGGCCCGCCGCCTTGCGGGAGTAGATCCAGACCGTTCTGGCACTGGCGCTATAATAGTAGACATCGTAGGCGTTCAGAGCGGCATCTGTGGCCACGGTATCATTGCGGTAGACCGCCGCCGGGACAAAGGGCAGCTGGGTGGTGCCATCGGCCACAAAGGGGCCCTCCACACTGCTGAGCAGCACTGAGGACAGGTCGATCCGGCCATCCGTCACGGTAAAGCCCAGCGTGGCGGCATAAGTCTGGTTCTCAGCGGTGCTGGCCGTCAGGGCATTATAGAAGAGCACAGCGGCATCTTCCAGGGTCAGGCCATGCCCCTGCACGGCGCTCAAACCGGCCCGCAGGCCCAGGCTGCCGGCCTTGTTGAGCTGTGCCGCCGGGAAGCTGCCGCTCAGGGTAGTAACATCATAGCCCAGCAGCTTGAGGGCGGCGGTGCAGGCCTCTTCCAGCGTCACGCCGTTATCAGGCCGGAAAGAGCCGTCGGTGTAGCCGCTGAGCCATCCCTGCTGGACGGCAATGCGGATATAGGGGGCATATTCGTTCCCGCTGTCCACGTCGGTGAACAGGGTGCCGGTGTTCCCCTGTGTGGCGGCGCTCTCCCGGTAGGCCGAGAATGCCACCAGCAGCTTTGCCAGCTGGCCCCGGGTCAGGGCGGTGCTCAGGGCGGAGGCCTGTTCGCTGGTCAAGCCGCCCAGCGTCACGGCAGTCTGCACCGCCGCATTGCTGGCAGCGGCATTTGCCGGCACCACCAGCATCGAGCAGGCGATGCTCACCGCCAGCAAAAGGGAAAGGATTCTTTTTTTCATGGAAGATTCTCCTTAAGATCGTGTTTCCTCTATTCCAGGCTCCCCTGCCAGGGGAGCTCCGCAAGGCGCTGGCGAAGCCAGACCGAAGCGGTGAGAGGTTTAATCATATCTCAATGCTTCAATGGGGTTCAGCCTTGCGGCGCGCTTGGCGGGCAGGTAGCCGAACAGTACACCGATGCCCACCGAGATGCCAAAGGCCACCAGCACCGAGGTCATGGAGGGGGCCACCGTCAGTTCCATATCCGACACCAGCAGCGGAAGCACCCGGTTGGCCAGAGCGCTGAACAGATAGCCCAGTGCAATGCCAAGCAGCCCGCCCAGTGCGGAGGTGGTGGCTGCCTCAGTGACGAACAGGGCAAGAATGCTGCGTTCCTTGGCACCCAGCGCCTTGCGAATGCCGATCTCCCGGGTGCGCTCGGTGACGGACACCATCATAATGTTCATAATGCCGATGCCGCCCACCAGCAGGGAGATGGCTGCAATAGCGGTCAGGATCGCCACCACCATGTTGATCATGCTGGTCATGGTCTCCAGCATCTCGCTCAAGCTGATGATGAAATAGCCGTCCTCCGCGTGGAGGATGGATTCGATCCCTACTTCCAGAAGATTCTTGCCCTCATCGGCAAGTTCATCGCTCACCAGAACCACGCCGTAGGAGCTGGCGCTGGTCTTGCTGATGCGCTGGGCGGTGGTATAGGGCACAAAGATCATGTCATCGTCGGTGCCCTCCTGATCGGTCGTACTGCTGACATTGGCTTCCAGCACGCCCACGATGGTAAATCTCTCACTGCCGATCTTGATGGTCTGGCCGATGGCGTTGCCGCCGTAGGCCGCACGGGCAATGTAATCGCCCACCACGCAGACCTTTTTATTGTCCGTGATGTCCACATAGGTCAGGCCCCTGCCCTGGGCCAGCGTGCGCCCCATCATATCCAGGTAGGTCTCACTCACGCCCTTGACGCTCGTATAGCCATAGGTGGTGGTATCCACCTTCACGGTGCTGTCCAGCGTGGTGGTGGGCGACATGCCGGTGAACACCTCCGGGTGGCTGTCCACGATGTCGTACAGCTGCTGCACGGTCACGGTGCGGGAGCCGCGGCCCGTGATCTGGACGCTGAGGACATTGGTCCCCATCTCAGAAAAGCTGTCCTTGATGCTCTGGGTCATGCCATTGCCCAAACCCACGATGACGATGACCGCCGTGACACCGATGATGATGCCCAGCATGGTCAGAACCGTGCGGAATTTGTTGCTCCAGATATTCTTGACTGCTTCGCGGAAGGTCTCGTAGATCATGCGTCCCCCTCCTGTTCTGCCGGTTCAAAGTTCAGCGTCGGCTGGACGATGGCCTCCGGTGCCCGGGCATCGCCGTCGTAGACCACACGGCCATCCTCCAGCCGGATGATGCGCTGGGCCTGCACGGCAATGGAGTTGTCGTGGGTGATGAGCACCACGGTGTTGCCCTGCCGGTGGAGCTGCTGCAGCATTCCCAGCACCTCGCGGCCGGTGTGGCTGTCCAGCGCGCCGGTGGGCTCGTCGGCCAGAATGACCGCCGGATTCCCGGCCAGCGCCCGGGCAATGGAGACGCGCTGCTGCTGGCCGCCGGAAAGCTGGCTGGGCTTGTTTTTCAGCTTATCGCCCAGCCCCACCTGCTCCAGCACCTCGCGGGCCCGGCGGTGGCGCTCGGCGCGGGGGATGCCCGCATAGACCAGCGGCACCTCCACGTTTTCCAGCAGGTTTAATTTGGGCAGAAGATTATACTGCTGGAAGATGAACCCCAGCATCTCGTTGCGGATGGAGGCCAACTCGTTCCGGCTCATCTTGCCCACATCCCGGCCGTTCAGCCGGTAGGTGCCCGCCGTGGGCACATCCAGGCAGCCGATGATGTTCATGCAGGTGGACTTGCCGGAGCCGGACTGGCCCACAATGGCAACAAACTCGCCTTTTTCTATTTTCATGGTGATGTGATCGGCAGCTTTTACCGTGGTGTCGCCCATCTGGTAATACTTGCAGACCGCATCAAATTCGATCAGAGCACTCATTCCATCCTCCCATCAGAAGATCATCATGCTGCTGCCATCGTCATAGTAGTAGCTGTCGCTGCTGACCGAGTTGGGGTCGTAACCAATGGTGTCCCCCTCCTGGATGCCGCTGACGATCTGGGTGTAATCATCATCGCTGACACCGGTCTTGACGGCCACATAGACAAAGCCCTCGGGTGCCTCCATGGTGGCATCCGCCTTGGAAGCGCTGGGGGAATCCTGGGTCACCAGCACATAGCCGCCCCGGACGATGGCCGCATTGGGCACGGTCAGGGCATTGGCAGCCTCAGCCACCACGATCTCAGCGTTGGCGTTCATGCCGGGGCGCAGGCCGTCGGTCTCGTCAATGCGGATGGTCACCGGGTAGGTGGTGGTACCGCCATTGGAAGCGCCCTTCATGGAGACGCGGGTCACAGTGCCCACATAGTTCTTATCCTGCACGGCATCGGCTGTGATCTGCACTTTCTGGCCCACAGACAGGGAGCTGATCTGCAGTTCGTCCACGTTGATGACCATTTCCAGATAGCTCAGGTCGTAGATGACGCAGAGGGTATCGCCGGATTTGACCGCATCGCCCACCTTGGCATCCTTTTCAATGATGGTGCCGCTGATGGGAGAGGTGACGGTATAGTTGGCCATGGTATCCTGCAGGTTCTGCAGGGAGATCTCAGCGCTGCGCAGGGTCTCAGAGGCAGACTGGATGCTCTCGGTCAGGTCATCGCCGCTCAGCTCGATCAGGATATCGTCCTTGGCAACGGTCTGGCCCTCCTGCACATGGATGGAGGTCACAGTACCTGCAGCCTGTGCGGTCAGGATACGCTCCGCCTGATAGCCAAAGGTGGCAGAACCGATGGAGCTGACCCCGTTGATGGAGGCGGTGGCCGCCTGCGCGGTGGTCAGGCCGCCCGCGTTCTGCACGGCAATGGTCACGGTGCGGGTGAGCAGGTTGCCGGTGCTCAGGGCATCCGTTCCGGTCACGCTGGTCACGGTGCCGTCCAGCTGCTCAAAGGTGCCGTCCAGCGTCACCTGGGCGGTCTGGCCCACGCTGAAATTGGCGGCATCGGCAGCGGGGAATTCCAGCGTCAGCAGCATTTTGGAGCTGTCGCGGATGATGGCGACCTCCTGCCCGCTGGTCACCTCGTCGCCCTTGGCGACCTTCAGGGTGCTCACGGTGCCATCCACCTCGGCGCGGACATACTGGCGATCCACCACCTTGTCATAGCTGCGCTGTGCCTGCTGCATGGCGATCTCGGCCTTTTCAAAGTTGGTGGAAGCATCCGAACTGTCCAGCGTGTAGAGGACGGTCCCCTCATCCAGCACGTCGCCCTCCTCAAACTCGCCGGTGAGCACCTTGCCCTCCACCAGAGATTTCACGGTGTAGGTGTTGGCAGGGTTCAGGGTGCCGGTGCCGCTCAAGGTGTTGGAGACATCCCGCACTTCAGGGCTGGCTTCCAGATAGCTGGGGTCCACGGCTGTGGTGCTGGCGCTCTTGGGCTTGAGCAAAAACACACCGCCCGCGATCACCACACAGACCACCGGCACGAGCCATTTCCAGTTCTTCTGCAAAAACAGCACCGGGGCCTTGGTTGTCTGTGCCGCAGGCGTTTCCGCACCCGGGTTCTCCGCGCCGTCCTTCTTCTTATTCCAGATCATCATGTTCCTCCTATCAGATTCAGGCCCGCCGAAGGGCGGCCTGTCAGATTCCTTTCCTATGTATAGGTGTAGTGTATCGCATTTTGCCCGGATACACAAGCGTCCAAATTTCGTTTGAACGCTTTTCAGCAAATTTTCACAGATTGTAAACCTTTGTGCAAATCGCAAGTTGACCTGTCTGCCGCTTTCTGGTTTAATCGGGACGTTGTTTGTACCAAACCAGAGGAGGATTTTTTCTATGAATCAGACCAGTAAGTTCTCGGTGCGCGATATCTGCTACGCGGGCCTGTTTGCCGCCGTCATCGCCGTGATGGCACAGATCTCCATTCCCATGCCGCTGGGTGTGCCCATGACCATGCAGACCTTCGCCATCACGCTGGCGGCCGTGGTGCTGGGCTCCAAGCTGTCCGCCATTGCCACGCTTGTTTACCTGCTGCTGGGTGCTGTGGGCGTGCCCGTGCTGGCCAACTTCTCCGGTGGCATCGACAAGTTTGTCGGCCCCACCGGCGGCTTCCTGATCTCCTTCCCCATCATGGCCTACATCATCGGCCTGGGCGTGGAGCACAGGGATGCTTTCAAGGGTGCTTTCCCCGTGGCGGTTGTCGTGGGCACTGTGGTCAACTATATCGTGGGTGTCATCCTGTTCGTGATCGTCGCCCACAGCACCGTGTCTGTGGCTGTTTCCGCCTGCGTTCTTCCCTTCATCCCCACCGCCATCATCAAGGCTGTGCTGGCCTGCGTGCTGGGCCTGAACATCCGGAAGCGGATCCCGGGGGTAAAAAAGGCATGAGCATCGTACTGCGCCCGCATCACCTGCTCTGCACCCAGGGCTACTCCGGCCATGGCTACAGCGAAGCCTTTGTGGAGCACATGAACGATGTCGTTCACCAGCTGCGGGAGGTGCCCGGGACGAAGATCCAGCTCACCTTCTCCACCGACACCCTCTGTTCCTGCTGCCCCAACAAGCTGGGCACCGACCTGTGCGACACACAGGAAAAGGTCAAGCGGTACGACCGCAAGACCGTGGAATACTTTGGCCTGGAAGAAAAGGATTATGTCTATCAGGACCTCATTCGGGCCATGGATGCCAAGGCTACCCCGGAGATGCTGGCGGATATCTGCCGCGACTGCTGCTGGTTCCCCGTCAGCGCCTGCTGCAAAAACATCTGCAGCGGCAAATATGTAAAATAACCTCTGTTTCTCCCCTGCAAAAGGGCCCGTACCGGCATTGGTACGGGCCCTTTTACCGTTTCAGCACGCAAAAAGAGGCCGCTCCACGGAAAATTTCCAGTGGAACAGCCTCTTTTTCGATTTATTTACCGCGTTTTCTGCTCACTTCACCGCAGCGTCATCCGCCGCATAGAGCTTGACATATACCCCT
>ERZ827197.3054-NODE-3054-length-10108-cov-3.926589_pt1 | contig 10108 bp, 6 predicted proteins | sample MGYA00519867_ERZ827197 | MGnify/ENA primary metagenome ERZ827197 (study PRJEB31778, sample SAMEA3449278) | human gut metagenome | biome: human gut; feature: human-associated habitat; material: faeces | place: United Kingdom | collected 2010/2012 ...
CAGCTAAAGGATACCTGCAGCGATCAGATCAGCTGCAGGTTCGCAGCGTGTCCGGAAAAAGAAGACCGACTGGCAGCATCCATGACACTTGGGAAAGGGGTGGACGAGCTGCAGGAAAAGCTTCAAGAGCAGGACATGCTGCTGGAAAGTTATATGGTTGAAACGCTCGCCGGAGAAGCTCTGATGGAAGCCTATAGCCGGTTCCATGCGGAAATTCATCGAAGAACCGGATGGTTTGTGAAGCAGATGAGCTTTTTGGGAAGCAGCAGTGAGCCGATCGAACAGCTGCCGGCGCTGCTGAAACAGCTTGACTGCGATGGTCAATATACCGCTGCCTACATCACCTGCAACGAAAGCCTTTGCCTGATCCCAAAAAAAAGCGTCGTGTTCTGGGCAGAATTGACAAAGGAGGGCGTACGCTGCGCCGGCGTATGCGACAGCAGTGAAAATGTGCAGTGTGAGAACCGAATCCCGGATAATCCGGACAATCAGGAAGCGGCAGAAAAGACGGAAGGCGTGGTAGAGAGCATTCGATGGCCGGATCTGTTCGGACGGCCGCTGCCCTATGGCTATAATCGGATTTTTGGCAGATAAAAAGACCCAATGGAGGAAGACAAGACGTGAAGAAGCTGCTTTGTTATTTGAAGGGGTATGAAAAGGAAACCGTGCTCGCCCCTTTGTTTAAAATGCTGGAAGCATTGTTTGAGCTGTTTGTCCCGCTGGTAATGGCTGCGGTGATCGATCAGGGTATCGGCGGATCGGACAAACCGTACATCGTGAGGATGTGCATGCTTTTGATTGCACTGGGCGTCATCGGACTGGTCTGCTCGATTACAGCACAGTATTTTGCGGCGAAAGCGGCAGTCGGCTGTGCGACCGGCATGCGCCATCATTTATTTAAGCATATCCAGAGCCTTTCCTTTACGGAAATGGACACCATCGGTACGTCAACACTGATTACACGTATGACAAGTGACATTAACCAGGTGCAAAACGGTGTCAATCTGGTACTGCGCCTGTTTTTGCGTTCACCGTTTATTGTATTCGGTGCAATGATTATGGCATTTACGATTGACGTCAAAGCGGCGCTTGTTTTTGCGGTAGCGATTCCGGTACTGGCAGTCATCGTTTTTGGCATTATGCTCTCCACAAGACCGCTTTACAAAAAAGTACAGGCGGGACTGGATAAGATTCTTGGCATTACAAGGGAAAACCTGACCGGTGTGCGTGTTGTACGTGCATTTAACAAGCAGGAAAATGAAATCAGAGAATTTAAACAGGCCAATGAACAGCTTAATCATTTACAGAAATTTGTCGGTAAGATTTCCGGACTGATGAATCCGCTGACCTATGTGGTGGTCAACATTTCCATTATCGCACTGATCTGGATTGGTGCGGTGCGTGTCAATGCGGGAACACTGACACAGGGACAGGTTGTGGCACTCTACAACTATATGTCACAGATTCTCATTGAATTAATCAAGCTGGCAAACCTGATTATCAATATTACCAAGGCACTCGCCTGTGCGGGCAGAATTGAAAATGTATTTAGTATTAAGTCCAGTATGCAAAACGGGAGTACCACGGAAAGCACAGATACACAGGCTGCGGCAGTGGAATTTAAAAATGTATCCTTACGCTACAGCGGTGCGGGCGATGAATCGCTCACAGACATCAGCTTTACGGTAAAGAAAGGACAGACCATCGGTGTCATCGGCGGTACGGGCTCCGGAAAATCGTCCCTTGTCAATCTGATTCCGCGTTTTTATGACGTGACAAGGGGTGAGATTTATATTGACGGTGTCAACGTCAAAGACTACCGGATTGAAGCCTTACGAGAGAAAGTCGGCATTGTTTTGCAGAAAGCACAGCTTTTTAAAGGAACAATCCGTGACAATATCCGCTGGGGTAAAAAAGATGCGACCGATACGGAAATTATGGAAGCATTAGACATTGCACAGGCACGGGAATTTGTCGAGAAAAAAGACGGTAAACTTGATTCCTTTGTCGACCAGGGCGGTAAAAATTTATCAGGCGGACAGCGCCAGCGTTTAACGATTGCCCGTGCAGTCGTAAGAAAACCGGATATTTTGATTTTAGACGACAGTGCATCGGCACTCGATTATGCAACCGATGCGGCACTGCGCAAATCAATCCGTGAAATGAAAGATGCACCGACACTGTTTATCGTATCCCAGCGTGCGGCATCGCTTATGCACGCTGACCGGATTATCGTGCTGGATGACGGAAATGTGGCAGGTATCGGAACACATGAAGAACTGCTTGAAAACTGCGAAGTATATCAGGAAATTTATTATTCACAGTTCCGGAAAGAAAAGGAGGCGTAAGTTATGGCAAAGGCAAATACAGGTACAACCGTAAAAAAAGTGCTACTGCGCATTAAACGCTACTGGTTCTTTTTGATTCTGTCAATTTTAATGGCAGCAGTGACCGTGGCATCATCTTTATATGTGCCGATTTTAATCGGAAATGCGATTGATTACATTATCGGACCGCAGAATGTAGAATTTAAGGCAATTACGGCGATACTTTCCGAAGTCGGAATCGTTATTGCAATTACGGCACTGTCCCAGTGGATTATGAATATCTGCAACAACAAAATTACGTATCATGTGACAAGGGATATCCGTGACGAAGCGATTGAAAAGATTGAAGTGCTGCCGTTAAAATATATTGACGGACACTCCTACGGTGAAGTCGTCAGCCGTGTTATCGCCGATGTAGACCAGTTTGCGGACGGTCTGCTCATGGGCTTTACCCAGTTTTTTTCCGGGGTGCTGACGATTCTTGGAACACTCGGATTTATGTTATCTATTAATGTGAAAATTACACTTGTAGTTATTGTAATTACTCCGCTGTCCCTGTTTGTGGCAAGCTTTATTGCAAAGCATACGTATCAGATGTTTAAATTACAGTCTGAAACGCGTGGCGAGCAGACGGCGTTGATTGATGAAATGATTGGCGGACAGAAGGTTGTACAGGCATACTGCTATGAAGATGAGGCGCTTGAAAGATTTGATGAAATTAATGACCGTCTGCAGAAATGTTCACTCAAAGCCATTTTTTATTCATCGATTACCAATCCGTCTACCCGTTTTATCAACAGCCTTGTATATGCGGGGGTTGCGGTAAGCGGCGCAATTTCAGCCATTTACGGCAGATTGACGGTCGGACAGTTATCCTGCTTTTTAAGTTATGCAAACCAATACACGAAGCCGTTTAATGAAATTTCCGGAGTTGTGACAGAATTACAGAATGCGATTGCGTGTGCGGCACGTATCTTTGAATTAATCGAAGAAGAGCCGGAAATCCCGGACAGCAAAGATGCCGCAGTGCTTGAAAATGTAGATGGAACGGTTGATTTAGAACACGTAGCATTTTCTTATGTGCCGGATAAGAAGCTCATTGAAGATTTTAACCTGCATGTAAAGCAAGGACAGCGTATTGCAATTGTCGGTCCGACCGGCTGCGGAAAGACGACACTGATTAACCTGCTCATGCGTTTTTACGATGTGAATGACGGTAAAATTTCCGTATCGGGCATTGATATCCGTGAAATGACCCGACACAGCCTGCGTGCGGGATATGGCATGGTATTGCAGGATACATGGTTAAAGACCGGAACCATCCGTGAAAATATTGTCATGGGCAAACCGGATGCGACCGATGAAGAGGTGATTGCGGCAGCCAAGGCGGTTCACGCACACAGCTTTATCAAGCGACTGCCAAAGGGATATGATACCTTTATCACAGAAGATGGCGGTGGATTATCACAGGGACAAAAACAGCTTCTTTGTATTACAAGAGTGATGCTGTGCCACCCGCCGATGCTCATTTTAGATGAAGCGACTTCGTCCATAGATACAAGAACAGAAATTAAGATCCAGAACGCATTTGCAAAGCTGATGGAAGGCAGGACGAGCTTTATCGTTGCGCACCGCCTGTCTACGATACAAAATGCCGATGTCATTTTAGTCATGAAGGATGGCAAAATTATTGAGCAGGGCAATCATGAAGAACTGCTTGCAAAGCAGGGATTTTATGCAAATCTGTATCAGAGTCAGTTCGCAAAGTAAAAAATTATAAAAAAACAGTAGAAATATATTTATTTCCGTTGTATAATACGAATAATAATGTAAAGAAATCATACCGGTAGCCGTTTTATGCTGCCGGATATTTCTTTTTACTGTAAATTTTGGAATTGCCGGATACGGCAGAATGGAGGAACTAATGCCCGTAAAATACGTTTTTGTAACAGGTGGAGTCGTTTCAGGACTTGGAAAGGGAATTACAGCAGCATCACTCGGACGCCTGCTGAAAGCACGCGGCTTTTCTGTAACAATGCAGAAATTTTACCCATATATCAACATTGACCCGGGAACAATGAACCCGATTCAGCATGGAGAAGTTTTTGTAACCGATGACGGTGCGGAAACGGATTTGGACCTTGGACATTATGAAAGATTTATTGATGAAAGCTTAAATAAAAATTCCAATGTAACAACCGGTAAGGTTTACTGGTCTGTTTTACAGAAGGAGCGCCGCGGTGATTTCGGCGGAGGAACCGTACAGGTTATTCCGCACATTACGAATGAAATCAAGAGCCGCTTTTTCAGGGATTTCTCAACAAAGGATACAAAGATTGCCATTATCGAAGTCGGCGGTACAGTCGGTGATATCGAAAGCCAGCCGTTTTTAGAAGCAATCCGTCAGTTCCAGCACGAAGTTGGCAGGGAGAATGCGATTTTAATCCATGTTACCCTGATTCCGTATCTGAAGGCTTCCGGAGAAATGAAGACAAAGCCGACACAGGCGAGTGTTAAAGAATTACAGGGAATGGGTATCCAGCCGGATATTTTAGTATGTCGTACCGAACATCCGTTAGAGCCGGGTATCAAAGATAAGATTGCGCTGTTTTGTAATGTACCGAAGTCACATGTATTACAGAACCTCGATGTGGAAATCTTATACGATGCGCCGCTTGCAATGGAAGAAGAACATTTAGCACAGGTAGCCTGCGAATGTTTACAGCTTGAATGCCCTGAACCGGATTTAGACGAGTGGAGAGCAATGTGCAAGGCTTGGAAGAACCCACAGAAGAAAGTTACGGTTGCGCTTGTCGGTAAATATATCCAGCTTCATGATGCCTACATCAGTGTTGTTGAAGCATTAAAGCACGGCGGTGTATACAACTCAGCCGATGTAACAATCAAGTGGGTGGATTCAGAACTGGTTACGGAAGAAAATGCAGCCGAACTGCTTTCAGATGTATCCGGTATCCTTGTTCCGGGTGGATTCGGTGACCGTGGTATCGAAGGAAAGATTCAGGCAATCCGCTATGCAAGAGAAAATAAGGTACCGTTCTTAGGACTCTGCCTTGGTATGCAGTTATCCATCGTGGAATTTGCAAGAGATGTTATTGGCTATTCCGATGCACACAGCGTTGAGTTAAAGCCGGATACAACACACCCGGTTATCCACTTAATGCCGGATCAGGAAGGGGTAGACGACATCGGCGGTACATTAAGACTTGGTTCTTATCCATGTGTACTCGATAAGACAAGCAAGGCGTATGAAGTATACGGTGAAGAAACGATTCATGAAAGACATCGTCATCGTTATGAAGTCAATAACGATTACAGAAATGTATTAGTAGAAAACGGTATGAAGCTTTCCGGTATTTCACCGGACGGAAGAATTGTGGAAATGGTAGAAGTAGAAGACCACCCATGGTTCTTAGCAACACAGGCTCATCCGGAATTAAAGTCCAGACCAAACAGACCACATCCGCTCTTTAGAGGATTCATCGGCGCGGCACTGGAATATCAGGAAAAACACAACTAGGTAAATGATAAATGCTCCTGCCTCAACGTTAGCACTTAACTTCGGCGGGAGCATTTATCATTTATGGGGTGGGTGGCAGTCGGGACTTTATTGGTGTTGGTTTATTTGCAGTGAATGTGAATTTACGGAAAGGTGGGACAGAGGTTATGTCTTCAGTGGCGGCATTTGACCTGCCGTTGTCACGTCTGTTCCGGGGACACCATGACCCTGCAGGAGCGTGTGAAAGGACAGACCGAAGTCAAGTGACAACGTTGAGGGCTGCCCTTTCACACGCTCCCCATTTAAAACTCAAAATCCGCATAGTCTTCCGGCAGAAACCGGTGATAGATGATATGACAGCCCTCATCTTTAAAGCAGTAGTAATACGGGTCGTCTGCGTTGCCGGTAAATCGCACCAGCCAGTCAAATTCGCCGTGGTTCATTTCTTCAAAAATAACATTTTCAGAAGTATCCTTAAATAAGGAAAAAATATCGTCCATGGTACAGCCGTGGTGCTGTAAAAGTTCTACCAGACTGCGGATAAATTCGTTGGCATCGGTATGCTCATGCACATAGACGCTGCCGTCTTCCGGAATATGAAAGCAGAAGCGGTCTTTTTTGGCCGTAACCGTGACATTTCCCAGCTTTTTCGTAAGAGAAGCCGGAAATCCAGAAAGCCTTGCAAGCATTTCGGCTTCAGAATCCTCTGCTTCAAAAAAATGATTCAGGGAACTGAGTGGATAGTACAGGCGGATGGCTTCTTTGCGAAAACCCAGTTTTGCCTGTTCTTCTTTAATAATATCAATCAGATTTTTTTCAAGTCTGTCAAAATACATACATATCCTCCATATTTGTATTCACGTAAATCATACTACAATTATAGGAATTGCACAAGCGCATTACAAACAGAATAAAATTAAGGAATATATCAGAAAGCAGAATCCGACAGCACCGCGGCAATCCGCAGTCCGTCGTATTCGGCTTCTTTTATTTGAAAATGCGCGGCAGTTTCAGAATCTGCAAAGCACAGACCATCGCTGTCCGTATTCGGGACATAGGACGCTGCGTAAATTTCTGCGGCAATCCCGTTTCCGGTAGCTTTAGCATAGGCTTCCTTTAAAGTCCAGAGACGGAAAAAACGTTCCGTCTGTACAGATACATTTTCTGTATCATAAATCCAGTGATATTCCGTTTCTGAAAAAAATCTTTTTGCAACGGACGGCTTAAACGGGCGGTTTCCCTCAATGTCGATACCGCAGGGCATACCGGCAACGATACACACTGCAAAATTCCCGGAGTGGGAAAGGTTAAAATACAGATTTGCATGGCCTTTAAAGTAAGGTTTTCCGTTTGCGCCGCAGGCGGTTTCATAGTCGTATTCCTGCATATAGGTGCTGGCAGCATCTGAAACAGTGACCGGAAATGGAAGTTTTTTGGCAAGCGGTGTATTGTCTGCCAAAGAGCCTGTAACAGAGCCGGATATAAATGCGCGTGTTGTGTAATTGAGCAGAAGTCCGGCGGCAAGGCAGCGGCATTTTGCAGCATCGTTTTTTAAATTACAGATTTTTTGCTGCCGGTATCCGGGTACAAGTTTAAAAGCCTTGTCATACAGTGCCTTGTCGCCTGAAAGGCTGTCCGACAGCGGTGTTATATCCATAATTGAAATTAAAAATTGTGTCATTTTATCTGTTCCCATTTTTCAATCAAAGCCTGCGGTTATGATGTCTGCGGATTATTTTATGCGGTACACTTATGCAATACAGACATCTTGTTACAGGTTTAATCATAACAGACCACAGCAAAAACGCCAACAAGAATCTAAAAAGATTATGAATACTTCATACAAATGCTAACAATAATAGTAAGGAATTTTACTGATTTTTTATTGATTTATCGTGATATTGTATTTATAATAAGAAATAAATGGGTACAGTGTACTGCCCTTTACAAAATAATGACGGTCCGGCGGAGGAATTTATGGATAATAACAACAGAAATAACCCCAATAACGGCAACAAAAATGACAAAAAGCCGAAAAATATGAATACTATCATTATTATACTGATTGCAGGCGTAATTACATTTATTGCGATTACGATGTTAAACAGCATGATAAAAGATGCAACGTATAAAGAAATTACGTATTCTGAATTTTTGCAGATGATAGATGAGGATAAGGTTTCAGAAGTCAAGTTCGACTCGGACAGAATCTTAATCCAGCCATCGGATTCACAAAAAGACAGTAACGGATTTTCCTATACGTATTATACCGGTTATATTAAAGATAAGGATATTACAGATAAATTAGACGATAAAGGTGTGACGTATTCAGGATATATTCCGGATCAGAGTTCGTCTATTATTGATTTTCTGCTGGTTTATGTACTGCCGATTCTGTTTATCTATCTGATGTTTACATTTGTATACAGAAGACTGTCTAAAGGCGGCGGTATGATGGGCGGCATGGGTGTCGGCAAGAATACAGCCAAGGTCTATGTACAGAAGCAGACCGGCGTGACATTTAAAGATGTAGCGGGACAGGATGAAGCCAAGGAGTCTCTGACAGAAATCGTCGATTTCCTGCACAATCCGGATAAATACGCAAGTATCGGTGCAAAACTGCCGAAGGGCGCACTGCTTGTAGGACCTCCGGGAACCGGTAAAACCCTGCTTGCAAAGGCGGTAGCCGGTGAAGCCAATGTACCGTTTTTCTCGCTGGCAGGTTCTGATTTTGTAGAAATGTTTGTCGGCGTCGGTGCATCACGTGTGCGTGACTTATTTAAGGAAGCACAGAAGCAGGCACCGTGTATCATTTTCATCGATGAAATTGATGCCATCGGTAAAAGCAGAGATTCCCGCTATGGCGGCGGCAATGATGAGCGTGAGCAGACATTAAACCAGCTGCTTGCAGAAATGGACGGTTTTGATTCTTCTAAGGGCTTATTTATCCTTGCCGCAACGAACAGGCCGGAAGTGCTTGATAAAGCGCTGTTAAGACCGGGACGTTTTGACAGAAGAATTATTGTCGATAAGCCGGATTTAAAGGGCAGAATTGATACCTTAAAGGTTCACTCCAAAGATGTATTAATGGATGATACCGTTGATTTAGAAGCAATCGGACTTGCAACGAGCGGTGCAGTTGGTTCAGATCTTGCCAATATGATTAACGAAGCGGCGATTGCGGCAGTCAAGGACGGCAGAAAAGTGGTATCCCAGAAGGATTTATTTGAAGCCGTGGAAGTGGTTATTGCCGGTAAGGAAAAGAAAGACCGCATTTTAAGCAAGGAAGAAAAACGCACGGTTGCATATCATGAAGTCGGTCATGCGCTGATTACGGCATTAAAGAAAAATGCCGAGCCGGTGCAGAAGATTACCATTGTGCCCCGTACCATGGGTGCGCTGGGGTATGTCATGCAGGTACCGGAGGAGGAAAAATACCTCAACACCGAGGCAGAACTTCGGGATATGCTGGTAGGGCTGGTGGGCGGACGTGCCGCTGAGGAAGTAGTATTTGATACCGTGACCACAGGTGCGGCCAATGATATTGAAAAAGCTACTTCTATTGCCCGTAATATGATCACCCGTTACGGTATGAGCAAGCGCTTTGGCCTCGTGGGACTGGCTACTGTAGAGAGCCAGTATCTGGAGGGAAGAACCGCGCTGAACTGTAGTGATGAAACGGCAGCAGCCATTGACGAAGAAGTCGTTGCCATGATCAAGGAGAGCTACGATCAGGCATTACAGATGCTTCGCGAGAACAGAGAACTGATGGATAAGCTGGCAGCGTTCCTGATCGAGCGTGAGACCATCACCGGTAAGGAATTCATGGAGATCTTTCGCAGAGAGAAGGGACTGCCTGACCCAGAGGAAGAGAAGAAAGATGTGACAGAAACAAATGCTGCGGGCAGTGCAGTAAAGGGCAACAGCGTGGATGTGACCATTGGGGAACAGGTCATGACTTCCACCGATTCAACTTTCCAACCCCTGACTTTCGAAGACAGCCTGCAGGAAGCAAAAGAGCAGACTGCACCGGCACAGGATACCGCAAAGGAGCCTGCAGAATCCGCAAAAGAAGAGACTTCCGCACAGGAGAAGCATGAACAGGAATCCACAGAGCAGAAAAGCGATGCTGCCGAGGAGTCGAAGGATCCTAAGGATCCTCCTCAGGGACCGGTAGGACTGTTCTCCCATGGAACATTATAGATGTCGAGAACTTTTGAACCCGACACCTATAAAATAGAGTAATTAGCAAAGAGCATTAGTC
>ERZ827197.3062-NODE-3062-length-10087-cov-9.557018_pt1 | contig 10087 bp, 10 predicted proteins | sample MGYA00519867_ERZ827197 | MGnify/ENA primary metagenome ERZ827197 (study PRJEB31778, sample SAMEA3449278) | human gut metagenome | biome: human gut; feature: human-associated habitat; material: faeces | place: United Kingdom | collected 2010/2012 ...
CGGTCTTGCCGTCCAGCACGCCGAGGTTGCAGTCGGAATCGTAGTATTTCTTGATAGCCATAATCGTTAGTCTCCTTTTACATTAACTGGTTGGTTTATCTTCCGGTCTTGTATGCTCTGTTCTATCTTTCGCTCACCCTGAGCGGAAAAGCAATGTAATTATGCCCGTCTTGCGCCCGGCGGGGGCAGCTGGACGGAGCGCACCTCCTGCGGCGGCTTCTGGATATGCTGGTGCATCCCGCCGCGCTCCAGTGCAGTAACGCCGGTGCGGCACTGCTCAAGGATGTTGTAGCCCTCGAACATTTTCAAAAATGCGTCCAGCTTGTCCGGCCGGCCGATCAACTCAAACACCATGCTGTCCGGGGAAAGATCGATGATCTTTGCCTTGTAGATGCAGGCGATCTCCCGCAGCTCTGTGCGGTTGTGCACGTCCGATTCCACCTTGAGCAGCAGCAGCTCCCGCTCCAGCGCTTTTTCGCTGTCCAGCACGAACACCTGCCGGGTGACTTCCAGCCGCTCGGTCTGCAATACCAGCTGCTGCAAGGCCTTTTCATCGCTGGTAATGGTCACTGTGATGCGGCTGACTGCCGGGTCGTTGGTGGCGGACACCGTAAGGCTGTCGATATTGAAGCCGCGGCGGCAGAACAGGCTGGACACCCGGGCCAGAACGCCGCTCTGGTTGTCCACCAGCAGGCTGATGACCCTGCGCTGATCAGATTTCATGATGCTGTGTCCTCCTTATTCCATGATGATGTCGTTGATATCGCCGCCGCCGGGGATCATGGGCAGCACCTTTTCGTCCTTGTCAATGATGCACTCGATCCAAGTGGGGCCTTTCTGCTGCAAGGCATCTGCAAAGGCTTCCTGAAACTCCGGCAGATTGGTGCAGCGGTAGCCCTTCAGGCCAAAGCCGTCTGCCAGCTTGACAAAATCGGTCTTGCGGTGGGGGTCGGTCTGGCTGTAACGCTTGCCGTAAAAGCTGGTCTGCCACTGGCGCACCATGCCCAGCACCGAGTTATTGAAGATGACCGTGATGATGGGCAGCTCGTAGCTGACGGCGGTGCAGGCTTCGTTCAGGTTCATGTGGAAGGAGGCGTCACCGGTAAACATCACCACACGCTGCTGGCGTCCCAGTGCCATCTGGGCACCAATGGCAGCGCCGTAGCCAAAGCCCATGGTGCCAAGGCCGCCGCTGGTGATAAAGCCACGGCTCTTGGTGTGGCGCAGGTACTGCGCCGCCCACATCTGGTGTTGACCCACATCGGTAACATACACGGCGTCGGGGCCGCACTGGTTGCACACCTCGCCGATGACCTGATGGGGCATCAGCCGGGTGGGGTCGGACACAGGATGGTAATCCTGTGCCTGCCAGCTCTGGATCATCGTCATCCAGTCCGGGTGCTTGGCGGGCTTGATCTGGGGCAGCATGGCGTTCAGCACATAGGCTGCATCGCCCACGATGGAAAGATCCACGTCCACGTTCTTGCCCAGCTCGCTGGCGTCAATGTCGATCTGGATGATGGTGGCGTTTTTGGCAAAGGTCTTGGGGTTCAGCGCCACACGGTCGGAGAAGCGGGTACCCACCGCGATGAGCACATCGCACTCTGCCACCGCCCGGTTGGAGGTGTAGCAGCCGTGCATCCCCAGCATGCCCAGATTCATCGGGTCGCCATAGGGCACAACGCCTGCGGCCATCAGGGTGTAGGTGGCGGGGATCTCCGCCTTGTGCAGCAGATCCCGCAGCGGCTGGCAGCTGGCTGCGCTGCGCACGCCGCCGCCAAAGTACACCAGCGGGCGCTGTGCGGCGTTGATGAGGTCTGCCGCCCAGTGCACCTGCTCCTCATTATAGGTAGTTACGGTGCGGATGGGCTCCGGCTGCTTGGGGGTGAACTCGCACACTGCTGCGGTCACGTCCTTGGGGATATCCACCAGCACCGGGCCCTTGCGGCCACTCTGCGCAATGCGGAAGGCTGCCCGCATGGTGTCAGCCAAGTCCTCTACCCGGCGCACCGTGAAGTTATGCTTTGTGATGGGCACCGTAATGCCCTCGATGTAAGCTTCCTGAAAGCCGTCTTTGCCGATACTGCTGGTGGGCACGTTGCCGGTAAAGGCCACCATGGGCACCGAGTCCATATAGGCGGTTGCAATGCCGGTGACCAGATTGGTGGCACCCGGGCCGCTGGTGGCCAGCACCACGCCGGTGCGGCCGGTGGCGCGGGCGTAGCCGTCCGCTGCATGGGCTGCGCCCTGCTCGTGGGCGGTAAGCACATGGGTGATGCGGTCGGCATTCTTATACAGCTCGTCGTAAAGGTTCAGCACAGCGCCGCCGGGGTAGCCAAAAAGAGTGTCCACTCCCTGCTCGCACAGGACCTCTACAAAGATCTGAGAACCATTCAACTGCATGGTGTTGCTCCTATTCCTGTTCCACTTCTTATCCATTCCCTCAGGGAGAGCTTTTGAAAAAGAAAAAGCCCTTGTCCCCTGCTTTCTTCAAGAGACAAAGACCTTGTAACATCAAGCTCTCTGCGGTACCACTCTCGTTGGCGTGCTGTGCACACCCTCTCACGGGCTTCCAACAAAGCCCTGCACGGTAACGGCTGCAACCGGCGCTGCTTACAGGGGTTTGCACCCGTTGGGCAGGCTGCTCCGGGATGATTTTCCGCACGAAGCACTGACTGCCTTGCACCAGACGGCAGCTCTCTGAACAGTGGGGATCGTGTGGTACTTTTTCCCATCTGCGCATTTGTTGATGTAAATTATACTATAAACCGGGCTTTTGTCAATCGACAATTTGTAACCTGAATCAGCCCAAAGATGAAGCATTTTTAACACCCCTTGCATCCCCGCCCGAACCGCTGTATACTTTTGATATCCGCGTACCTGCGTTTTGTAGGGTATGTGCTATTGGAGAGGAAAAGGGATCGACCTATGAAATTAAGAGAATGGAATGCCCATCTGCATGGGCTTGTTGTGTTCCGCGCCCTGCTGAACGACCCTGTTGTGGCAAAGCTTTTAGACCTGACCGACCGCATGGAGGCGGGCTGCTCCTCCTACGGCCCGGTATGCGATGCCGTAGCCGCCTTTGAGGCCGCTTTGTTCGAGTACACCACCAACTGGGGCAGCTACCTGAGCAATGCTGTGCTGGAGGCCGAGACCATCTGCGTGCGGCAGGCCGCTGCCGGGCAGCTGGACGCGCTGCTGCAAAGCGCCTTGGACAGCGAGCTGCAGTTTTTGCAGCAGCTGTGCGGGCTGACGCTGGACGAGCTGTTCCAGACCGCCTACTCGGAGCAGGCGCAGCGGCCGGAACTGGCTTTCCTGCCCCGGTGGCAGACCTGTGAGCTCGACCTTGCCGCCGCCTACGCCCAGCGCATGAGCGAGGTGGGCAAAAAGGGCTACGGTATGTTTGCAAAGCACCATGTATTCACGGTGGAGAACGGCCAGCTTGTGCCGGTAAAATACCCCGACCCGCAGCGCCTTTCCGAGCTGCCCGGCTACGAGAAGGAGCGGGAAAAGGTGATCGCCAACACAAAGGCACTGCTAGCCGGGATGCCCGCCAACAATGTGCTGCTGTACGGTGACGCCGGTACCGGCAAATCCAGCGCGGTAAAGGCCATTGCCAACGAGTTTGCGCCCGAGGGACTGCGGCTGGTAGAGGTAAAAAAGAACCAGCTGTATCAGATCCCCGACCTGATGGACAAGCTGGCGGCAAACCCGCTCAAGTTCATTTTGTTCATCGACGATCTGAGCTTTACCGCCAACGACGACAACTTTGCCGCCTTGAAGGCCATCTTGGAGGGCAGCGTAGGCGGACGCGCTCAGAACATTGCGGTGTACGCCACCTCCAACCGCCGCCACCTCATCAAGGAAACCCTCTCGGACCGCACCGGCGACGACATCCATGAAGCCGACACCCGGCAGGAGTTGATGAGCCTTTCCGCCCGGTTCGGCCTTACGGTCACCTTCCAGCGGCCGGAGAAGGCACGGTTCGAGACCATTCTGGAGGAGCTGGCAAAGCAGCACAACATCCAGATGCCCACCGAGCAGCTGCTGCTCAAGGCCGAGGCCTTTGCCCTGCGTGCCGGCGGCCGCAGCCCCCGGGTGGCCAAGCAGTTCATCGAGCAATGCGAGGCCGGTGTGCAGAAGTAAATGCACCAGTTTTAAACGTTATCAAAAACGGGACACCAAAGCATCCGCAGATGCTCCGGTGTCCCGCTTTTCTTGTCTTATTTTTCGCTCAGTCCCGCACGGCGATGCACTCGATCTCCAGCTTTGCGCCCTTGGGGATGGCTGCCACCTGCACGCAGCTGCGGGCGGGGAACGGCTCGGCAAAGGCCTTGGCGTACTCTGCGTTCACTGCGGCAAAATCGTTGATATCGGCCAGAAAGATCACCGTCTTGACCACGTTGTTCATGGAAAGCCCCGCCTCGGCCAGAATCGCCTTCAGGTTAGCAAGGCTCTGGGCGGCCTGCTGCTCCACGGTATCGGCCATGGTGCCGGTGGCGGGGTCTACCGGGATCTGCCCGGAAACAAACACCATGTTGCCCAGATCCAGTGCCTGACTGTAAGGGCCGATGGCGGCAGGTGCGTTGGCGGTAGATACGACTTTCATAGTATATTTTCTCCTTTATATTACATCAAGTTTAGAACAAATTCGCTTTTTTCTTCGGATAGAGCCAGACGAGGGGGTAATTTCCCGTAAGCTGCTGCTTGCCTGCGCCCTCATCCGTCTGCTCACTACGTTCGCATCCACCTTCCCCGTCCGGGGGAAGGCTTTCACTCTTGCAAACGATGAAGTTTACACCCGCTCGGTGACCAGCTGGAAACCGGCCTTGGTCAGCTCGGTGCGGATCTGCTCGATCTGGGCGGCATCGCGGGTCTCCAGCGTCAGCTTGAGGAAGCAGCTGGAGATGGGCATATTGGGGTCGGAGCCGTCATGCTGCACCGACACCACATTGCTGCCGCAGCGGGATACCACCTCGGCCACCTTTTTCAGCTGGCCGGGCTTGTCCTCCAGCGCGATGGTCAGGTTTGCCTTGCGGCCGCTCATCACAAGACCGCGGGTGATGACGCGGTTCAGGATGTTCACATCAATGTTGCCGCCGGAGATGACGCAGGCCACCTTTTTGCCCTCCACCGGCAGCTTGTGGAACAGTACTGCTGCCACCGGCACAGCGCCTGCACCCTCAGCCACCAGCTTCTGGTTCTCCATCAGGGAGAGAATGGCCGCCGCCGTCTCGTCCTCGGTCACGGTAACGATATCGTCCACATACTGCTCGCATAGCTGATAGGTCAGCTCGCCCGGGGTCTTGACCTGAATACCGTCCGCAAAGGTGGAAGCAGATTTCAGGGTCTGGTACTTGTGCTCGTGCAGGCTGCGGTACATACTGGGGGCACCCTCGGCCTGTACGCCGTACACCTTGACCTCCGGGCGCAGGGTCTTGATGGCAAAGGCAATACCGGAAATCAGTCCGCCGCCGCCCACCGGCACCACCACAGCGTCCACATCCGGCAGCTGGTCAAGGATCTCCAAGCCGATGGTACCCTGCCCGGCGATGACCTGCTCGTCATCGTAGGGGTGGATAAAGGTCATGTCGTACTCCTTTTGCAGCTGCACGGCCTTGTCGTGGGCTTCGTCGTAGGTGCCGGGCACAAGACAGACCTCCGCGCCCAGATTTTTGGTGTTTTCCACCTTCATCAGGGGTGCGCCGTCCGGCATACAGACGATGCTGCGGATGCCGCGCCGGGTAGCCGCCAGCGCCACCCCCTGCGCATGGTTGCCCGCAGAGCAGGCAATGACGCCCTTGGCGCTCTCCTCCTCAGAAAGCTGGCTGATTTTATAGTAAGCGCCTCGCACCTTAAAGCTGCCGGTGGCCTGCAGGTTCTCGGTCTTAAGGTACAGCTGGCAGTCCTTGGACAGCTTGGGGGCTTCGATGAGGTCGGTCTTGCGCGCTACGTCCTTCAGTACAAAGGCGGCGTGGTAGATCTTATCCAGAGTCAGCATGACAGATACTTCCTTTATTTTTCGTGATGTCATCCAGTATAAGTTACAAAAATTGTTTTGTCAAATGAATTCCATTCACGATAAAAGGCGTAAAAAAGAGAAAGGCAGTGGTAAAGCCACCGCCTTTCTCTTTTTATTCTCATTACCGCCCACGGCCACCACCGCCGCCATGGCTGGAACCGCTGCCCATGCCACCGAAGCCGCCGCCAAAGCTGCCGCCGCCGAAACCGCCGCGCCCGGCACCGCCCCCGAAGGAGCCGCCGCCCATGCCGCCAAAGCCGCCGTAGAAGCCGCCCGGCGGGGGCGGGTTATGCGGGCCGCGCCGCCGTCCACGGGGAGGCCGCGGCCCACCGAAGCACCACAGCCAGCCGCAGGGACTGGCAAAAACATAGGCCATCGACCGGATAATAACGATGAGCAACACAACGCTGACCACAAGGGTCAGGATGTCGGTCAGGGTGCTGCCGCCGCGGCTCTGGCTGCCCTGATAGCCGGGCTGCACGGTGTTGCCGGTGCCGCCGGAAAGGCTGACCCCGTAAATATCCGCGATGGTGTTTGCCACGTTGCGGGCACAGGTGGTCACCGCGCCGTCATAATTCTTTGCGGCGAACTGGTCTTCCATGGTCTGGGCGATGGCGCTGGACTGCTTTGCCAGCGTGGTGTTGCGGAAGCCGTCGCCATAGGTCAGGTAGTAGTCGCCGTCCGCATACTGTGCCGACTCCATCACAAGCAGGATCAGAACACCGTTATTGTTGGAGGACGAACCGATACCCCAGGCGTTGAAAGCCTGTGTGGCGTAATCCTCTGTGGAATCATTGCCTGTGTATTCTACTGTCAGTACACCGATCTGCGCGCCGCTGCAGCTGGATTCCAACTGGGCGTTCAGTTCGGTGATGGTCTGCACGGTGCTGCTGCTCAGCACACCAGCACCATCCACCACGCACTGATCTTTGGGCAGGCTGGGCAGCTGGGCGGCAAAGGCCGCCGGGCACAGCACCGCCGCGCTGAGCACCACGGCCAGCACCAGTGCGCTGATACGTTTTGCAAAGTTTTTCATGCGAAGGGTTCAACCTCCTTCACGCCGGACAAAGCGCCCAGCACACTGGCCGGGAAGCCGCCGACTTCCTTCTGATATTCATACACCGCCGTATTGTACTGCAAAGTACCAATGATGGTGGCTGCGCTGTTGAACTGACCGTACTGCCCCTGCACCGCGCCCATCTTCATGGGGTCGGCGGCCTGCTCCTGCAACTTTGCATACAGCTGGTCGATGGCAGCGCCCAGTGCCTGATCGGCCTGATACAGCGCGTGCATCGCGCTGCCCTGATAATAGGGCAGCGAGGTCAGCGACTGGCTTTTACCGCCGTTCTGCACCGCCTGCAGACAAGCGGAGAAATCGTTCAGCGCCGTCTGTGCAGCCAGCACCTCGGCGCTGTCTGCGCCAAGGGTGTTGGAGGCAGTGGTCAGAATATTCGCCGCCGTATTCTCCCGGGTGGTCAGCTCCTCGCTCAGGTTATAACCGTTGTCGGCGGCGACCCCTGCGGTGAACCACTGACGGGCAGTGTTGTACTTGCCGCGCAGCTTGGCGCTGCCAAAGCCGAAAAAGGCGGCCAGCATCACCACTACGCTCAAGGCCAGCGCCGCCGCCCGGGTGGAAAGCGCAGCGGGCAGCTTTGCTTCCAGTGCGGCCAGCTTCTGCTGGCGCGGGGTCAGCGTTACGGCCTGCTCCGGCTTTGCTTTTTCGCGGTAGCTGCCCGCGTCAAAGCCGCCGGGAGCGGTTTGTTTGTTCTGAGAAAAATCAGCGTTTGCCATTTCAGCTCCGGATCTCCATCATTTTGGTTTTCAGTTCGTCCTCGATGCGGGTCAGCTCCTGCTCGGCGGCGGCGCGCTTTGCGCGGCCCTCGCTCTGGATCTTGTTCAGTTCGTCCAGCGTCTCGATCAGGCTCTTGTTGGTCTGCTGTAGCGTCTCGATATCCACGATGCCGCGCTGGCTCTCCTTGGCAGTCTCAATGGTGCCCAGCTTCAGCGCCTCGGCGTTCTTCTTCAGCAGGTCGTTGGTCATGTTGGTCACGGCGCGCTCGGCCTGCATGGCCTGCTGGCTGTGTGCCAGCCCCAGTGCCAGCACCATCTGGTTCTTCCACAGCGGGATGGTGTTCACGATGGTGGACTGGATCTTTTCCGCCATCATGGTGTTGTTGTTCTGCAGCAGACGGATCTGTGGGCCCATCTGCAAACTGATGTTGCGGGTCAGCTCCAGATCATACAGCTTTTTCTCAAAGCGCTCGCACTGGTCGGCAAGGTCGCGGGCGGCCTGTGCATCCTCCGGCAGACCGGAGACCTTGGCCTTGTCCATAGCCTGCTGCAATTCGTTGGCACGCACATCAGCCAGCTTTTTCTTGCCGGCAAGGATATACATGCTCAGTTCCTTGAAGTAGGCCATGTTCAGCTCGTACATCTTGTCCAGCATAGCGATATCCTTGAGCAGCTGCACCTGATGGGCTTCCAGCATGGACTGGATCTTTTCCACGTTGGTCTCGGTCTTGTCGTACTTGGTCTTGAGGGCATCCAGCTGGCTGGTTTTCTTCTTGAAGAAGCCCATAATGCCCTTCTGCTGCTCCTCGTTGGCATCAAAGCTCTTCAGCTCGCCAATGAGGTTGGTGATCATATCGCCCACCTCGCCCAGATCCTTGGTGGACACCTTGGCCAGAGCAGCCTCGGAGAAATCGCCGATCTTCTTCTGGCAGGCGGAGCCATACTGCAGCACCTGCTGGCTGTTGGTGATATCGATCTTTTCCGCAAAGGAATCCACCATTGCCTGCTCCTCAGGGGTCAGCTGCACCTCCGGCTGCTGGGCCGCAGGGGCGGGCTCGGGCTTTTTCTCCTCCGCCGCCTCCGGGGTGGGGTCCAGCGTCAGGGTGGGCACTGCAGGAGCATCGAGATCGAAGTTCAGAGTGTTGTTGTCAGCCATTGTTGATTCCATCCTTTCCAATTACGACAGCGCCTGCCGCCTATCGGCGTGCGCTATTTTCTAACCGGTTTGCCAAGGGCTCCCCCTTCGGGGGAGCTGGCAAAGCCGTCAGGCTTTGACTGAGAGGGTTGTTACAGCCCCTGCCCTTTCAGCATATTCTGCAAAACGGTCAGGTCTGCCGAGAGGTCCATGCTCTCGGCAGCATACAGGGCATCCAGCTGATTTTCAAATGCCGTGGCAATGGAGGCTGCGTTGCGCTCCACCTCCGCGCGGATGGAGGCGGCATTCTCGCCCCGCACCCCCTGCTTTGCCAGCTTGGCATACTGCTGCAGCACATTCACGGCATCGGGCAGATAGTAATTGGCGAACCGCCGCACCTGCTTTGCCTTGGCGGGGGTGGCTTCCACCGTTTCCACAATGGAGCGGCCCGCCTTTTCCATCCGGGTCATGGCGGCGGAGAGCTGCGGGTCCGGCAGGGCTTCGTTCAGGGCGTGGAGGGTGTCCAGCTGCTGCTGCATCTCGGTCAGCATGGCATCCACATCGTCCACACCGGTATGGAAAGGCACTTCCGTCTCCACCACCCGGGGCGGGCAGATCTTTTTGGCCCCGGCAAAGGCCAGCACAGCCGCGCCCAGCGCCGCCAGCAGTGCCCACAGCCGATAGACCGGAAGCACAGCGCACAGCACCACAAATGCCAGCGCCGCCGCGTAGTACGGCAGAACACTGGGCTTTCGGGTGCGAATGATCTTGCTCATGGGTTCCTCCTTTTCCGGGAGCTGCGCCCCCTGTATCTTCCATAATAAATCCTTTTCCAGCGGGGCGCAAGCGTTTCACGAATTATTTACAGGTTTGAAATCGAAATGTCAAACCTCTCAGGCGCTTGCGCGCCAGCTCCCCTCATAGGGGAGCCCCTGGCAGATCGGGTAAGTCCGCGCGGCATTCAAGGCAAAATCCAGTTCGACAATTCTTTCTGCCAGATCTCCCGTAATTTTTCCGGCCTGCAGGCGGCATTGGCGGGGCTGGTGCTGGGCAGCCTGACCGCTGGGATGCCGCTGACCGGCTCGAGATACTTTGTATAGATCTTATATGCCGTAGCCCCGTTGCAAAAAACAGCCTCA
>ERZ827197.3070-NODE-3070-length-10053-cov-4.409482_pt1 | contig 10053 bp, 8 predicted proteins | sample MGYA00519867_ERZ827197 | MGnify/ENA primary metagenome ERZ827197 (study PRJEB31778, sample SAMEA3449278) | human gut metagenome | biome: human gut; feature: human-associated habitat; material: faeces | place: United Kingdom | collected 2010/2012 ...
GGGCTATGGGCTCGCGGGGCTGGAATTTGCCCACGGCATCCCCGGCTCGCTGGGCGGCGCGGTGTCGATGAACGCGGGCGCTTACGGCGGCGAGATGAAGGACGTCGTCGTCTCTACGCGCTATCTTGACCATGACCTGAACCTGTGCGAGGTCGTGGGCGCGGCGCATGATTTCGGCTACCGGCACAGCGCGTTTTCCGACACGGACTGCGTCGTGCTCGGCAGTACGCTCGCGCTCACGCCGGGCGACCCGGCGGAGATCCGGGCGCGTATGCTCGACCTGAGCGAGCGCCGCCGCAGCCGCCAGCCGCTCGACCTGCCGAGCGCGGGCAGCACGTTCAAGCGCCCCGCGGGGGGCTATGCCGCTGCACTCATCGACGCGGCCGGCCTCAAGGGCTATGCCGTCGGCGGCGCGCAGGTGAGTGAAAAGCACGCGGGCTTCGTCGTCAACCGCGGCGGGGCCACGTTTGACGATGTGCTGCGGCTCATGGACCACATCCGCAGCGAGGTGCTGCGCACGTCCGGCGTGGAGCTTGAGCCGGAAGTGAAGATCATCCGGGGGTGACGGGATGGAATTTCTGATCGTATCGGGCCTGTCCGGCGGCGGCAAGAGCCGCGCGGCCGACGTGCTGGAGGATCTGGACTTTTACTGCGTGGACAATATGCCCACGGCACTGCTGACGAAGTTTGCAGAGCTCTGCCTTGCCACGCGCGGACGGTATGAAAAGGTCGCGCTCGTGACGGACATCCGCAGTCAGGAGAGCTTTTCCGAGCTGTTTGCCGCGCTCGGGGAGCTTGGGAGCATGGGCGTGCACTACCGCATTCTGTTCGTCGAGGCGTCGGAGAGCGCCATCGTGCGCCGCTACAAGGAGTCGCGCCGGCCGCACCCGCTGCAGGCCGAGAGCCGCTGCTCCCTGCCCGAGGCCGTGCGCCGCGAGAGCGAGCTGCTTGCCCCCGTGCGCGAGCGCGCGGACTATGTCATCAACACCACGGGCCTCACGCTCGCCATGCTGCAAAAGCGCATCTGCGAGTATTTTGCCGACGGCGGCACGCGGCGCGACATTCTCGTCAACGTCGTGTCCTTCGGCTTCAAGTACGGCATCCCGATCGACGCCGACCTCGTGTTCGACGTGCGCTTTCTGCCGAACCCGTTTTACGTTGAAAAGCTCCGCCCCATGAGCGGCATGGACGCCGAGGTGCAGGAATACGTCCTGCGCAGCGACGTGGCGAAAAATTTCCTCGACAAGCTCACCGACATGGTTGACTTTCTTCTGCCGCAGTACGCCGCCGAGGGGCGCTATGCGCTGACCATCGGCATCGGCTGCACCGGCGGGCAGCACCGCAGCGTGGCCGTGGCCAAGGTACTGACGGACTACCTCGCCGCGCGCGACGCCAACGTCCGCCTGCGCAACCGGGACTTTCCCAAGACCTGACGGAGGCGCGCCATGTCCTTTGCATCCGAAGTGAAAAACGAGCTGTGCCGCGTGCCGGTCAGCCGCCACTGCTGCGCCGTGGCCGAGGCCTACGGCGTGCTGCTGTACTGCCACACGTTCACGACGCGGGAGATCCGCATCGTCACGGCGTGCGACGCCTTTGCCGAGCGGCTGCCGAAGCTGTTTCGCCGCGCGTTCGGCGCGCACTTTTCCCTGCCGGCCGGGGAAAAGGCCGGCGGCCGCCACGTGCTGACCATCACCGACCGCGCCGCCGTCGAGACGGTGTTCGCCGCCTTCGGCGCCGACCTCTCGCGCACGGTCGCGCACCACATCAACCTCGCCGTGCTCGAGAACGACTGCTGCAAGGCGTCGTTCCTGCGGGGGGCGTTTCTCGCGGGCGGCAGCGTGACCGCCCCGAGCAAGAACTACCACCTCGAGCTCATCACGGCGCACGCGAGCGTCAGCCGCGAGACGGCCGCCCTGCGCGAAGCCGCCGAACAGGGGCGGCGCGACGAGGAGTGGCTCCGTTTCCAGACCGAGGAGCTGACGGCCGCGAACCTCCGCGCCGGAGAGCAGGCCGAAATCGAGGAGGAGCTGGCCATGCTGGAGAACGCCGACCGTATCGGCGAGGCCTTCACGACGCTGCGCAACGCCCTCGACGCCGACGAGACGGGCGTGTTGGTGCAGCTAAAAAACTCGGAGACCTCCCTGGCCCATATCGGCGAACACTACCCCGCCGCCGCGGAGTATGCCGCCCGGCTGCGTTCGACGCTCGAAGAGCTGAAGGACATCGGCGCCTCGGCCGCAGCCGACAGCGAGCGGATCGACGCGGACCCCGAACGGCTGGCGAAGCTCTCCGCACGGCTCGACACGCTGATCGCCCTGCAACAGAAACACCATGCGGCGGACGAGGCGGAGCTGATCGGCCTGCGCGACCGCTGCACGGCCCGTCTGGCGGCCATCGTCCACGGCGACGAACGGATCGCCGAAGCGGAAGCCGCCCTGCAAAAGGCGGCGGAAAAGGCCCGCAAGCTAGCCGACCGGCTCCGCAAGGCCCGCGAGAAGGCCGCCCCGGCCTTCGCCGGACACATCCGCGGAACGCTCGCCCGGCTGGGAATGCCCGACACGGTTTTCGAGGCGGCGATAGACGACCTCGGGGAGCTGACCCGCACGGGCGGCGACAGCGTGCGTTTCCTCTTCTCGGCCAACCGCGGCCGGGCGTCGCAGAGCGTCGAGCGGATCGCCTCGGGCGGCGAGCTGTCGCGCGTCATGCTGGCGCTCAAGGCGCTGCTCGCCGAACGGATGCAACTGCCCACGATCATCTTCGACGAGATCGACACGGGCGTGTCGGGCCGCATCGCCGATGCCATGGGCGAAATCATCGCTTCGCTGGCCGCCTCGATGCAGGTCGTGGACATCACCCACCTGCCGCAGGTAGCCTCGAAAGGTGCGGCGCACTTCGTCGTCTATAAACGCGACGGCCGCACCTCGATCACCCGCCTCTCGGACGACGAACGCATCACCGAGATCGCCAAGATGCTCTCCGGATCGGAGATCACCGACGCAGCCATCGCGCAGGCCCGCATTCTGCTGGGCCGCAACGGAGAGCCGCACCCCGCAGCTCCCGGCTGTTCCGACACCCCGGCTCCCGGATCGCTCTTCTGAGTCTTCCGCGCCCCCAACGGCCGGGACGAAAATCCCGGCATCGTAACGACCTTCCGAAAGACATGGATTCCGAATCGCTCCTGGCGCTCGCCGCCGAAAACCAGCGGCGGGCCCGCGCCGTCCTCGCCGAACTGCAAGCCGAAGCCGCCTGGCGATCGGCCGGAGCTACCCCGCACCTCGTGGGATCGCTCCGCACGGGTCTGCTGATGACCCACCGCGACATAGACCTCCACATCTACTCCCCGGTCCTCAGTCCGGAGGGGAGCTTCGCCGCCATGGCACGCATCGCCCGCAACCCGCGTATCCGACGCATCGAATACGCCAATCTGCTCGACGCCGAGGACCGGTGTATCGAGTGGCATGCGCAATACGCCGACACGGAGGGCGACCTCTGGCAGATCGACATGATCCACATGTCCGTCGGATCGCCCTGGGAGGGGTATTTCGAACGGGTGGCCGACCGCATCTCCGCGGCCCTGACCGACGAGACGCGCCTAGCGATCCTCCGGCTCAAATTCGAGACGCCCGCGACGGAGCATGTTCCGGGCATCGCCTACTGCATGGCCGTCCTGCGCGACGGCGTGCGCACCCGCAGCGAGTTCGAGGCATGGCGCGCCGCCCATCCGCTGACGGGCATCGCGGAGTGGATGCCGGAGTAGCTCAGCACCGCGGCATCTCCCGGCGACGGGCCGTCACCTCCCAAAACATCCGGCTGAAATGCGACAGATCGCAGGGCCCCGTCTCCGCAGCGACCTGCGCGACAAGCCGGACCGATGGTACGGAGGCCGGCAAGCGGCCGACGAACCGGACCGGCACAAAAAATCCCCGGAAGCCGAAACTTCCGGGGAACTCTGCGAACAGAGGTGCGTCACCCGTGCGTCATTACATCATGCCGCCCATGCCGCCGCCCGGCATCGCCGGAACGGCCGGCTGCTCGGACTTCTTCTCGGCCAGCACGCACTCCGTCGTGAGGAACATCGAAGCGATCGAAGCGGCGTTCTCCAGTGCGACGCGCGATACCTTCGTCGGGTCGATGATGCCCGCCTTGAGCATGTCCTCGTACTTGTCGTCGCGGGCGTTGTAACCGAAGGCGTCCTTGCCCTCGCGCACCTTATTGACGACCACCGAACCTTCGCCGCCGGCATTGGCAACGATCTGGCGCAGCGGCTCCTCGATCGCACGCTTCACGATCTGGATACCCGTCGTCTGGTCCTCGTTCTCGCCCTTCATGCCTTCGAGAGCCGACGTGGCGCGGATATAGGCCACGCCGCCGCCCGGAACGATACCCTCTTCGACGGCTGCACGCGTTGCGGCCAGCGCATCGTCCACACGGTCCTTCTTCTCCTTCATCTCGACCTCTGTAGCGGCGCCGACATAGAGCACGGCCACACCGCCCGACAACTTGGCCAGACGCTCCTGCAACTTCTCCTTGTCGTAATCCGACGTAGCCTTCTCGATCGAAGCGCGGATCTGCGCCACACGTGCCGCGATGGCGTCCTTGGCACCCGCGCCGTCCACGATGGTGGTGTTCTCCTTGTTGAGCGTCACCTTGTCGGCCGAACCCAGCAGCGAAAGATCGGTGTCCTCGATCTTCATGCCCTTGTCGGTCGAAATGACCGTGGCGCCCGTCAGGACGGCGATATCCTCCAGCATCTCCTTGCGGCGGTCGCCGAAGCCCGGAGCCTTGCAGGCGGCGATCTTCAGCGTGCCGCGCAGCTTATTGACAACCAGCGCCGAGAGAGCCTCGCCATCGACGTCCTCGGCGATAATCAGCAGCGAACGTCCGCTCTGAGCCACCGGCTCCAGCACGCCCATCAGCTCCTTCATCGTCGAGATCTTCTTGTCCGTCAGCAGGATGTACGGCTTCTCGAGCTGCGCCTCCATCTTCTCGGGATCGGTGATGAAGTAGGCCGAGATATAGCCGCGGTCGAACTGCATGCCCTCGACCACCTCCACGTGCGTCTCGGTTCCCTTGGCCTCCTCGACGGTGATCACCCCTTCGTTATTGACCTTGGCCATCGCCTCGGCGATCAGCTTGCCGATATTGCCGTCGTTGTTGGCCGAAATGGTAGCCACCTGCTCGATCTTCGAGATGTCCGAACCGACCTCCTGGCTCTGCTTGCGCAGCGACTCCACGACCGCCGAAACGGCCTTGTCGATACCGCGCTTGAGGTCCATCGGATTCGCTCCGGCGGTCACGTTCTTCAGTCCCACGCCGATAATCGACTGGGCCAGCACCGTGGCGGTCGTCGTGCCGTCGCCCGCGTCGTCGTTGGTCTTCGAAGCGACCTCCTTGACCATCTGCGCGCCCATGTTGGCGAAAGCGTCCTCGAGCTCCACCTCCTTGGCCACCGTCACACCGTCCTTGGTGATCTGCGGCGCACCGAACTTCTTGTCGATAATCACGTTGCGGCCCTTGGGACCCAGCGTCACCTTCACTGCGTTCGACAGCGCATCGACACCCTCCTTGAGCAGCTCGCGCGCCTCGACATTGTATTTGATATCCTTTGCCATGATTTTTCCGAATTAAACGTTGATTAGATAATCGCCAGAATGTCGTTCTGCTTCATGATGAGGTAGCTTTCGCCCTCGATCTGAATCTCCTGCCCGGCGTACTTGCCGTAGAGAACCTGGTCGCCGACCTTGACCTCCATCTTCACCTCCGAGGTTCCGGGGCCTACGGCCACCACCTTGCCTGCCAGCGGTTTTTCCTTTGCCGTGTCGGGGATGATCAATCCTCCGGCCGTCTTCTCCTCCGCGGGATTCGGGAGAATCAGCACACGGTCCGATAACGGTTTTACGTTCATAGTTCTGCGTTTTTAAGTTTATCGTAATGTTGTTTCGCTTTCGCACCCTTCACTTCAACAAGAGATGTGCCAACTCCTTTTTGGCAGATTTTGCATGACAAACGAGCAGGACAGTCTGACATTTTGTCATCCGCCGCAATTTCTCCGCGATTTTTCGCCCGAAATTTTTGCACGTACCGAAAAAGAGTATTACATTTGCACTCCGAAAGACCGCAAAAGGTCACACGGTGGATGTAGCTCAGTTGGTTAGAGCGTCGGATTGTGGTTCCGAAGGTCGAGGGTTCGAGCCCCTTCTTCCACCCTCGAGACGTAAGAAAATAACACCGCAGAGAGCAAAATCCTTATGTATCAATGATACGTAAGGTTTTTTATTTTCGGGGCATAGTGTATTCGGAATCGGATTGTCCTCTTCTCGATCCGGCCCCGTTCGTCCCGGTCCGGGAAGAGGACGCGAATTGCGGACGATGCGTTGGATTCCATCGTTGTGTGTTCAACAGTCTCCATGCTGCATACGTTCGACCATTCCGAGTCGTGCAGCCCTGCGCCGAACGATAATTTCCGTTTTTTGCAGGAAACCCCCGATTTCCAGGAAGGGCCAAGCGCCCGTCTGTGCCCGTATCACCGCTTCGCCCTCTCCCTCCGGCCGAAATCCACACCCGCTGCCAAATCGGGCCGGAGCATCGGAACCGGAGCGTCTCGGACGTTCGCCGGACATCGGGATTCCTGATTTTACCCGGCAGGTTGCGAAGAGGTTGCGATAACACCCTGCCGGGATAATATCGACCCGGATAGTCGGTTCTCCCGCGAGAATACCGGAAAAAACGCCCGTTTCCCTCGTCGTAAATACGTCGTCGTTATCGAAATACGGATACCGAAAAAAGTACCGTCTCTATATAAGAAACGGTACTTTTCCACGGCGAAAGTAGGTACTTTTTTATAAATAACCAAATATTGCGGCTCGTTTTTCAGGCGAAAATCCCCCCCCCTCAAAAGAATATATTTGAAAATCAGAATATTATATACACAGGCCGACCGGAGGCATCCGACAGTTCCGATCCGGTCACGAATCGGTCCCGATCTGCTCTGCGATCGGGATTTTTTACGCCGTATTTACCGGGAACAGACCGCCTCATGAATCCGTAATATATTGGTTGTAAGTGTATTGTTCCCTCCGTACCGTTTCTTATATAGAGACGGTATGCGGCTTCGGAGAGCCGTATTCCGGAGGAGACGGGTCGGTGCAGGACACAAATTTTCGGGAATGTCATCACGAATTCTTGTAAATAATTAATTATCAGCATACAACGACCGTATGCGGATATGGCTTCGAAGTATCTGAATCCGAGAGAAAGAGATGTGTGACAAGAGCGGAACGGACCTTTTGTCCGGGCATTGCGACGGGAGCTTTCCCGCCCCGCTTTCCGGACAGCTCGCAGCGCGGAAGAACAGCCGGGTCGTCCGGTGGTACGTGCTGACGCTTCCGGTGTGTCACCGGGGGCCCGCTCCGGGGCTCCGGCAGGAACAGGAACGGCGTCTGCGGAGCGGCGAACCGCCGTTCGAGTTCTTCGCCCCCTCCTATGTGGAGGTGCGTCACGAAAACGGCCGTCCGGTCAATACGCGCCGTCCCCTGCTCTACAACTACGTCTTCATCCGCTCGTCGGAAAACGAGCTGTTCCGGCTGAAGCGTCAGTTGCCCCAATACAACTTCCTGCCCCGCGTGCGTGACGGCAGGGAGGAATACTACCCCTATCTGTCCGACGAGGCGATGCGGAATCTTCAATGGGTGGCGCGGGCCTATTCCGACGAGCTTCCCGTCTATGTTCCGGACGCGCCGCAGCCCGTGAAGGGCGACCGGGTGCGTATCACGTCGGGGCGTTTCAAGGGCGTCGAGGCGCGTGTGGCCGTCCGGCCCGGGGGCGGACGCAGGGAGATCGTGGTATGCGTGGAGAACTGGATGTGGGTTCCCCTGCTGCACGTCCGCCCCGGAGAGTACGAAGTCATCGGACTGCACGAAGCGGGCAAGCGCGTCTATGAGAGTCTGGACAACGACCGCCTGCTCGAAGGGCTGCACGGGGCGCTGGGACGCCACCACGGCCCGGAGGGAGCGACGGACGACGACAGGGCGCTGGCCGGCGAGGCGCTGCGGCTCTGCGGAGGGCTGCGGACGGAGAGCGACGTGCTGCGCAGCAAGCTTCAGGCGCTGCTGCTGCCGGCCTATACGATCCTCGTGGAGAAAGAGGCGCTGGAGCGCCTGCTCGGAACGGTCCGGGAGCAGCTTTCGCACGTGAAGGCGGAACAGTCCCGCGCCCTGCTGCTCGTCACCCTCTACGGCTGTACGGGCAGTCGGGACTGCTGCGACCGGGCGCACGCCATCATCGACGGCTGGCGGAAGGAGCCGGCGCCGCGGAAAAGCAAACGGCGGCTCATGCGTTGGCTGGAGGACTTCGACCGCTGGCTGGGTGAAGACGCACGGCGGGAGGTCCGCTGATTCCCCCGAACCATTCAGGACGACAATCATGTACGACACGCGCGAAAGACGATCTGCGGAGCCGGCGGGACTGAGGCTGATGTCCTTTCTGGCGGCGCACGGGAGAGAGATCCTCGACCGGGAAAAGGACAACACGGCGTCCGTGCACCTTTACGGGGCAGGAGCCTATTGGGTGGCATTCGAACGCTCCGCCTGCCAGATGTGCCGGCTGTTTCCGCAGAGCGAGACGGCCGTGTTCCGGTTCCGGGAGTTCCCATTTCCCGTGGTGATGGCCTCCGTGGAGGACGACAGGCTGCGCGAATACGCCCGGCGCCATATCCTCCGCTCCCCGGGACCCGAATACACAATCCTCGCCGTTCCGGAGCTCTCATTCGACGAATACCGACGCTGGTACCGGAAGAAGGTCGGGGAATACAGACCGTGATTTTTCCGGCTCAAGAATCAAACGCCTCTATCAAGTCTTGGGAAAATATGGATACGGGAATCATTACGATCAACGAGTGCAAAAACGACGGCAGCTATCTGCATCTCTACTTTTTGGATTCGGCGAGCACGTGGATCGCATACGGTCTGTCGGCTTTCGGGCTGCGGTTGTTCGTGAAATCCGAGGGCTGTATGAGTTTGCGTGGATTTTCGAAAAAACTGCAAATGCCCTGCACGCAGGTCGGGGAGGATACCGTGCCGCTGTTGTTGCAGCGGGCGATCGTCGTACGACATATTTCCGCATCGTATCTGCTGATCCGGATGCCGGATGCGGTGGATCGGAGCGCCTATGCGCGGTGGACCGACAAACTGAGGGGGGGGGAGCATCCGAAATTCGACGAAGACATCGAAATTTCAACCCCCGTAAGCCGGTACGTCCCCAAAGACCGGTTCATTCCGGACGGCATGTCGTCGTTCTCGCGGCAGGTGAAACGCATCGGCGATTGCATTCTGGCGTTTGTGGCACTGATCGTATTCTCACCGCTGTTTCTGATCTGCTACATCGCGGTCAAACAGGAGGACGGCGGTCCCGCGATCTTCAAACAGGAGCGAATCGGGCGGTTCGGACGGCCGTTTAACATCTACAAATTCCGTTCGATGCGGCTCGATGCCGAAAAATTCGGCCCCCAGCTGAGCCATAGCGGAGGCGACGACGATCCGCGTCTGACGAAAGTGGGGCGTTTCCTGCGTGCGCACCATTTGGACGAACTGCCGCAATTATGGAATGTCTTCTGCGGCGACATGGCCTTTATCGGCCCCCGGCCCGAACGGAAGTTCTATATCGACCAGATTCTCGAACACGACATGCGTTATGTCTATCTATACCAGATCCGTCCGGGCGTAACCTCCTATGCGACGCTATACAACGGATATACGGATACGATGGAGAAGATGTTGCGCCGTCTGGAATACGACCTCTATTATCTGGGCCATCGTTCCTGGTGGCTCGACTTCAAGGTTCTCGCGAATACGTTCTGCTCGATCGTGTTCGGGAAAAAGTTCTGACGGTCACATCCGGACAAAATACAGATCAGCCAACAACAGGACAATTCATGAATAGGATTTTCAGTATTTTCTTATTATCGGGATTTTTATTGTCGGGTATTTATTCCTATGCCCAGCTGAGCGACGAAGCGGTGCTCGAGTATGCTTTGGAAGGTCGCCGGAACGGCAAGAG
>ERZ827197.3085-NODE-3085-length-9999-cov-13.758045_pt1 | contig 9999 bp, 10 predicted proteins | sample MGYA00519867_ERZ827197 | MGnify/ENA primary metagenome ERZ827197 (study PRJEB31778, sample SAMEA3449278) | human gut metagenome | biome: human gut; feature: human-associated habitat; material: faeces | place: United Kingdom | collected 2010/2012 ...
TTTCCGAAAAAGAGGGCGTAACGGAAGCCCTCAAAGCGGAAAATCAAATGCTGTGGGTGCAGAGGATGAGCAACAGACGGCGGCTTTTCCTTTTCAGGCAGTATTCAATAAGTCATAAAGTTCCGTGAGTAATGGAAGAAGCCAGCGTTTGCGGAAATGTCACAATTTACGGAGGTAAAGTTTCAAATTCCACTTGCCTTTTTGCACTTGTTATGATATTATTAGTATGCGTACTAGGACGCTCAAAGAGAGGTGATATATTTGCGGAGAGACAGCAGTGAAACAAAGAGGAAAATACTGACCGTGTGCGTCCGTCTCTTTTTGGAGCAGGGGTATAAAAACACCTCTGTCAGTCAGATTGTGGATGAAGCAGGTGTTGCAAGAGGAAGCTATTTGAATTTGTTTCCTACCAAGGACAGAATTTTGCTGGAATTGACCGAAACGATGTTCGGCGGACAGTTCGGCGTGGCAAGAAGCATTGCAGACAGCAAGCTGCCGCCGGTTTACGCTTATGCGGTGGAAACGGCGATTCAACTGACACTGACCGAGTTGAACGAGAACCTGCGGGAAATCTACATCGAAGCCTACTCCCTGCCCGAAACATCGGAATATATTTACCTGCATACCACAGCAGAGCTGAAACAGATTTTTGGTGAAAAATTTCCCGATGATACCGAGAGCGACTTTTACGAGATGGAAATCGGCACGGCGGGACTGATGCGCAGCTATATGGCGAGAAAATGTGATATTCATTTTCCGTTGGAACGCAAGCTCAGCCGCTTTTTGACGGCGGCTATGCGGGTGTATCGGGTACCGGAGGCAGAGCAGGCAAAGGTGCTTGCCTTTATTCAATCACTGGATATCAAGGCAATCGCCACCGAGGTAATGTATAAGCTGTTCGCCATGTTGGAAATGAAATATGACTTTAAGCTGTCAAAGGACAGCAAAGGAGAGGAGACTATATGAATAAGAAAATTTTGAGCGTTGTGCTCATACTGTGCCTGATGCTGGCTGTTATGCCTATGACGGCATATGCGGCGGATATTGCGTTATGTACTAAATGCGGCCAGAGACAAACGGTAAGGGTGACTCGTCAATACGCAAATGATAAATGGCATCGATGCGATCTTACATGCACGGTGTGTGATAATACATGGGATTACTGGGAGTCACACATATGGAGCGGAACGGCGACTTGCACAAGCGGAAGGACATGCACGCTTTGCGGCGGATCTTCCGAACCGCTTGGGCACGACTGGGGCGCTTGGACGCAGAACAGCGATGAAAAGACCCACACTCGAATCTGTAAGCGTGACACCAGCCATACGGAAACCGAGAATTGCCACGGCGGCACGGCGACCTGCATCGCCAAGGCTGTCTGCACGGTCTGCGGCGGCGAATACGGCGAGATGGCGGCACACAGCTTCACTGCCGAAAAAGCAGAGGCGCAGTATTTGAAGTCTGCTGCAACCTGTACCGAAAAGGCAATCTATTACAAGTCCTGCGCAGTCTGCGGTCTGAGCTCCGAGGGTACGGCGGATGAGGCGACCTTCTTCTCCGGCAATGCGCTGGACCACAACTGGGGCGCTTGGACGTCCAACGAAGACGGCGCCCATACCCGCACCTGCACCGTTGACGGATGCTCTGCAGGCACGCAAACGGAGAATTGCATCGATGCAAACAAAGACCACAAATGTGATATCTGCGATTATATAATCAGCGAGTGTGCAGACGATAACAAAGACCACAAGTGTGATTATTGCGGCAAGAAGCTGACTGAGCACACCGGCGGGAAAGCGACCTGCAAGGACAAGGCAAAGTGCGAAGTCTGCGGTGCGGAATACGGTGAGCTTGATGCGAAGAACCACACCAACTTAAAGCACTTCCAGGCAACTGCGGCGACCAAGACCACCGAGGGCAATATCGAGTACTGGTACTGCGAAGGCTGTGGTAAATATTACAGCGACAAGGACGGTACAAAGGAAATCAAAAAAGCCGACACCGTAACGGCGAAGCTGAAGGACGATTCCAAATCTCCGCAGACCGGCGATACAAGCAACCTTGCTTTGTGGATTGCCTTGCTGTTTGTCAGCGGCGGTGCAGCCATTGGCACAACGGTTGTCAGCAGAAAGAAAAAGTACAACAGATAATTGAATAGCGTTCCCTTGCTCCATCTTCCGAGCAAGACAAAAGCGTCGTAGCGATACGGCGCTTTTTTGTTACCCGGAAGCGACAAACAGCGGCTTTTGAATGGTTGGCGGTAAAGGATACCGCCGCTAAAACAAAGCCGCTCATATCGAAAGAAAACGCCCAAAATCGCCCAGAAACTATACAGCGGGAAACGGACGCCCCTATTTTTACGGAGGGAGGTGATGACTGTGGAGGATATGAAAACTGGCTTTGTAGAGAGAATCGGCGGCACGATTTTCGTTGTCAACGCAATGCCCGCAGAGAACGCAGAGCACACGCAGGAGGAGCTTGTAAAGGCTCTGATTGCAAGAGAAGCAATGGCTTTGCAGGAAGCAGATGTTGCCTGATTGCCAACACGACACCTAAAGGTGCCACCCCATCTGATCCGTTCTGGGAGAAAGCAGGGTAAGCCGTCAAAACTGGATACAAGAATGAAGTTTTTACAGGAGAACAATCCTCTTGGAGCTAATCATCCGGCGGTAAAGCAGTATAACAAATGTATGAGAGGTGCCGGAGATACCGTTCGTTCTATTATTATCAGTGCAAATTCCAGACTGGCATTTCTTGAAAATAAACAGGTACTCAGGCTGCTTTCAAAGGATGATCTTAATCTGCCTGAAATAGGGATAGGAGTAAATGGGGATGGTGAAACAAAGACAGCTCTGTTCTGTGTAATTCCAGATAGTGATAAATCATATAACTTCATTATCGGAATGTTATATACACAGATATTCCAGGAGTTATATTATCAGGCAGATTTCAATTGCGGTGGCAGATTACCGATTCATGTGACATTCATGCTTGATGAATTTGCAAATGTTGCATTGCCGGATGATTATATCCTTGACGAGATTGCCAAGTTTGTTGCTGTGCCACATAATTCCTGTCGGAGCTTTTCGGGGACAGCCGCTGTACGCCCAAGCCTTAATATCTGCAGGAGAGCCGACGATATATGTTTCCGTATCTTCAGTAAAATCAACAATTATGCCAACCGAAGCAATATCCGCGCAATGTTCAAAAAAATTCATCATAAAAGTTTATTTCTTACCATATAAAGTTGTTTTTCAAATTATCATTCTTGGAAATTTTCCTGTACTCACTCGGTGTAATCCCTGTTCTTTTTTTGAATATCTTCATAAAGCATATCTCATTTCCGTATCCGCAGAGGTCGGATATTTCCTTAACGGTCATATCGGTGGTCGAAAGATAATATTGTCCTGTCTTGATCTTTGCGGATAAAATATCTTCATAGCAGCTTATCCCGAATTTCCGTTTGTATATTGCCTGAAGATATGACGGACTCAGATTCATTTTTTCAGCAAGCTGATATATATTGCTGTAGCTCCCTGCATTGCTGTAAATATCTGTGCGGAGCATTTCAAGAGCGGAAATGCGGCTTTTATCGCTGTCAGGATTTATGTTGCTTTCGGATATTTTCATAAGTATCATCTGCATAAGCATATTTTCGTACTGTTTCCTGTTGGTCGAACCGGCTACATTTTCACGGCATAATATCGTAAGCAGCTCTTCAATTGCAGGAATATCCGCCGAGGTGATAAGCGTGTCAGTTTTTATCCCATTCATAAGCTCGGTATCGTCCGTATCAAAATGGACAAAGTGATTAACATAACTTCCGCACAGAGTTTTGTAATGCTGCATTGTTCCCTTGCTGTATAAAATGAGGCTGTCGGGAGAAACGGTTATTTCTTCACCGTTTTGTATCAGAACAGCGGAGGTCTTGAAGATAACAAGAAGATCATCTCCCGAACCATCCGGTCTGCATATTTCAAAATTCCCTTTGTGTCTTACGTTCTGACAGACTGTGTTTATACTTATCATATCATCACCTCAAAGTACGAACGGTTAGTATAATAATGTTATAAGTCATTGCAATACCAAAGTCAATGACTTACACTGATAATATAATAATTCAGTATGCGGCGGAGGTATAATATGAAAAAAATATCAATAGTAATAAATGCAGACGACAGGCTCGGACATATCTCTCCCGAGATATACGGACATTTTTCCGAGCATCTCGGAAGATGTATCTACAACGGTATATATGTGGGTGAAAATTCACCTATTCCGAATACAGACGGAATAAGGAATGATATCATCGAGGCGTTCAGAAATATAAAAGCTCCCGTTTTCCGCTGGCCCGGCGGCTGCTTTGCGGAAGAATATCACTGGCAGGACGGTATCGGTGAAAAAGACTTGCGCCGAAAGATCGTGAACACGAACTGGGGCGGAGTTACGGAGGATAATTCTTTCGGTACACACGAATTTATGCGCTTCTGTGAGCTTGTTGGCTGCAAGCCTTATATAAACGGCAATGTTGGCAGCGGCAGTGTTCGTGAAATGTCCGAATGGATAGAATATATGACCTCAGATGTGGAATCGCCTCTCACAGAGCAGAGAAAGAAGAACGGCAGAGCCGAGCCGTGGAAACTCGAATACCTCGGTGTCGGCAATGAAAACTGGGGCTGCGGAGGAAATATGCGTCCCGAATATTACGCCGACGTTTATAAAAGGTATCAGACGTTCTGCCGCAATTATTCGGGAAACAGACTTTACAGAATAGCCTGCGGTCCAAGCTCTGCCGACTATAACTGGACAGAGGTCATGATGAAAAATCTTGACAGCAATAATGTTGATGCTATCGACCTGCATTATTATACGATGCCCGTATGGCCCGAAATGGAATCAGCCACCGATTTTGACGATGAGCTTTATTATAAAACTATCGCTGCAGCGAACTTTTCCGATGATCTTATCACAAGACATTCGGAGATAATGAATCGCTATGATCCCGAAAAGAAAATAGGACTTGTAATAGGCGAGTGGGGCTGTTGGCATAAGGTAGAAGAGGGTACGAACCCGGGATTTTTATATCAGCAGAATACTATGCGTGATGCTATCGTTGCTGCAATAGAGCTGAATGTTTTTAACAGACACAGCGACCGTGTTGTAATGGCAAACCTTGCACAGGCGGTGAATGTTCTCCAATCGGTCATTCTTACAGAGGACGATAAGATGATAAAAACGCCTACATATCACGTTTTCGACCTTTTTAAAACACACCAAAACAACGAGGCAGTTTACTGCTATACGCAGAACGAAAATATGTCGGAAGGTAAAAATGCTCCGATGATCTCGGTTTCCGCATCGGTGAACGAAAAGAGTATGACCGTTACCGCCGCAAACTGTTCGCTTACGGAAGAGGCTGCTGTTGAATGTAGCATTTTCGGATTTAAAGCATCATCGGTTTCGTGCAGGATACTTACAAACGAGGCGCACAGCTATAACGACTTCGACTGTCCCGACAGGGTGAGCATTACCGAGCATACGGCAGTCATCAAGGATAATGTTTTAAAGCTGAATATTCCGCCTTGTGCTGTTGTGGAATGTGTTGTTGACTAAATATTGGGGCATATTCACAGTGCATTTCGTCTTTATAATAAAAATATAAGCATAAGAGCTGCGTTTCATTAAAGAAGCGCAGCTCTTTATGTGAGAATGTATAAAAAACACATCTCCCCAACACCACTAGATGAAGAGATGTGCCTACACCCCCAAATACGGTCTCATACCATCCAGAAATGCTTCTGTCAGGAAAGCAGACACCTTGTCGCTGCTTTCCTGACAGTTATCCACCGCAAACTTGTGCAGTATACCAACCACGCCGCCTATTGCGTATGCTACGGCGTATGAGTATTTCTCCTGGGCCAGGCCGGTCTTGCTGGATTTTTCCAGAATTAATCGCACGTATCTATGGAACATTGTCAGTGCCTTTTCCACGAAATCATAAGCCTCAGGTGTGGCAATGATGATCATGAGAAATTTATTTGCTTTCATGTATTCGCATAGAGACCTGAAGAACTGGTGGCAGATCTCAAGATTGCCTTCTGGTTTGAAGCTATTCATGATCTGAAATATTTCATCGACGATGCGGTCTTCCATGGCATTGATGAAAGCAGGCATGTCTTCGTAGTGGTTGTAAAATGTGCTTCTGGTCACACCTGTGAGTTTGGTTATCTCGGACACGCTTATTTTGTTCAGAGCCTTTTGACCTGCAAGTATCTTGAATGCATCTAGAAGGTCACTTTCAGTTCTATCATATCGGGGATCGGTTGAGTTGATCATGGCTGTCTCCTTTATCTGCTGCCTGGCTTGGTGCTGCAGTTTTGTCACTATCTAATACAGCAATGTTACAACAATAATGCGTGTGAGTCTATTGTTATACGAGATTTCTTTTGATCTTTTTTGTCGAACTCTTTTCAAACGGCTCTTTTCTTATATCCAGTGCAGAGATCCTTTTGTATGTTGGCTGGTTTTTGTTGAAAGTATCAATAATTTTTTGCAATTTTTCAGAAGTCCTGGCTGCATCCATATGTTTCTTATCTACAAAATCCTGATCTGGATATATGTGAGCAGTGAGATGGTTGCCGTCGCCGGTAATGACTATTTCTGAAATAAGGGGCTCTATAGAAAGCTTTCCTTCCAGTTCCTCAGGGGATATGTTTTCACCATTTGCCAGAATGATGAGGTTCTTTTTCCTTCCGGTTATATACATGAAACCATCGGAGTCGAGATAACCAAGATCTCCGGTGCAGAGCCAGCCGTCTTGAAAAGCTTCTGCGGTCTCGTTTGGCATGTCGTAGTATCCGGACATGACGCTTGTGCCTTTTACCTGAATTTCCTCATCTACAAAACGAACAGCACAGTTGTCCAGGAGTTTGCCAACGGATCCGGGTCTGTTGTATCTGTGATTGTTGGAGCAAATTACAGGGGAGCATTCAGTCATGCCGTATCCCTGGAGTATGTCTATTCCGTATTTTTTGAATTCGGTAACATACATAGGATCCAGGTATGCCCCTCCGCAGAATATATATTCCAGTTTACCGCCAAATGCTTCCTTTGCAACCAGCTTTTTAGGAAGGAGAGGGTTGACGTCTTTGAGTTTTTTGTAAATGGTTTCTACCATGAGAGGAACCATCAGCATGCCAACGGGCTGGAACCGTTTCATGTTTTTCAGCATGTGGAGCAACGAGTCATTGATGCAGATAGTGGCGCCCAGTGAAATGCCCTTCATCCATTCCATTGTCAGGCAGAAGGCGTGATGTATAGGAAGAACGCTCAGAATAGTTACACCAGGTTCCAGATTTACATATACATTTTCAACATTTTGTGCGAGATTGAATTGAGACAGCATGACGCCTTTGCTTTTGCCCGTTGTTCCAGAGGTATACATAAGCGTACACATTTTATCCTTATCCTGATCGGCAAATGCAAAGTCATCCGGTATGGTAATTTCGCTGCGGAGCTGTTCAAATGACAAAATTGCTAATTGTGGATTTGAATCTGCACCCTCTGGACGCTCTATATCGACTTTCTTTTCCATGGTGAATACAACATTCATTCTAGGACAATCTGCTTTCAGTTCTGTTATCACATCTTTTCTGGATGCTCCGCAGAATAATGCAGTTGATTCTGATCTATTCAGAAGTTCATGTAATTCCGGAGCAGACAGGTTTGCATCCAGCGGTACAGCAGTATTTCCCGTGAAAAGTATAGCCATGTAGGCGCAGATCCATTCATAAGAGCTGCTTCCCACCAGTGCAATATGTGTTCCGCAGAGTCCTTTATTCCGCAAAATGATAGCAGTTTTGCGAATGTCATCCCACAGATCTCCGTAGCTCTTTTCGACAATATCTCTGTGAGACAGATATTTAACAGCTATTACATCTCTATGTATCTGACAGCTTTTTTCAACAATTTCCAGAATATTTTCTTCCATATATTATATCTCCATTTCTTTTATGTGAGGCAAAATGGGACATACTCCGTCGTCCCAGATTTTTAATGTTAAACCGATGCAGAAGAGCTTGTCAGGTTGTCAAGGTACTTGATGGCGTCTTCTATAGTGTGAATATTGATGATCTCATCTTCATCGATTTCCACGTCAAATGTATCTTCAAGGTCGCCGAGAAAAGTCATGAAATCAAGTGAGCTAAAGCCCAAATCTTCTATGAATCGCATATCATTAGTGATTTCATCAGCTGGTGTATTGCAGTATTCGGCAACAATGTTCAAAAAAGTTATATTAGTATTCATATTAAAAATCTCCTTCTTGAATTAATCAAATGGGGTCAGGCACCTCCGTCCCCACGAAGGGGGTCAGGAACCTCCGCCCCCAAAAAATAGTTAGATGCATTCGATGATTTCGCCCACAGTCATTTCTGGCTCGGCAATGCCTTTGAAGATTATCTTCATAAGGTAGTAGTAGAACAGTTCAATGTCCTGTTCGGAGAGACTTGCGGTCTGGTATCTGAAATAGAAATTCAAACCCAGATCATTTGCACTGTGCATGACGGTGAGATAGATCTTTTGTTTTGATGTACCATTTGGAATCCACATGCTCCTTACGGAAATGTTTTCGAGATGCGGATTTTTAAGCCTGATAGGAAGAGGCTGGTAAGTAAGCCCCACGCTCTCATAAGTAGTGTGTGGAGGAGTGTGGAACATTTCTTTCATCTGGTCAGACAAAAGTTCCGGGTCATAATTGCAGTGTCGGTATACATGATTCTGAACATCCTGAATCATGAAAACTGCATCCAGAAACTCTGTGTCCGGATCAATGATGGTTCTGCAAGGGTATGCCATTGCGCGAGAGCCACCTGATACCCACTCAGCATGGGTGGAACGTCTTGAAACATAATTCCTTATGGAGATGTCAGTCTGTCCGCCATTTGCCTTGGAGAGATAAGTTCGTATTCCCATGAGAATGAGGTTGGTCATGGATATGTGATTGTTCATACAAAAATCCAGAAGATTCTGAGTTGGCTCAGCATCCAGGTGATAGTTCTTTGTAGCGACAGACAGGTCGTTGATCTCCTGATCTGCAGCGCGGAGTGACTTGTCATTGTGAAGGCGTCTGCTTTCCTGAAGTATCCGTTGTCCCTGTATATCGGAGTAAATAGGTTCTCCATTTTCCTCCAGCACATTTTGCCAGTACATGCGGTCTTTTGAGACACGTTTTTCGTCTGTGCTTTTTTTAAGATCACGTTCGACCATGTCAGTGAAACTTGCCATGTCCTCGGGATAAGGCGTGCCAAATTTGTAATGACAGTACAGTTCCATGATGTCATTCACCATGACGATAGCTCCACATGAATCCATGAGTCTGTGATCGATTTTGATGTACAGCCCATTGTAGCCACCCGGAAGCGAGATCATTTTTATCACATTCATTGGAACATTGTCCCCGTCAAACGGAATTCTGGACCATTCTTCCATGCGGTGATAAGCGTCATCACCGGAAAGCCATGAAAGGTTTTCGTAATCAATATCTCTGTCATCGTGAGAAACAACATATTGCCGTACCTCTCCATTTTGGTCAACTTTTGTAAAACGGATTCGCAGGCATTCGTATCTTTCGTACTCCAGCTGTATGCATTTTTTCAGCAAACCGAAATCTAGCGGCGCCTGCAGAGTCATACAAATGCTTATATTTGCGACTTGCTGAGTGCCAAATTCAATAATTGGTTTGAAATGTATCTTTTGTGAAGGTGTTAATGGATAATATTTTCTTGGCATAATTTACTCCTCCTGATGTTCTGATACGCTGTGGGAAAAGTTATCACAAGAAAAATAAGGATTCAATATGCCGGATCCGCTAATGGACACTTTAGATGAAATTGACCGGAAATCGGGGAAATCGGGGACGTTCCTTCTGTCACCAAGAGTGTCCCCCTGTAACGAATAAGACAGGGGGACACTCTTGGTGACAGAAGGAACGTCCCTACA
>ERZ827197.3086-NODE-3086-length-9996-cov-5.770747_pt1 | contig 9996 bp, 7 predicted proteins | sample MGYA00519867_ERZ827197 | MGnify/ENA primary metagenome ERZ827197 (study PRJEB31778, sample SAMEA3449278) | human gut metagenome | biome: human gut; feature: human-associated habitat; material: faeces | place: United Kingdom | collected 2010/2012 ...
TGGGGCTTTCATTGCTGCGCAAACGCGGATTTTTCTGGAGTTCTTTTTCACGGGGAGGGGGTCGAAATTGGCAAATGCTGCTGCCCTACACAACTTCTCTGTAAAAACAAAAATCGGAAACGACCGCAGTCGTTTCCGATTTTTTTAACGTTTAATCACTTATTTTGTCTGGGGAGGGGTAAGGGATGCCCCTTCATCCGAGAAGATCCAGAGCGTTTCATCGATATGAGAGCCACTCCTGGAGTAGGGTGTCACCTTGACGCGGAAGGTGGTGCCGTCGGTCTTTTTATAGGTGTGCTCCACGATGTCGCCGGTCAGGACCTTGCTGCGGATATAGTTGTAGTCCAGCAGGTCCGCCAGACTCTCGCGGTAGGCGGGCTGCACCTGCGTATCACGGTACTGCTGCAGAACGGCGAGGAAAGAGCCGCCGGAGGTGTCCAGAATTTTCTGGAAATAGTCCGGGACGATCACGCCGCGCATACGGTCGGTCTTCAGATCCACAACGAACACGCTCTTGTACTTGGGGGCAAGGACCCGCAGGAAATGCTCGGCATCCCGCTTTTCGGTCAGGGTCTGCTCCAGCTTCTCGTTCAGGCCCCGCAGCTGGCGCTCCTGGCCGTTGCGGGCATAATAGGCCTGCTTGTCCTGCCGCATGGCAGCTTCGGCCTGATTCATGGCATCGTCCAGCCGGTGCAGGTTGTTGGTGCTCTGGATGCCCACCGAGATCTCATATTCCTTCGCGCGCAGGAAAGCACGCATCTTGTCCACAGCCACCCACACGCTGTAGGGCGGCTGGTTCGGGGTGAAGATCACGAATTCGTCACCGCCGATGCGGTAGATGCGGCTGGAAACAAAGAACTTGCGGGCCGCATTGGCAATGAAGCAGAGCATGGCATCGCCGCTGCGGTGGCCCAGATGGTTGTTGATCTCGTGCAGGCCCACCACATCGATGTAGGTGCACACCATGGAGTCGTATTCGCTGGACTGCAGCGTCCGCAGATCGGTCTCGAAGAGGCTGCGGTTCAGCAGGCCAGTCAGGGTGTCGTGGCTGTAGGAGAAGTCCAGCTCCTCGCTGAGATGGTCGGCCTGTGCATCCTCACGCACCACCACGGTGGCCCATGGGTTCTGGGCGCAGCAGTTGCGGCAGGGCAGAAATTCCATGGTGATCCACACGAACTGGCCGGACACGTTTTTGCGGAAGCGGTAGGCCTCCGGCTGCTGGGTGCTGAAAACAGCGGAGCGCAGGGCCTCCAGATCGGTCTGGTCGGTGAACATCTCCGCGTCGTCCGGGTGGATCACCTTGTTCGTCACCATGCGCTCACAGTAAGCGGCAAAGTCCTCCTCGGTGTCCGAACCGGCACCGGGCAGGCGTGGATCCCGCTTGATGACCCGGTATTCGCCGGTGGAAAGGTTCAGCAGAGAAAGCTCCAGCACATTATCCGCAAAGATCTGGTAGGCCTGCAGTGCCAGTGCGGTCTGCTCACTGTCGGAGACGGGGACCCGGCGGTCATGGCGCATCAGGTCGCGGCGCATCAGGTCGCGGCGCATATCCCAGTAATCCTCGCTGTTGGGCTGGGCCAGCAGGGCCTCGGCGTTCTCCACCGGCATGGGCTTGTAGAAATAATAGCCCTGCGTATACAGGCAGTCGGCGGCCTGTAGCATGGAGACCTGCTCCGGCGTTTCCACGCCCTCGGCGATGATGGGCAGATTCAGGCGGTGGGCCATATCCACCACCGATTCCACGATCTGCACGCCCTTGCTGCGGTTCTGCTGGTTCATGTCGATGAGCTTCATGTCCAGCTTGATGGCATCCACGTTGGTGTCCTTGAGCATATTCAGCGAAGAATAGCCGCTGCCAAAGTCGTCCATCATCACAGAGAAACCTTTGCGGTGCAGGCCCTGGATGGTGTTTTCCACCAGAGAAGCGTTTTCGGCCAGCATAGTCTCGGTGATCTCGGCCAGCAGGAGCTTGGGCTCCAGCTGATATTTTTCCACAAGGCTGGAGAAGATCTGCGGCACATCCAAATTGACGATATCCACCACAGAAACGTTCACAGATACAGGCACAAGATTGCTGCCGCTCTCCTGCCACTTGTGCAGGGTCTTGCAGACAGACTCCCAGATGTACTGATCCAGCTGGGTCACAAGGCCGGTGCTTTCCAGCAGGGGCATGAACTCAGACGGGGGCACGCAGCCGCGGGTGGGGTGGTTCCAGCGCACCAGTGCTTCCATGCCCACGATGGCGCGGGTCATGCTGTTGCACTTGGGCTGCAGGAAAAAGGTGAATTCGTGGTTGTCCAGCGCATGCTCCAGCTCACTCAGCAGCTGCTGCTGGGCCTTGAGGCTGTCCAGCATGGCCGGGGCAAAGCGGTGGATGCCGCTGCCGGAATGGTCCGGGTTCATCACGGCGATCTGGGCGTAGTTGCACAGGGTGGCGGCGTCCGCTTCCGGATGCTCGCTCACCGGGCACAGGCCCAGCGCCAGAAAGAAGGTGACATCCTGATGATTGGGGCTCACGCAGGTCTGCAGCGTGATCACGATGTCCTGCTGCTGCACGCGGTCGTCCGGCAGGCAGAGGAAAAAGTCATCGTTGCCCCAGTAGCCCACAGGGCAGCCGGAGGTCTTTTGATAGTCCAGCAGATGGCTGGCCAGGGTGTTCAGCAGGGTATTGCCCTGCTCGGTGCCGTAAAGCTCGTTGTACAGCCTGAAGTGCTCAACGTCGATGGCCGCGACGCACCACTTTTCGGTTTTGTGTGTGTTCAGAAAGTCTTGCAGATGCTGCAGGAAGTCCTCCTTGCGTGCAATGGCTGTAAGGGCACCCGGCTGTACTGTGCCGACGGTTGTATTTTGAATTGTTTTATCAGACATGGTCATCCCTCGCAGTCCGGCAAAAATTGCCAGCTTCAGACATAGTTTATCCAGTTACACTCTTATGTAACAGTATAGCATCAAATGTGCAATTTGGAAATAGCTTCCGGCAATCTTTACCGCACAAAAATGCACAGAATACGCCGCAAAAAACCGATAAAAAAGCGGGTCATCGCAGATAATCGCAACAAATCCGCAACAACCCGCTGGGCTTATTCCTTACTGTCCCGGTCCCGATCGGACTCCCGCCGCTCCAGTTTTTTGCGCAGCGTTTCCAGCGAAGTTCTCTTCACGCCGTGCTTCAGCTTGGGGTAGGCCCGCAGCATGCGGCGCTGGCCGATGACGCGGGGCTTCTTCAGCATCTGGGCACGCATCTCGTCGGAGCGTGCCTGCAGCTCGGCCGACAGCTCTTCCAGCTGCAGCAGCGCGGCGGCGCGTTTTGCAGCCCGCTCCGAAGCGCCCTGTGCAGCCAGTTTGGCGGCGTTGGCGGCCTCGGCCGCGTTCAGGCGGGCAGTCTCCGAAGCGCGCCGTGCGGTCTCCATGGCTTCGTCGGTCCGGGCACGGATGGCGGCCATGGCCTCACGCGGCTTCAGCTTGGGGGCATTGTCCCGGGCCTCGGCGGCAGCCAGCTTGAGCTGCAGGCGGCTCTCGTCCATCTTCTGGTCCACATCCATGGCGGTGGTGCCCAGCAGCTCGGTCATGGCATCGGACACGGCGTGCATACTGTCGGCCACCTTTTCCAGGGCATCCAGCTCACGGGCCAGGTCAGAGGCCGCAAAGGCAGTCACCACCACGTCGGCGGCGTAGCAGGCATACAGGATGCACATGAGGACAAAGCCCACCATCTGGGGGACCATCTCCACAAAGCCTGCGATCACGGGGTGAACGGCCTTCATCACCACAACGGTGCCCACGCCCCACAAAAGGGAGAACTCCAGGCAGATATATCCGCCGATGTTGAAGGGGAAGTCGCTGTAATCCCACCACCGGGTGTGGTAGAGCTTGTAGAGCGCCCAGCCGCCCACCAGCTCCAGCACGCTGGGCAGGATCACGCCGCCGAGATAGAGCAGCAGCAGGTTGTCTGCCAGCGGCGAAAGGGTGAACAGCACGATGATCATGCCAAAGCCGTAGATGGGGCAGACCGGGCCGTTCAGAAAGCCGCGGTTCACCAGCTGGCCGGTGGAAACGGCGGCATAGATGACCTCCAGGCACCAGCCCAGGCAGGAGTAGATCAGGAAAAACGCCAGGATCTGATACAGCGAAAAGCCGCAGACCATGGTGTTGACAAAAAAGGACATCTTACTCCTCCTTTGCGGCGGCAGCGGCTTCCTCCGCAGCCTTCCTCTTTTTCAGGACCTTGGGTTCGATCCAGGTCACGGTCTCATCGCCGGGCAGCTTTCTGGCGATCAGGGCCTTGATCTTGATGCCCATCTCGGTGAACATCCCCTCGTGCTCGGTGCGGATGTTCCACTCCGGCTCGTTTTCGTGCAGGTCAAAGGTCTTCCAGGTGATCTCGTAGCCGGAAGCGGGGAAGTACTCCAGGCTGTCGCGGAACAGGTCGTCGTCATCGGTCTTGAAGTAGATCTCGCCGCCGTCCTTCAGGAATTCGCGGTACTGGATGAGCTGGCGGGGATAGGTGAGCCGGTGCTTGTTGGAGGAAGCGTTCTTGCTCCACGGGTTGCAGAAGTTGATATAGATGCGGCTGACGGTATCCTCGGCGGTGAGCACGCCCTTGATGCGCTCGATGTCGGTGCTCATGATCTTCACGTTGTCGATGGGGCGGCCTGCCTCGGTGTAAGCGGCCTCGATCTTGCGCTTGGCAAGGATCAGCACCTTGTCGGTGATGTCGATGCCCAGATAGTTGTTCTCCGGGTGGGCGCAGGCCAGCTGGGAGATGAAGCCGCCCTTGCCGCAGCCCAGCTCCAGCACAAAGGGCTGCTCCGGGCGGGCATACTGTGCGTGCCACTTGCCGCCCCAGATCAGGGGCTCGTGGACGTGGAAATCGGCGGCCATCAGCTCATCGTGGGCGTAGGGTTTGAAACGCATTCTCATAGTTTGTCATTCTCCTTAAAATTAACGTGGCTCGCCCTCTCAGGCGCTGACGCGCCAGCTCCCCCAAAGGGGGAGCCCTTGGCAAAGCCGGTAAGTTTTCCGCACTGCCAAGGCCTCTCCCTTTGGGAGAGGTGGATTTGCGAAGCAAAGACGGAGAGGGCGAGGATGCTTACCGGTCTTGCTCCCGCAAAAATTCTTCCACCTGTTCCGGCTCTGCGGCGCAGCTTCCCTGACAGATGCCGGGTTTGCCGCCGCCGCGGCCATTGAGGGCGGCGTTCAGGGCTTTGGTCAGGGCACGGACATCGCCGCCCGCCTGCGCAAGGCAGTAGCCGGTGCCCTTTTCGTTGGGGGTCAGGGCCGCGCACAAGCCGGTGGTGGCTTCGGTCAGGCGGACAGCCAGCCGGTGCAGGCCGTCCGGGTCCAGCCCCGGCACGATGCGGATGGCATCCGCACCGGGCGTTACCTGCGCGGCCAGCGCGTCAAAGAGCTGGCTGCACAGCCCGAAGTGGGTGAATTTCAGGGCAGTGTACTCGTCATACACCCGGTGCACGGCGTTGGCCGTCTCGCTGGCCTTGGCGCTGAGCAGGGCACCGATCTCTGCCTGCCGCGCCCGCATGGCCTGCGCGGCTTCCAGCGCGCGCCCGCCGCAGACGATGCTCAGGCGCACGCCGCCCTTATAGTTTTCAGCGGCCAGGATCTTGATCTGGCCCACCGCGCCGGTAAAGGCGGTGTGGGTGCCGCAGCAGGCACAGACATCCGCCCCGGGGATGGTCACGATCCGCACCTGCCCCTCGATCTCCTTTTTGGAGCGGTAGGTCAGGGCGGCCAGCTCCTCCCGGGTGGGGTAGGTGATGTTCACCGGCACGTTCTCCCAGATGATGCGGTTGGCGGCAGTCTCGGCCGCTTTCAGTCCCTCGGCGGAGATGGGAATGTTCGTGTCCATCCGCACGGCATCGGAGCCGATGTGGAAGCCCACGTTCTCGGCCCCGAACATGCTGTGCAGGATGCCGGAGAGGATGTGCTCGCCGGTGTGCTGCTGCATCTTGTCAAAACGCCATGCCCAGTCGATGGCCTGTGCTGCTTCGGCCCCGGGCACCGCCCCGGCGGGCAGGGAAGTGACCATGTGCCAGATGACACCCGCCTGCTCGTGGACATCGGCGACGGTCAGCACCGTGCCGTCAGCAAGGGTCAGGGTGCCCCGGTCGGCAGGCTGGCCGCCGCCCTCGGGGTAGAACACCGTGCCGTCCAGCGCGATGCGCCCGCCGCCGGTCCGGCTGTCCGGCTCTGCGGCTAAAATATGCCCCACCGCCTCCCGGCGGTAGGCATCGTGTTCATAGTATTTCTCAGTGCGTTGCATAGAACCTCCAAAGGAAAGGTTCCATCTTTGTCCAACCTCTCAGCCTTCGCTGACGCTCGGCAGCTCCCCTAGTAGGGGAGCCCTTGGCAAAAACGGAAACTTTGCAATTACTGCCAAGGCCTCTCCTACTAGGAGAGGTGGCATTGCGGAGCAATGACGGAGAGGTTGTACGAAGGCCAGCCTACCCAGATACACGCTCGCTCATGGTCTAAAACCAAGTATACCACGTTTTTTGCCTGTGGAAAATAGTCTGCGGTTATGTTATGATAGAAAACAGACAAGCCCCAGCAAAAAGTTTGAGACGAGGAAGGATTTACAATGCGTGAAAGTGGTATTCTGATGCCGGTGTCCAGCCTGCCCGGCCCCTACGGGATCGGCTGCTTTGGCAAAAAGGCAGAAAAATTTGTGGATTTCCTTGCGGCGGCAGGCCAGAAGATCTGGCAGATCCTGCCCCTGAGCCCCACGGGCTATGGGGACAGCCCCTACCAGAGCTGCTCTGCCTTTGCGGGCAACCCCTATTTCATTGATCTGGATGCTCTGAAAGCCGAGGGGCTGCTGACAGCCGCCCAGCTCAAGGCCGAGCCTTGGGGCAAGGACCCGCTGAACGTGGATTACGGCACCCTGTACACCAGCCGCTACAAGATCCTGCGTGCCGCCTACGCCGCCTGGCGCAGGCAGTGTGCAGGCCGGCACGGCTGTGCCCATTACTATCCGGATGCGTACTATGCCTTCACGCTGGAAAACGAGGGCTGGCTGGAGGATTATGCCCTCTACATGGCCCTCAAGACCGCCAACGGCATGAAGAGCTGGACCCAGTGGCCCCGGGAGTACCGCAAGCGGGAGCCGCAGGCGCTGGAAGCTTTTAAGGCAGAGAACGAGGAAGAGATCGGCTTCTGGAAGTTTCTGCAGTACGAGTTCAGCATCCAGTGGAAGAAGCTGAAAGCCTACGCCAACGCCAACAACGTGCAGATCCTGGGCGATATCCCCATCTATGTCTCGGCAGATTCCGTGGATGCCTGGGTGGGCGGCCCGCTGTTTGAGCTGGATGCAGACGGCGGCTTTGCCCGGGTGGCAGGCTGCCCGCCGGATTACTTCTCGGCAGAAGGCCAGCTCTGGGGCAACCCGCTGTACAACTGGCCCTACCATAAGCAGACCGGTTATGCCTGGTGGATCCAGCGTGTCCGCCATGCGCTGGGCATCTATGACCTGCTCCGCATCGACCACTTCCGTGGTTTTGATACCTACTGGGCCATCCCGGCAGACAGCACTACCGCCAAGACCGGCAAGTGGGAGACCGGCCCCCGGATGGAGCTGTTTAACGCGCTGGAAGGTGCGCTGGGCAAGCTGCCCATCATCGCCGAGGATCTGGGTGAGCTGTTCCCCAGCGTGCGGGAGCTGCTGGCAGACAGCACCTTCCCGGGCATGAAGGTGCTGCAGTTCGCGTTCGGCGGCGGGGACAGCGAGTACCTGCCCCACAACCACGTCAAGAACAGCGTGGTCTACCCCGGCACCCATGACAACACGACGCTGACCGCCTGGTGGGACGAGAGCGCATCGGCCAAGGAGAAGGCTGTGGCCGCCGCCTACCTGCATCTGACCGGCTGTCAGCCCACCGCAAAGGAGGTGGCCGCTGTCAAAACAGAGGCGGCCCGCACCGCGCTGCTCCGGGCTGCGCTGGGCTCTGTGGCCGACCGTGCCATCATCCCCATGGCCGACTGGCTGGGCCTGGGCGAGGAAGCCCACCTGAACAGCCCCGGCAAGCTGGGCGGAAACTGGAGCTGGCGCGCCGCCGATGGGTTCGACACTGCCGCGCTGGCCAAGCGCATTCTGGCGGAGTGCGCCGTGTACTGCCGTACAGAACCGAGCCGGAAATCCGGAGTGTGTTTAGCAGTTTGACGAAAATGTAAAAAAATACGTTAAAGTTTGTGCGTTTTGCTGGAAACGCCCGGCACGAGATGGTATAATTCCGGTAATGGGGCTGCGCTTTCAGCGGCCGTGTGGCAAAGCTGTGCCGGAAGGGAGAGAGTCCGGCACCGGATAATGGGGAAAAACGCATCCGGCACCGGATAATGGGGAAAAACGCATGAAAAAAGAATGGACGGAACAGGATCTGCGCGCCTTTGCAGAAAACGCACAGACCGCCTTTGAGGACGTGACCCTGACGGAAGCCGATGAGGAGGCCGCGGACACCTGGCAGGACGATGGCCTGCAGGTGGATTATGTCCTGCGCAATGGGCAGGTGGACTGCGTGCTGCGCCGCCTGATCGAGGCGGACGGCAAGCTCTGGCAGCTGCAGATGACGGCTCCGCTGGCGGGCAGCGACCTGCCGGAGGATCGGATGACCGCGCGGGAGCGGGAGCTCTGCCGGGACGATATGAATCACGATTTCCTGACCGGCGTGTTCAACCGCCGCTATTTTGAAACGGAGTTCTGCACCCGGCTGGATGAGTGGACGGATGCTCACCGCTGTGCTTCGCTGGCGCTGGTGGCGCTGGACGATGAGGACGGGATGCGCACCCGGCAGGGCGATGCCGTGATGAACCAGCTGGTCTGTTTTGTGGCCAACCAGTGGAAAAAGTACTATGACCGCCCTGCAGAGCGGGTGGTCTGCCGCCTGACGGACACGCTGTTCGCCATCGGCTGTGCGGATAAGAACTGCGCAGAACTGGCCGAGGAGCTGAACGGCATTTATGCCGAGATGCCCCGCGCGTGCGTGGCATCGGTGGGCCTGATGCGCCGGGTGCCCTTTACCCAGTCCATCGGCTGCGCCTGCACCGGCGAGGTGCGGGGCAAAAACTGGGACGCACTGTATCAGCTGTGTGAGCAGCGCCTGAAGGCGGCCCAGACCGCCGGCGGTGACCAGATCTGCAGCAAATAAACCGAATGCATAAAATCCCCCTTTGCGGTACAAGCTAGTGCCACAAAGGGGGATTTTTGTATGGAAAATCAGAAAAATGATAACCTGAATCTGCTGGAAGCGGTGGTGCAGAACACGGAGATGGGCAAGAACACGCTGGAACAGATCGTGCCCATGACTGAGGACCCTGCCTTCCGGGCCGAGCTTCTGCGGGAGCGGAACCTCTACCGGGAACTGAATCAGGAGGCCCACACCGCCATCGAGGCCTGCGGCGGCACGGCTCAGGGCCAGAGCATCATGGCAAAGCTCAACACCAAAATGGGCATCGGCATGAAAACGCTCACCGACAGATCCACCCGCAATCTGGCCGAAATGCTCAGCGAGGGAAGCAGTCAGGGCGTGATGGACTGCATCAAGAGCCAGAAAGATTATCCCGATGCGGCCCCCGGTTCCAAGCGCCTGATGCAGAAGCTGCAGGACCTGGAGGAAGAGAACCGGCTGAAACTGGAGCAGTTCTTGTAAAGGCTGCTCCGGCTGCTCAGAGTGCTTCCACCATGGCCGCCACGATCCGGGTGGCGGTAGCTACGTACTCGGCGATGCTGAATTTCTTCACCACCAGCACCTCGTGGCCGTCCTCGTCGGCGTTGTCGCTCATGGCGCGCAGGATGACACAGGGCACATCGTTCTTGGCGGCGATCTGGCTCACGGCAGCACCCTCCATCTCAACGCAGTCGGGGGCGCATTTGGCCTCAATGGCGGCCTTGGTCTCGCTGTCACCCACGAACAGGTCGCCGGTGGCGATCTTGCCGGTCAGGGCCTTGACCCCGGCCTTGGCGCAGGCTTTTTCAGCGGCGGCGATGAG
>ERZ827197.3092-NODE-3092-length-9974-cov-4.581712_pt1 | contig 9974 bp, 11 predicted proteins | sample MGYA00519867_ERZ827197 | MGnify/ENA primary metagenome ERZ827197 (study PRJEB31778, sample SAMEA3449278) | human gut metagenome | biome: human gut; feature: human-associated habitat; material: faeces | place: United Kingdom | collected 2010/2012 ...
GCTGCCGGAGCGGTGCTTAAGCCGCAAGGCGGGAATTGTGCGGTGTTGCCATAAGGCATTCCAGGAACCCATACCTGCACGTTGACAGCTGCAAGGTGAATAGGTAAAGCAACAGCCCGGAACCACCGCAAATGCAGGCGGCAGTTCCGGGCTGTTTTGTTAAGCGGTGGTGGGGGCGTGGGCCTCAAAAGTCTCCACCGGAGACTTTTGAGCGCGGCTTAGCCGTGCCGCCCTGTTCGACCCCTGTGACCATGCCAAAAAAAGACCCCAAAAAGCTCTGCGCCTTTTGGGGTTTTATATCAGTGCCGGTGGTGGGGGTCGAACCCACACGGTGTCACCACCAACGGATTTTGAGTCGGCCCAAGTGAGAAGAACTTGGTGGATTTTTTAGGAATTTCAAGGAACTTATTTCCTGCCCTTTTTAGTGAAAAAGCACCTATCCACGATACAATTTTTGATTTTCGGACGCACTTACGATTGGAAATCTGGCAGACCAACGCAGTTGAGAAATCACTCTCGCTTTGTGGACAATCTTTCAAAAATGGCAGACTAAAAACCACCGCATTCGGAAAGTAGAGGCACATAAAAAACGGCAGTACCCAATAGCGGACATTTTTCTACTATCTAACGGTTTGGCGACCCGCTATTATTCAAAAACTGTCATTCTGCCACTTTGTTACACTTGTCAAAACTATCCAAGGGGAAACTGTATCTTTTTATAGGAATGGGCTGCGGCGCGTTCCTCTCCCCCACACCCCCTCTCCAGCTGGCTGAAGAAGCAGCCAACTGAAAAAGAGAATATCGGCTCTTGTAAGCATCTTACCTGTCACACAGGCAAGGTGCTTTTTTATTTCAAAAATCGGAGGTCATCATGGGCAAATATCAGAAAAATATCGAAGCTGCGCGGCGTATCAGCGTGATGCAGTATCTTCAAGCCTATCACCCCGGCGAACTGGTTCGCAAAACGGACAAGGAGTATTGCACCAAGACGCACAGCAGCCTTGTTATCACGCCCGCAAATGGGCTGTTTCACTGGTTTTCGCAGAGCAAGGGTGGCAACAATGCACTCGACTATCTGGTAAAGGTCGAGGGCATGGATTTTGTCTCAGCGGTACGGTTGCTGAACGAAATGACACCGATGCCGGTCTCTGTTCAGACGGCTAAGGCAGCACCTGTGCAGCAGCAGCAGACATCCCGCCCCTTTGTGCTGCCGCCTGCGGACAGGAACGCCGAAGCTGCAACGGCCTATCTGATGCGGCGCGGTATCAGCCCGAAAGTGCTGCGCTACTGTGTGGGTAGTGGAATCCTATACCAAACTACGCGCGGCAACTATCGCAACTGCGTTTTTGTGGGCAAAGATGAAAACGGCGTACCGCGCTCTGCTTTTCAGCGCGGCTGTCAAGGCAGCTTTCGCGGAGATGTCGCGGGCAGCCAAAAACAGTATGGCTTTCTGATTCCCGCCGAATCGGAAAACTGCGATACCGTTGAGATCTACGAAGCTCCTATTGATGCCATGTCCGGCGCAACGCTGCGGCAGTACAAACATGATTCCCCGTGGCGCAGCGTCCACTACTTGGCGCTGGGCGGGTTGAACCATCAGCCGATTGACTACTTTTTGCAGCAGCATCCAGAAGTAAAGCGCGTGTCGCTTTGCTTTGACCGTGACGACCCCGGACGGAACTTCACAAAAATTGTTGCGAAACGGCTTGCAGAACGCGGATATATCGTACAGGACACGCCCCCAGCCATAGGCAAGGATTATAACGACTATCTGCTGGCGGCTCGTAGACTTATCAGCATGGAACGGTAAAGGAGTGGAACATGAAAACTATTGCAGTTGCAAACCAAAAAGGCGGTGTGGGCAAAACGACCACCACAGTAAACCTCGGCACAGCACTTGCGGCTATGGGCTACAAGGTGCTGTTGGTGGACGCCGACCCGCAGGGCGATTTGAGCAGCTATCTCGGCTATGAGGGCACCGAAAACGGCGCAACAATCAGCGACCTAATGGAATCGGTTATCAAGGACGAAAAGCCGCCAGAAGTAGTAATTCACCATGAAGAAAAGGTGGATTTCATTCCTTCCGACATTGGTCTGTCCGATATGGAAGTGAGCCTTGTAAACGTTATGGCGCACGAGAAAATCATGGAACAGGCATTGGAGCCGTTCAAGGATAAATACGACTACTGCTTGATCGACTGTATGCCCTCGCTGGGCATCATCACCGTAGCATCGCTTGTTGCGGCTGACAGGGTGTTGATTCCTGTGCAGGCGCAGCATTTCGCCCTCAAAGGTCTGGTGTCCCTGTTCAAATCCGTCAACCAAGTGAAGCGCCGTATCAATTCCCGGCTGGATATTGACGGCATTGTGCTGACGATGGTGGACAAGCGCACCAACCTTTCCAAAGATGTGTGTGCTGCCCTGCGCAGCGCCTACGGTCACGCGCTGAAAATTTACCGTGCAGAAATCCCGGTCAGTACGCGCACAGCAGAAAGCGCCGCCAGTACACATAGCGTGCTGACCTACGATGCCAACGGCCCGGCCAGTTTGGCATACAAAGCGCTTGCCAAGGAGGTGACGGAGAATGAGAGAGTACGGCAGCAACATCAATCTGCCCTCGCTCGATAATCTGTTTTCGAGTGAGCAGGAACGGCAGGATGCAAAATTAGAGAAAATCCAAATTTTGCCGCTGACGGAATTACATCCCTTTCGGAATCACCCTTTTCAAGTTCGTGACGATGACGAGATGGACAAAATGGTGGACAGTGTCAAGGAATACGGTGTCATGACCCCTGCCATTGTCCGCCCTCGGAAAGATGGTGGGTATGAAATTGTAGCGGGCCACCGTCGCTGCCATGCCAGTCAGCGGGCGGGCGTGGAGACCATGCCCTGCATTGTACGGGATATGGACGACGATACTGCTATTATTCTGATGGTGGACAGTAACTGCCAACGAGAGCATATTTTGCCGAGCGAAAAGGCGAAAGCCTATGAAATGAAGTTGGAAGCTATTCGTAGAAAAGCTGGTAGACCGTCAAAAGAAAATTCCCGACAAGTTGTCGGGGATTTTGAAAGCGCCGATTTAGTCGGTCAAGCAAGCGGCGAAAGCGGGCGGCAAGTCCAGCGCTTCATCCGTCTGAACAAACTCACCCCCGAACTTATGAAAATGGTGGATGATGGCAAGCTAAAAACCACTCCCGCCGTGGAACTTAGCTACCTTACCCCAGAAGAACAAGAGGACTTCCTCTCTTATATGGAATCCGAGGGTTGCACACCATCGCTGTCACAGGCGCAAAAGCTCAAAGAAGCCAGCAAAGAAAGCGTACTGACACCAGAAAAAATCCAGCATATTATGGCCGCCAAACCGCCAAGTGTAAAGCCGCGTGACCCGCAGCTTATGATTCCAGTTGCTAAAGTTGAGCGCTATTTTCCCAAAGGATTTACGAGCGACCAGATGCAGCAGGTTATCGTAAAACTGCTGGAAAACTATGCCCGCGCCCACCAGCACGGCAGCAGATGAGGGGGGACACTGATGACGAGATTATTAGTTGTTGAACCCAGCTACTGCCCTTATCAAGCGGGTTTTTCCAGTGCGGCGACTGCGGTTTCCGAGGTAATCGAGGGTGAAAGCCAAATTCTAAAACCGTTTGGCACACCTCGCATCGGGCTGATATGTAGTAAATCGCAAAGCCAGCTGAAATATAACAGACAGGTCAATGACGAGGGAATTACCGTGCGCGGGCGATTTCTCATCTGCGGGCTAAATGGTGATAAAGTCGTGGGCTTATCCAAAGACCAAGCAGACCGATACAGCCGTCTACTTTTTCTACCGCAAGTCGAAGATATGGCAAGCGGTGAACTGCCCGCCGCAAAGGTACGCCCGCAGGATGAACGCTACGGGAACAAACTATCTTTTTGGGAAAGGTTGGAAAGATAATGGAAGAAAAGACAGATAAAGTAGTCGGCTACATCGAATATCTCGGTGCAGGCGGGATGATCGGTGAAATCGTTCCTTACACAAGCGTGGAAAAATTCAAGGATGAAATTCTGGATTCCTTGGATTGTGGGCGGCCAGTGACACCGGTTGTATTCTCAGATGAACTGGATGAGCCACTCCAATTTGATTCAGACACCTATTTTCCGTGGGGATTTCGCAGCGAAAAGCGAGTGCAAATCCCTTATGAAATCTATCAAACTAACAGGCGAGACCTTGTTTTTATGGAGTATTCTCCTGCGAGGCTCGCTGCCGGAGCAAAGGACTACGAACTCGTGTACAAGGGGCAGATGGAGCGTTGGGAAACGCTGGACAGCATTTATTCACGGCATAATCGGGATGACCGTCCAAACGCCAAAAGTATGCGTTCCGTCTCTGTCAGCGATATTATTGTGACACACAAAGATAACGAGACACACGCTTTTTATGTTCAGCCGATTGGGTATAAGCAGGTAGATAACTTGTTGCCGGAACTTGAAAATGCCACACTGTCAAAAGCAGAACAGCACGAGCGATAAGGAGCAGCCTATGGCTAAATACGAAAATATCCGTGCGCTTGCCAAAAAGCAACTGCAAGCCGTAACGGAGAGCAGTGACCGCTGGAAAGCATTTTTGCAGACAGCGGCCATTGCTTATAATTATAGTTTCCCGAACCAGCTTTTGATTCACGAGCAAAGCCCCACCGCCACAGCCGTGGCCGACATAGCTTACTGGAATAATAATGCGGGTCGCTGGGTCAAGCGCGGCGCACACGGTATCGCGGTATTTGACACGCGGGCAAATTCTTCCCGGCTGCGGTATCTGTTTGACATTTCAGATACCATCCCCCGCGCAGAGGTTCCCGAAGCGCTGCCGTGGGTCATTACAGACCAGAACTGGCGGCCTGTTTGGGATAAAATTGTAGCGGATAATCACGCCGACAGCATCCAGAGCGCCCTCCTCATGCTCTCCACATCCTGCGTTGCCCAGCGCAGCGCCATGTTCACAACCGCGCTGGGAAAGGCCATAGACGGCAGCAGCTTACAGTGGGCCAAGCCGGACGAACAGCGGCAGCAATTTTTACAGCTTATCACCCAAAGCTGTCTGTATATGGCCGCGCTGCGGTGCGGCGTGGATACTGCGCGGCTGGATCTGTCTGCCCTTGAGTCCGTGAACCAGTTTGATACAAACCGCATCACTCTGTGTTTGGGCAGCGCTTGCCAACAGGCGGCGCGGCCTCTCATGCAGCAGATCGGTAGCATCACGAGAGAAATCGACAGTGTTGCACGCGCCGAAAAAGTCCGCTATTATGGTGACAAACAGGAAGAAACCAATAACACCAAGGAGGTCAACAATGGAGTACATGATGGTGAACGGCTACCAAATCCCGGCGCTGACGCTGAACGAGCCGCCGATGCCGGAAATCGGCAAGTACGGCAGCCTGCGGCGGAATTTTCTGCGAGAGAACGCGCCGATGATGTTCGACGAGATGATGCTGGAGGGAACGCTGTACCCGCATCTGGCGGAGATGGACAACGCAGTACACCGGCAAATCGAGCAGACGATGCAGACGCTGATGCAGCAGAGCACCGCCCCGAACCGGCAGACAGACCCGATGGGCTGGACGCAGTGGATGAACGCCTTGCAGGCCCAAGCCGAGGAACTGGCGATGCAGCAGATTTACAGCCTGTAATACAAGAACCCCAAGCGGAGAGCGATACCACGCCCTCCGCTTTTTCTGTACCCATTTCTGATTTGCCGCCGCTGAGCGATGAACTGATTCTAGGCTTGCTGGCGAAGGACTCCTCCAGCCGTGCCGACAATGCGGCTATTCTGGAATATTTCAATGAGCATCCCGACCTTGCCGAGCGCAGCGCCTTTTGCAAGCACTGTTACAAGCAAATTTATACATATTTGTTCGTGGATGACCATACCGTGGGTTTTATCCGGCATGATATGTACCTTGAACTTTGGGAGGGCAACTATCTTACCAAAACAGCGCAGGTCAATCTGACATGGGATGCTGTTGCCGCAAAGATTGCTGACCTTATCGAGCAAGGGCGGCTGATGGTTCCCATCAAGGCTACACCCGTGCAGCAGCAGATGGAGCAGCTTACTCTTACCCCCGAAGATTCTGAAAAGGCAGGGCTGCCGAGCCATGAGCAGCAAGCAAAAAATATCGACCTTGCGGCGGACATGCTAAGCGACATAGCCTGCCGCCCAAGCCTTGACCCTGCGGATATCGAGCGGGAAAAGGGCGTCGTGTGCGAGGAGATACTCATGCTGGAGGATGATCCGGAGGATCTTGCCCACGAGACGCTCAGCGCCGTAATATACGGGGATAGCCCTCTTGCAAGGCCAATACTGGGCACACAGGACACAGTACGGGCATTTACGAGAGACGATATACTTTCATATATGGACAAGCGGTACATACCACAGAACATGGTGGTGTCCTGTGCGGGCAACTTTAAGATGGAGGAGCTGCGGGCCGCGGTGAATAAGCGCTTTGACAGGCGGGGCCGGGGCGACAGCTACGTACCCCCAAAGAACCAGCTCATAAAGGAAAAACGCTTCAGGGCGGTGGAAAAGGACATAGAGCAGGTGCATATATGCCTGGGCTTCCCCGGGTTCCCAGGGGATACCGAGGAGCAGTTTGCGCTGCTGGTGCTCAATAACGCCCTTGGGGGAAGCATGAGCTCCAGGCTGTTCCAGAAGATACGCGAGGAGCACGGAATGGCATACTCCGTGTACTCATACCCCACGAGCTATTCCGATACCGGCTATTTCACCCTCTATGCCGGCACCGGCGAAAAGCCGCTCGATATGGCCGCTGGAGGCCATGTCGGAGGCGGGAAGGCAGTGCAGGTCGGGTGTGTCGATCAGTGCGACGGCGTCGCACAATCCCAGTGCGACGTCGAGGTCGTGCGTCGAGAAGAGGATGCACTTGCCCTCGTCGCGGGTCAGCCGCCGGAGCAGCGTCGCCAGCTCGTAGCGGTTCGGGAGGTCGAGGAACGCCGTGGGTTCGTCGAGCAGGATGACCGGGGTGTCCTGGGCCAGCGCGCGGGCGATCATCACCCGCTGGCACTCGCCGTCGGACATGCGGTCCATGGTCTTGCGGGCGAAGGCCGACATCCCCACCAGGCGGAGCGAGCGTTCGACGACGGCGCGGTCGGCCTCCTGCATGCGCCCGATCCAGTTGGTGTAGGGGGCGCGTCCCAGCGCTACGACGTCCTCGCAGGCGAGGTTGGCGATACGGACCTTGTCGGTGGTGACGAACCCCACGGTCGTGGACAGCTCGTGGGGCGTGAGCGACGCCAGCGGGCGGCCGCAGAGCGCCACATCGCCGGAGACGGTCGTTCCGAGACCTGCAATGGCCCGCAGCAGGGTGCTTTTGCCCGTGCCGTTGCGGCCGATCAGCGCGGTCAGCGACCCTTGGGCGAAGGCGGCGGTGACATCTTCGAGCAGCGTGCGGCTGCCGTAGGAGAGCGTGATATGGTTGAGGGCGATACTCATGTCAGAAGATATTGCGGTTGCGGACGACGACGAAGATGACGACCGGAATGCCCATCAGGGCCGTGATGGTGTTGATCGGCAGGGCGAGGCTCTTGGCGACGAGGTCGCAGACCAGAAGCAGGGCCGCGCCCGCGAGCATCGACCCCGGCATCAGGATGCGGTGGTCGGCCGAGGCGAAAAGCATGCGTGCGAGGTGCGGCACGGCCAGCCCGATGAAACCCACCGGGCCGCAGAAGGCGGTGACGGTGCCCGCGAGCAGGACCGTGGAGAGGAAGATCAGCGTGCGCGTGCGCTGCACGTTGAGTCCCATCGTGCGGGCATAGTTCTCGCCTAGCAGCAGCAGGTTGAGCGGCTTGATGACGGCGACGGCGAGCGCCAGTCCCGCGGTGACGACGGGAAGCAGCAGCGCGAGCTGGCTGCCCGTGACGTCGCCCAGCGACCCCATGGTCCAGATGACGAACGATTTGAGCGCCGCCTCGCTCGACAGGTATTGGAGGATTTCGACCACCGAACTGATGCCCGAACCGAGCATCATGCCGAGGATGAGGATGACCATGATGTCCTTGATGCGGCGGCTGACCGCCATCACGATGGCCAGCACGAGCGCCGAGCCGAGCCACGCAGCCCCGGCCACGCCCAGCGACCGGACGAACGAGTGTCCCGCGACGCCCAGCAGGGGGGCGCCCAGCAGGAACAGCGCGACGCCGAGTCCTGCGCCCGAGCTGACGCCCAGCACGTAGGGACCGGCCAGCGGGTTGCGGAAAAGGGTTTGCATTTCGAGTCCGCCGGCAGCGAGGGCCGCGCCGGCGAACAGGGCTGTGACGGCTTTCAGGAGCCTGATCTTGAGGATGATGTCGCTGGTGGCAGGGTCGCAGGAGCCGCCTGTGAGCGCCGCCCAGACATCGCCCAACGGCACGGCGACCGATCCGACGGCGAGGTCGGCGATGAAAAGCGCTGCGGTGAGCAGCCCGAGCGCCGTGAAAAGGAACGTGGTTCTGCGTGCGGTCATTTAGCGGTATTGGAATTTGAACGAGATTTTGTAACGGGCGCCGGCGAAGCCGTAGCGCGAATCGCGCCTGACGTCGGCCCGTCCGTCGGCGTAGTGGCGGAATCGCGTGCCGGACCCCTGCGCCTGCGCGGCGGGCTGAAGGCAGAGGGGCGAAAGGTGGAGAATGGCGGCGTTTTTCATCTTATTCGAGGCGTTTGTAATAACAGGTCGGGACGCTGTCGCCCAAGAAGATCGTCCGCAGGTCGCGCAGCACGAGGTCGGGGCGTACGACGCCCGATTCCCAGAAGTCGGAACCTCCGGCCGGGGTTTGGCGGCGGTTGTTGTTGTAGACGTTCCGGCTGCGCACGACCGGAATGCCGGAAAATTTCGGGTTCTGGGCCGTCAGTTCCGCCAGCGTGTTGCAGGGACCGACGTTGAGCCAGAAATCGGCGGCGTTGGCCAGCAGGTAGGCCTCCTCCATGTCGACGGCCACCGACGTGTCCGAATCGTTCTTCGTGTAGACGTACTCCCCGCCGGCATCCTCGATCAGGCGGATCATGTAGCTCTGCGATGAGGGCAGGAACCAGGTGTCGCGGTAGGGGGTGTTGAGCATCACCTTCGGGCGCGGTGCATCCGGGGCGGGGTGTGCTTTCAGGGCCTGGTAGTCCCGGGCGATCCGTTGCAGCGTGTCGGCCCCGGCCGCGCGCAGGTCGCAAAGCTCGGCCGCGAGGACCAGCCATTCGGCCTTGCCCAGCGGGGATTCTTCCATGTAGTCGCCGATATATATATAGGGGATGCCCAGTTCGCGGAGTTTGCCCGTGACGATGGTGTTTTCGCCCGTCACGCCGTAGAGCAGCATGAGGTCGGGGCGCATGGCGGCGAGCAGTTCGAAATTGAGGTTCGTGTCGTAGCCCACGTCGCGGACCTCGCCGCAGAGACGGTGTTCCCGGACATAGGGATTCGAGATGTAGTCGATGCCCGAGACGCCCGAAATACGCTTGGCCTGTCCGATGGCGTCGAACATCGCCACGTGGCTCGACGACATGCACACCACGTGGCGCACGGGAGCTTTTACGACCTGTCCGGCGAAGTCGGCGGGGGCTTAGGCGTCGTCGCGCAGGATCAGCAGGTGCTGTTCGACGTTCGTGCCGCCCTGCCACGGATTGCGGATCGAGACGAGCGTCGAGGCGTTATTCCCGTTCCCGCGGATGTCGAAGCCCGACGCGTAGGCCGGGGTGTAAATCTCGGTTGTGAAATCGCTCAAAACTGGCCCCGAAGAGCCTCCGCAAGCCGATGCGAGGGCCGCGGAAAAGGTTAGCAGAAGACGTGAAAATCGTTTCATTTCCGCAAAAATAGAAAAAAATCCTGCGGAAATGTGTTTGTTTTTGAAAAATATACTATATTTGCAGTCCCAAAGCGAAGGGTTTTGCTCTTTTGCCGAAGGAATCGGGGCGTAGCTCAGTCCGGTTAGAGTACACGTCTGGGGGGCGTGTGGTC
>ERZ827197.3097-NODE-3097-length-9960-cov-3.118829_pt1 | contig 9960 bp, 6 predicted proteins | sample MGYA00519867_ERZ827197 | MGnify/ENA primary metagenome ERZ827197 (study PRJEB31778, sample SAMEA3449278) | human gut metagenome | biome: human gut; feature: human-associated habitat; material: faeces | place: United Kingdom | collected 2010/2012 ...
AGGCGCTTTCTCTCCGTGTACTAACAGTACATCAGAGCGAATCTCGTTGCTATATTGCAGGATTTGCACAGTGAGATTTATCCTGAACATGGGCTTTATAATCCTTTTTCAACCAGCAAGAGATTAAAGTTCATATGCTCTTGGTCACGCATGGTTACATAATCAGACTCGGCAGTCTGTATAAGAGCAAGCAATTCCCGCTTTTGCTTATCCAAGTCCATCAACTCAGCAGCGAGAGTTCGTTTTTCTAAGAATTGGAGGAAAGTTAGCTTGGTCAATCGAGCTTCTTTTTCCTTTTGCAATCCTTCAATTTGTGAAAGCTGTTTACCAAGCGATTGTTTCTTAGAACGATGCTGTTCCTCCAGTTTTTTTAACTTTTGCAAGTGTTCTTGTTCAAGTCGATTAAATAGGTCCTGGCGATCCTTCTCGATACGCTCCTGTTTACGACGCTCTACTTCTAAGCGTTCCTGCTCTCGGCGTATCGCTTCCAGACGCTCCTGCTCTCGGCGTTCCGCTTCCAGACGCTCCTGCTCTCGGCGTTCCGCTTCTAAGCGTTCCTGCTCTTGGCGTTCCGCTTCCAGACGCTCCTGCTCACGACGCTCAGCTTCTAAGCGTTCCTGCTCTTGGCGTTCCGCTTCCAGACGTTCCTGTTCACGACGCTCCGCTTCAAGATGTTCCTGTTTATGGCGTTGAGAACCCTCGACGAATACAGTGTTTTGCTTTTCCTGCTGCTCAAGCCATTTAACCATTAGAGTAGGATCATCGAATATTGCAGGATCAATATCTTCGTCGTAATCATCGAGGATGTCATCATTATCGTTGTCATCCAGATCATCTTCAAAGCTAAGCTGCTCCTCGTCATCTGTATCTTCAAGTTCAAGTTCGAAGCTAATCCGGTCGATTTCATCCGAAATATTGTGATAGTAGGTTCGCTCCTCCATTCCGGTGTATTGAGGTTCAACATAGTCGTCACCATACATCAACTCAAAGTACAATAGGTTATCCCTTATCATATTCTTGATTTCATCCCTGGACAGAGGAATATCAGAAGAAAGACTCTTTGATATATAGTCAAGGGGCATTAAGCCATAGGACGCTTCTTCAAAGGATACAGGGCGAATACAATACTCACGAGCTGTCGCATAAAGGAAATCCAGAAAATAATTTTCGCAAGTATCAATGGCGATGTTTTCTATACCTACTCGTTCAACAATCTTATCCCATTCGTATGTGATAGAAAACCAATCTGACAAGATATGTGAACGATCTTTATCAGCAAACGAGATGAGATAGCTCTCCTTGTTTTTGAAGAAAACAATGCTGTGTGTACAGTTCCAGTATTTTTGTAGCAGATGATGAATATCGGCAATATTTTGACTGCGGCATCGCTCGGAAAAATCGACTGTCGCAGAGTAAATTTGAACATTCTCGTCAAGTTCAGGGACAACACCTGGCCAACGCACATCTACAAGAAGCGATACATTGTCGATTAGCGAAAGCAAGTCACGCTCAAATCGGTTTGTTACCACATCTTTCGAAGAGTCGATATATAAGGTCTCGCCAGAAGAATGATTGACATAAATGGGAGAGGAGGTGATTACATGGCCTGCTTCAGAAAGTATCGTAAACACATACTCATAGAATTTCATGTTGTCCATATAATCACCTCCTTAATCTCATCCAACAGGGATGAGCAAAACTCCGATTTGCTCAAGAGAGAATACAATAAATAGTTCCGTCTGACTTGTTTTAAATCTATATATTGTGCTTCAGCTTTGCAAAACTTGCGCTTTGCTCATCTCTATCATCCAATTAATTTAGCAAGTTCATCCTCATAAGAAAGGCCAGCTATTTCTTGCCTAAATGTAGTAAGAACCTCATAGACCTTATTCATATAGTCATCTCTTGTAGAGCATCCATCAGTGAATTGCTCATACATTTCTTCTATGCCGCCACGAACATAGGAGTGGAACAAGTCCATGTTAGCTGCAAATTCTTCTTTTTTATCTTCTTGAACATCATAGCGAAAAGCTCGATCTACACGAACGGTCGGCTCCAATGTGGTTGTCTTGTCAAGCAACATCACCATTCGATACAGGAATACGCAGTTTTCTCTTTCCGTAGCATAGGCATCGGCATATATTCTTGCTCTGTCATCTGATGTGGTATCACGAGGTGCAGTTCTTTCATACAGCAGCCCCCAGATAGCGGCATTCATATAGACATCAATGTACCTCTCAAAAATTCTGGCCGAAGTAGGAGAGGAATCATCTGCGCCCTTAGCTCCCGAATTCTTAGCGGCAAGAAACTTCAGATATGAAGCGTGTTTGCCAGTGATATTATAATCATTCTCAAACATTCCTTTTCCCTCCTTATTCCAGAATAGTATAAGTTTCACTCTGCTTCTTCAGAGTGTACTGTTTGCCCACACGAGAAGCCATAACAGGCTCGGCGTAGCGCCAGTCCTTCTGCATAACAAACATGATGACCTGTTCTGCAATTTCCGGCAACACCTTAGAAATATTTGCGGTATGTGTTTCGTCGGCATTGGAGAACGGAGCGTCCATTACCAGAGGATACGGTTCAGAGGAAAGGTTAAATCCTTCTTCACCAGCATTTGCAATGAGTTTCTCTTTCGCCAGAGCAACTAAACCAGCAATAAATGCAAAGCTCTTTACTCGGTTAGAACCCTCAGATTCACCTGCTGCCACTTCCTTGTCCTCAATGGTGGTAAGCAGAGTAACTTGATACCTCTGGTCAATAGAGACCCTTCGGTGTCCGTGATACATCTGCTCGAAGATATGATTAACCTTGGTTTCGAGAGCATCTCGAATGAATGCCTCTTTTTCCTTGTATGTAGTAGAAAGCCAATCCAAGATTTCTTCAGCATACTGGATGAACAGCATGGTTTCTTTGTTCTTGCCAGACACAGCCACTAAGCTGTCATATACTTTCTTATAGCGTTCAATGTCATTTTTCAAGGTTGCATCGTCACGAATTAGACGCTCTTTTTTATCATTCAAATCTCTAAGGCGCTTTTTAACATCGGTCAGTTCGACCTCGTACTGCTTCATGTTTTCCTTGCCCTTGATCTGAACGCTAATATCAGTTAGTTCATCATCCCATTCCTGAATGCGAGCCTTAGAACGATAAATCTCCTGGTATCGAGAAGTCAGGCTGTCATATGTATGGTCGGCATTTCTGGAGAACGAATTAAGTTTCTCTCGATAATGACGAACCGTATTGCCAATTGATTCAGGTGGAACATAGTTCAGTTCCTCCATCAAGTGCTTATATGCGTCATTGCCATCACAGATTTCGGCACCACAGATACATCTCCCACGCTTGATAAGTTCACGAATGGTAGGTGCAGTCAAGTCACGGATACCTTTATCATCAATCTTTGTGGCAGCAAGGAAGTCGCTTGCTCTGCCAAGAAGTGGCTGCGCAAACATTTGAAGAGAGCCTTTGCTAAATTCCTTAAAGAACAGTCCCATAGTGCTTTCCAAAGAACTCCGTTCTGCGGAAAGGCGACGTTCCAGATCTTCTTTCTTTTTCTGGAGAGTTGCCGTGGTCTGGTTGTCACGCAGAATGTCATCTAACTGGCCTTTGCGAACTTCATACTGCTTGATTTGAGAAGCACAGTTTTCCAACTGCTCCTTGATTGCTTCACGCTTGGCTTCAGAGCTTTGAATCATGTCCAGAGCATCACGAGCCCTTTTATCCCCATCGGTGTCCATTGCACCATAGAGTTTACCAAGAACAGTCTTTTTGTTTCCTTTTGTGCCAATATGCTTGATTGCACTATCCATGATAGAAAGGCCAAGCAACCCCTTTACGGCATCGGAAACATCTTTTCTTGTACTGATGCTGCGAACACGCTCGGTGTCAAAGAAGAAATATGTAGAAAGGTCTTTGGGTAAAATATTCTCAATGACATTCTTAACCTCGGTGGCACGAACGGATTCAGTTTGACCATCAGGCTGCTTGTATGAAACCTTTACCTGGCTTTTTTGTGCTCCCGATACTTTCTTGTTAGAGCACATATACTGCTGAGAGCGTGTAATCACATATTCAACACCATTGTGAATTACACAGATTTCCACGGAAACCGTTGCAGAGTCACCGTTGTTCAGCCCGTTGGCAACTTCCAAATTCAGAAGAAAGTCCGGGTTGTTATCGAACATTACGGTTTCATAGAAACACCAGTTAAATGCCTGAAGCAATGTGGTCTTACCAAAGGTGTTGTCACCCAAAATAATGGTGACATTTTTATCCGGGTCGCAGGAGAATGTAACTGCCGTTGTTCCTTTGAACTGTCGGAAGTTCTCCATCTTAAGTGACTTAATTAACATTGAAACACCTCCTTAAAACCCCTTTTTTGCTTCGGTGGTGATAATCTTTCTGATATGATCCACCATCTGATCGGTCGTTTTGTCTTTGGTTCTTAAATTTTCCTGTTCTGCCTTGAGAATTTTCATTTTCATGGCATTTAATTTTTTAGGGTCGATACCTTTTTCATTAGACATAGTCATCGTCCTCCTGATTTTCGTCGTCAATCTCAATTTCGTATGCACTCTGAATCTGAGAAATCAATTCATCAGAGTCAAAAGGATTTTCAGCAATAGACGCAAAATCCTTCATTCGTAAAATCTCTCGTTTTGCCAGAGACTTGCCGCTTTCCAGCGTCTCGGCATCTATCTGATCCATGCAGTCAAGAGCGAATGGGAGGGTAATGAAATCGTAGATAACGGCAAATTTTTTCCCCTTAAAGAGTCTGAGAACTCGTCCTCGTCTTTGAACATACTCTTTAGGATTTGTACTACTTGCCATAATGAAAGCAGTCTTAATGCTTGGAATATTTACACCCTCGTCTAAGCATCGAATAGCAACCACCGCTTGCAAATGGTCTCCGGCATCAAAATCAGCTTTAATACGCTCTCTTTCTGCCGCATCTTCCTCAGATGTGAATTTTGAAACACGCATACCAAAATCGTTTCCAAGCATATCCGCAACTAAATCGATCTGTCGAATATCCTCGATATGCGCTTTGCCTTCTTTGTAATCCACATCATGCATGGTAGTGGCACCACAGTAAACCAACATATGATTGTCGTCTTTATAGTTCTGCATAAGGTCACGCAGGACATCTATTTTTTCGACAGCACCAGATACCAGTCGTGCTCGTTTGATAAGAAGCGTTTTCGCATACTCGCTAAGAATGACCTTTCCATTTTTATCAGCATGAACATTCTTTCTGATTTTTGCGGTTATATCAAGGTACTCCTCAAGTTCTGTCTCGCTGAGAGAAACAACGACAGGGTGGTAATAGTATGGGGTAAGCATTTTATTATCAATCGCATCTTTAAGAGTGTACTCAATACACTTCTCTCCAAAGTAATCATACAGCTTTCGGGTTCCTTCAGGATCGCCATGACGGTCGATAGTTGCAGAAAGTGCCAATCTATATTTCATATTGTCCATAAGTGTAGTGCTAAGGTTTTCCGCACCAAAGTTATGGGCTTCATCAACCACCAGAACTACATTGCCACGCATCTTTTTAACGATACTCTGGACGTAATCTCCAGAGAAAGTTGCGTTTGTCGTTACTACACAAAAATGGTTTTGAACTCCAAGATTGAAACTTGTCGCTGCGGTTTTTAGGCGTTCTTTCCAGTTTTTCTGCGCCGAAGCCGAATAACATACGATGGGCTTCATACCAAACGCAACAATATCGTCTTTCCATTGCTCGACAAGGTGCTGATATGGACAGACAATAAAGACAGCCAAATTCTGCTTGGTTGCTTTATAGAGAGTAGCGACAGCAGCCAAAGCCGTATATGTCTTGCCTGTACCGGTGGCCATATCAAAAATGCCACGGTAATTGTTAGCAGCCCAACTGTTAATTGCATCGATCTGATAAGGACGCATTTTAACCTTTGCAGGAATGTGCGGTTCATTGATAGTATCTTTTCTGTCGCTGCTGCCAAAGGACTCGGGAGCTTCGCCTAAAAAATCATCGTCAAGAGTTAAATCCGTACCCTTAGATACCTGATATTTTTGAATAATCAATTCAGATACCTGTGGGAAATCACGGACACGAATACTCGGTTCATAGTCATTCCACATGGCATTGAATGCGGATTGCTTTGTCAAAACCCTTTCTTCGTCAGTTGTCCAGGACTTGAATACATCTACGGCTTCATAGTTCTGTCTGAAAGCATTGAAGCTCTCGTTCATAGAACCAGAAAAAGCGATAATATTATTCTCTCGGTCATACATAAGCCCCATTTTTTCATGGAACATACCAACCGAATTTTCAGTCTCAAGAAAAGCAATCTTGATCTCCAAAACGCCTGATGCAATCAAGTTTGACAGGAGATTCAGCCTTGCAGTTTCCTGTGCTCCCATCGGTTCTGACAACGCACGAATTAGAGCTTCTTCAATCACATCATCCCTACGCCTCAGACCATCGTTAATAGCGTCAATATCTTCAGCAGATAAGCGAGGTGATGCTATCAACTGGATTTTTCCACCATTCTTTACAAGACCGCATATTCCAGCAGACATTTCAACTAAGGCAGTAGAGGAAAAGAAACCAACTGCTCTTTTATAAAGAACCGCTTCTTTCAAAACAGGAATATAGAAATCTTTAATGACATTATCCAAACGAGAACGGTATTCCGGCTTTATATCAATATCTGTAAAACTCATGCGATCACCCCCTGTTTATATATTTTCTTCGATATGGTCAAGAGCACTAATAAGCTCCTGAAAATCCTGCTCCGTTGTGAAATAGCTCACGCTGAAGCGTATGGTTCCTGCCGGGTAGGTTCCCGCAAATTCATGTGCCAGCGGAGCGCATTGTAAGCCGGTTCGGACTGCAATACCCACTTTATCAAAGATCTTTCCAGCGCTATCGCTACTGATTCCATCAATCAGACAGGAAACAATCCCCACATATTCGTTTTTAGGGAAATTACCTACAACCTTGATAAACCAGTAGTCATCCAGAATCTCAAGTAAACGCTGTCTATTCTGAGATTCTTTTTCCCTCAAGGACGAAATGGATATGTCGTTGATCCATTTAAGTGCAGCATGAAGTCCGGCGACCCCGATCAGATTCATTGTCCCCATCTCATATCTTTCCGGGAGGGAAAGGGGCATATCTTGGTTCGCTGATTCGTAGCCTGTGCCACCAAAGATAACTGCCGGCAACTTTATCTCTGGCTTCATCATAAATCCGGAGATACCGGTCGGGCCGTAAAGCGTCTTATGTCCGGCAAACACGGCGAAATCAATCACATTGGAGCCTACATTGCAATCTACCAAACCTGCGGTCTGAGCCATATCTACAACGGTATAGGCATCAAATTGTTTGCCCAACCTGAATATCTCCTCAACCGGGGAAATCAGGCCAAAAACATTGCTTGCATGGCTCACTACAATTAGATCCGGGCGTTTTTCTTCAAACTGATAACGGATTCGCTCAAGGTCATAGACCATACTCTCTGATACTACGAGCTTGTGAACATTGATCTGACCGCTCACCTCAAATGCGTGTAGGGTGCGAGTCACGGCATTGTGTTCAAATGGGCTGATGTAGACCTCTTTCACACCCATCTTTACTAAACCCTGAAGAACAATGTTCAAAGCTATTGTAGCGGTAGGGGTGAACACGACCTGCTTTGCTTGACAATGCAGCAGCTCTTGTAAAAGCTGTCTGGTTTCCGCAATTAACGCTCCTGCGGAAAGAGATGCACCATAATTTCCACGACCAGCACTGGCACCGTTGCTTCTGTAAAAGTCGCTCATAAATGTATATACAGCTTCTGGTTTTGGAAATGTGGTAGCTGCATTATCAAAGTAAGCCATATTTATCCCTCCTTAACACATCTTCTTCAGAACCTCCATCAGGATCTGACGTTTTTCTTGTTCAGAGATAGAGTGTCCCATAGATTCAATATCAGAGGTAATTGCGTTGAGTAGCAATTTCCCTCGCTTGGTTATCTCAACTCTGTCAAATCGTTTTGTATTAGTTGTCCCACTCTCATCTACGAAAGTTACCTGGTAGTTGCTATCGGAGTGGCTATCGTTCTTTTGTTCAGTCTTGGAATGATACTGTTCTGCAGTTGCCTTATACTTGGTCAGATTTTTGGAAAAGCGATTGTGGGTGTTGTCGTCCCAATCTTCCAACCTCAAATCTGTCGCAATCTTGGCGAGTCGTGCGATGAAAGTATCCTCATCATTGGTAATTGAGCGGAACAAAGCAAGGCATTTCTCTGTTCCATCTGCAAATAACTGCTCGTAAACTGTTGCATCCAGCGATTCACACCAGTCCTTAATCACAGACGAGAGGGAGGTCATTCCAAAACGCTTTGTATGAGGAGCAGCAAACAGCTCCTTAACCTCTCGAATCAGACTTTTCTTCAACATGATGATTGCATTGTCGAAATAGTTTTTAGCCGCTGCAACATTCTCTACTACACCAGGTTCAAACTCCGCCGCATATCCGAATGCTTCGGGCAGTCGCTGGAACAGGAACTCGTGCGAGCCGATGTTTTGTCTTAGCAAGCGTGTGAATGCTGTGTATCTCTTATCAACCTTTTCGCCAGAGATAGTTCGCTTAATCTCCTTGGCGTACTTCGGCAAAGACATATACCAACGACGCATTGCGAGTACAACATAGTCATGTTCATTGTTTGCTTTTTCTGCTTCAAGAACATAGTCATGGAAAATCCCTGCCAGGTTTGTGACAAAGAGCTCTTTTTCCGGGTTCCAATCCAGATAGGTCACAGAAAATGCAGAGGGCTCTGCATTAATCTGTAATAAAACATCGGTAGAGGTTGCCACCTGACCAAAACGGTCGGTAAGAAGAACGCTCTGCTTAAACTCATGGAGAACCGCAGCCAGGTAAATAGGGATGAGTCCCTTTCGCATACCGATGTGATATTCTGCACCGGTAAGACGACGATACAACTCTCCAAAATTCATCTGCCCATTCTGGCGGGCTTCACGAATGAAGTCAACAATCGTTGCTAAAGCGTTTTCGAGATACGGATCATTAGGACAAAGGTTAATTTTTGTACAGCCAGATTCTTCAACGAGTACCCCTGTGCGAATCAATGTGCTTCGCATAATAGATACTTCCTGTCCAGAACCCGTCAGCCCTAATCCTTTCTCAAGTTCGTTTCTCAACAGGCCAGAAATGATTTTACTGCGGCTGTTATAGGCGATAGATGTAATATCTTCCTTGTTTATTGCTTCGTTATTGATAATAGGCGTCTGAGAAAACAAATCATCACAAATATCAGAAAGTAAACCGGTCAATGCTGCTTTACGACTAATATAGCGTTCTTCACCATAGTGGATGTAGCGAGCCATGAAATTCTCAGGTCGGGTATAGGCTTTGATATTGGCATTGATTACCTCACAGAGATCTTCATAGATCACTTCGTATTCATCAAAAAGAACCTTATCATCGCTTGCGGCTTCTCGGAGAATGGATACCGCATTGAACTCAGCAACAACCTCAGAAATATCGGAATAGTTTTTCGGTAGCACAAACACAGCCTGTTTTGCCTGGGTACTTGTGTTCAGCAGTCGAGTTTTGACTTCGTTAAGGTCAACCTTTCGACTTGGAATAATACCATATACAACACCATCGCCAGGAATACCTTCGCTCTTGATGTTCCAGTTTGTCTCTGCGGTTATTTCTGCGGCATCAATAAACACAAAGGAGAAATAGCGAGTCATTTCTCGTTCATCGTTATATCTGGACGGATAAACAAAGCTGTCAAAGTTTGCTTTGTTCAATGTGTCCTTGACAGAGACTTTCCCTTTCTGTGCGACAATCATATCACTGATTTTCTGCCGAATATCTACACCGGAAGTCTGTTTAAGGCGAAGATAATTGTTGCTTCGCTTTAAATATACAACAAACTCTCTGCCAATTAGATT
>ERZ827197.3113-NODE-3113-length-9901-cov-3.886147_pt1 | contig 9901 bp, 9 predicted proteins | sample MGYA00519867_ERZ827197 | MGnify/ENA primary metagenome ERZ827197 (study PRJEB31778, sample SAMEA3449278) | human gut metagenome | biome: human gut; feature: human-associated habitat; material: faeces | place: United Kingdom | collected 2010/2012 ...
CATGTAAAGTATTTAACGATGTATAGTGATAAAGCTGCTCAACTTCGTATTTAATGCTTGTCGTCATCACAGCACCTTCCTTACGGTGTCGGGGCTGTAGGTGGCGAAAATCTGGTCGAAATTGGTGGCTACGCTGTCGCTTGCCATGGAGCTGTCGCGCATGACAAAGTAGTACGGCTTCTGTTTGGCGATGGTAGTGATAACTTCCTCATCAATGTTTTTGTCAAAGCAAGCAATCAAATACCCATCCTCAACGTCAAAGTAAGAATAACTCCTCATTCCTACTTCCACACTCCTAACTTGAATTTTGCTGCTAAGCAAAATTCCGAGATCCAACATTACTTGGAACAGCAGATCCTCCGGCGTTCTGTCCTCTTTGATGTTATCCTCAAGGCGGGAGAACATATTGACCTCATACTCCGCAGGGTTATAGTAGACATCCTTCATGTTGGTATCGTCCAGCTTGAGAACACGGAAGCCTGTATCGACTGGCGGAAATTCTTTTTCAAAGTACTCGTCTGGCAAATGGCCAAGCTTATCGCATTCTTCTTTATGCTCCACATAGTAACATGTTTGATTCCACTCATGTTTGTGGGTTCCGATCTCTATTGCGCGATCCTGCTGAATCTCCGCCCCCGCACGGCGGATACGTTCTTTACCGATTTCGCATATGTTCTTGTAACCTGCTCTATAGGCTTCACTTTTAGCATCGCAAGCCTCCGGCAGTTGTACCATAATGAATTTACGGTGACCTTTATCCTCATAATTGAGCTGCATGACAGCGTGGGCAGTGGTGGCGGAGCCGGAGAAAAAGTCGAGGATGATGTCTTCTGGAGCCGTCACTTGCTGAATCAACTGCCGAATTATCTCTACTGGTTTCGGAAAATCGAACAGATACCCGTCAAATATGGAAGCAAGTTCTTTTGTCGCAGTATTCGTATATACACCCGAGCTAAAGACGGAGGAATACCCCGGCAAATTATCAGAAAGTTCAAAAAGGAAAGACTTCTTTCGCGGTCTCCCTGTAGGTGAATCCGGCCAAATAATTCTATTTTCTTCTATTAGACGTTTCATAGTATTTCGGTCGTATCGCCAGCCCTTTGTAGGGCATCCGTAGTTAATGCCATCGTAAGGATTGATTAAATCATAATGCAAATTTGGTCTTGCATCTTTTGTTGCTAATCCTACCATGTTTGCACTTGTCCAAGGTCCTCTCGGGTCATCATCAGGATTGTTGTACAGTTCGGTTTTCCGCTCTGTACCGCGAAAAATCCTCTGTCCACACTGCTTTGAGTAGCAAATAATATACTCATGGTCAATGGACACACCAGAAATATTACGATTGTCTTTGTTTTGACGACTTTGCCATATAAACTGAGCAATGAAGTTACTCTCCCCCAAAACTTCATTGCACACTCTGCGCAGATTCGTAACTTCATTATCATCAATGCTGATGAAGATAACCCCATCCTCCGTCAGCAGATTCCTCGCCAACAGCAGTCGAGAATAAATCATGCTGCACCAGTCGGAATGGAACCGTCCGTTGGTGTCGGTATTCTTGAACAGGCGGTTTTCGTCCTCGTCGTACATTCCCATCTGCTCGTTTTCTTCTTCCTGTGAGCGCATGAAATCGTCGGCATAGATGAAGTCGTTGCCGGTGTTTTGCCTGATGGAAAAGAAGAAGTCCGGCAGAATCAGTGCCTTGCCTGGGGTGACGGAAAAGATTATGTAAAGGCAGAGAAAAATCCGGTAGTCACCGGGGATATGCTTCCGGAGAAATGCAGCAGAGTTGATTTCCGTGATCCGAAGGTATGGGAAGATAACGGAACATACCATATGCTCGTAGGATGCCGCAGCGAAGAAATTCCTGGACAGGTAGTTCTGTTTTCCAGTAAAGATCTGAAAGAATGGAAATTTGAAACAATTCTTGCGGAGAACTCCACAGGAGAAATCGGTGTTATGTGGGAATGCCCCGATTTCTTTCCGCTCGGGGATAAACATGTGCTGATCTGTTCTCCGCAGCATATGCGTGCAAAAGGGTATGAATTTCATAATGGACATAATTCCCTGTATTTTACGGGAGATTATGACAGCGAAAAACATACATTTGAAAAAGACGCACCGGTAAGTCTGGACTACGGACTTGATTTTTATGCGCCGCAGACAACCCTTCTTCCAGATGGAAGAAGAGTGATGATTGCCTGGATGAAATCCTGGGATAGCTGTGTGATCAAGGAAAAGCAGAGATGGCAGGGAATGATGACTCTTCCGAGAGAGCTGGAATATCGTGACGGAAAGATCTGGCAGAAGCCGGTCCGAGAAATTGAGAATTATCGGAAAAACCGTTGCTGTTATGAGAATGTAAAAGTGGGTGAGAGCTTAAGCCTTGAAGGCGTCCGTGGCCGAATGATCGATCTGACTGTGGAACTGCAGAACGCAGATGGCATCATGGATGGAAGCAGGAACTCCGGAAATCCAAATCAGGAAGCATTGGATGTGTACAATGAGTTCCGGATCGAGCTTGCACGCAATGAAGAATATACAACGGTCTTTACCTATGATCGAAAAAGACAGATACTGGAAATCGACAGAACCTGGAGCGGGGTGCAGCGTGATGTTGTATGTACAAGAAAGCTCCAGATCACAGATGACAGACAAAATCTGAAGCTGCGTTTTATCCTGGATCGAAGCTCCATAGAGCTTTTTATCAATGATGGAAGCAAAACTGCGACTACCGTGATCCCAACACCAGTGGAAGCAGATGAGATCCTGTTTCACAGTGACGGAAATGCTGTGATCCAGGTTGAGAAATATGATATTGTGTTGTAGAAGCCTCTCAAATATTGACAATTTCTCTATTTTTGTATAACATAGGGGAAGTTGCTTACGCCGGATCAGGAGTTATTCGTATCTCCTGATCCGGCATATATTTACAGGAGAGGAACACAGGAATGTTTTATCAGTTAAAAATCACAAGAAAAGGAACGAAACCGCCGGTATGGAGACGTTGTACTGTTGCGGCTGACGTTACATTTGCAAATATGGCAGCCATGCTTGAAAAACTGGTTCAGTATCCGGCAGGCAGCCTATATGAGATTGAATTTTTTCAGAAAAAAGTACAGATCCGTGAGAACGGTGACGGAGAAGCGAAGAATAATTTCACATTATTAAATGCAGGCGAGACAGAGACTGCAGAGCTTATGGATTCTGAGAAATGGTTTACCTTCCGTCAGTATGGTGCGGATAAGGAAGCTCCGGAATACAGAGTTGATATTGAGAAGAAAGACGAGGGAACAGCAGAAGCTCCTTCTATTGTAAAAGAAGTAAAGGGTGAGGATGATCCGTACTGGACAGAGGCACCAGAGCTGGGATGCACTGCAGCAGTTGAGACAGAGGCGGAAACAGCCAAAGCATCGGAAGACATTGCTGCAACAGTAGCGGCAGTAGAGGCAGCAGCCAGAGCTGCAAAAGCAGATGAGGCAGCCACAGGTAGCAGAAGAAATCCTACAGTAAAAGATTTCCTCATGTCCTATCGTAAAGAAGACCTTCTCAGCATTGCAGGTGAGCTTGGACTTCACTGCAGGGGAATGGAGCAGGAAGAGATCGCCGCAAAGGTTGCCGCAGAGGTTCTTAAACCGGAGGTTATGAAAGCAAGCTTCCTCGTAGCAGACGATCAGGAGGTACTGGCTTTTGAGGCGGCTATTCAGAGAAAATGCTTCCATGTTACAGAGGATGAGTGGAATACATTAGAATGGCTGAACGATATGGGCTACCTTGTTTCCTACAGTGATGATTACGCAGAAGTTCCGGCAGAGGTTGCAGCTGTTTACGACCAGATCAATACACCGGAATTCCGGACACTTCGCAGCCAGGTAAACTGGCTGAAGGATTGCCTTATTATGGTAAGCTATCTGTATGTATCTGCACCGGCAAAGACCGTATATGAGATGTTTAAGCAGAGAAAAGGCTTTGACATCGGATATGACAGCTTCATCGAGCTGTATCATACCATTCCGGAGAAGGCCTGTATCTGTGAGCTTGCGGAGGATCAGCTGATTCTGAAATCCGCACTGGTCAATAACATCTACAAGGATATCGAGAGACGTCAGGGTGGACGGAAATTCTATATTCCGTCTGTAGATGAGATCCTGGATTATTCCGAAAACGGGTATCCAACAAAATCTGCTTCTTACCAGAGACTGGGCAGATTCCTGCTGGATGAGATAAAGGTTTCCGATGCAGTGAAGGATCAGGTACTGTTCTTTATTTACAAAGAATGCTCCATGGATGGCAGAATGTCAGCGATCATGGAAAACCTGAACCAGAAGGGGATCCAGTTTAACGATGAGCAGCTTGAGAAATTTACAAAGCTGATCATGGAGGCAAACAATAACACAAGAATGCTGGAATTCCGCGGTTACACACCGAATGAGATCTCAGGAGCAGTATGGCCGTTTGCCACAGGCAAGCCGCACACTGCAATGCCGAACAGCTTTGTGCCGACAGCAATGCCGATGCAGCCGGCATCTGCAAGAAAAATCTATCCCAACGATCCGTGTCCGTGCGGAAGCGGTAAGAAATATAAGAAGTGCTGCGGAAGAAGATAATTCTGCAGAAAATTTACCGTAATTCCGGAGCTGAAAGTTCCCATAGATCGTTGCGGAGCGACTGCGCTCATGAGTGAGCAGCGAACGCGGATATCTGGTCCGATTTATCGTTTGATGCAGTATCTCCGGAAATACCATACAAATTAATATAAGACAGTTCGTTTGTACCATCCTGTCTATAAATAAAACCAGGGCTGAAGAAGATGTGAGAATCAGGGCAGACTCGTGGCGGGTCTGCCCTTTTTTTACTTTAACTGGATCAAGGCCGGGAATCCCGGCTTTTTTTATTTATGGAAATATCCGGGTGGTGTGACAGATCCAGAAGGAGGAAAAATTTATGTATCAGTTAAAAACAGAAGCAGATTTCGATTCGGCACACTTTCTGTCCGGTTACACCGGCAAATGTTCCAACATCCATGGTCATCGCTGGCATGTGGAGATTGAGATCGAAAGCCGGAAGCTGGAGAAAAACGGTCAGGGGCGAGGGATGCTGGTAGACTTCGGAGATCTGAAAAAGGATCTTCGGGAGCTGGCAGATTCCATGGATCACACGCTGATCTATGAAGAAAATACATTACGTCCGAAAACGCTGGAAGCACTGGATGAGGAAGGCTTTCATCTGGTGAAGGTTCCCTTTCGCCCTACAGCAGAGAATTTTTCAGAGTATTTTTTCAGGAAAATGGAAGAAAAGGGCTATCCTGTAAAAAGAGCTGTTGTTTACGAAACACCAAATAACTGTGCAGCTTACCGGGAAACGGAAGAAGAAACGGAGGCGGTATGGCTATGAGTACCTATCAGGTTGTAGAGAAATTTGTCAGCATCAACGGAGAGGGCAGACGGGCAGGAGAGCTTGCCGCTTTTATCCGGTTTAAGGGCTGCAATCTTCAGTGCAGCTATTGTGATACCAGCTGGGCAAATGAGCCGGGATGTGAGAGTGAAAGGCTGACAGAAGAAGAGATCCTTTCCTGGATCCGTGAAACAGGCGTAAAAAATGTGACACTTACAGGCGGGGAACCACTTTTACGGAAAGGCATGGAGGAGCTGATCGAGGCAATCCTGGAGGATCCATTCCGGCGGGTGGAGATTGAGACCAATGGAAGCGTAGATCTGAAGCCTTATCATATATTAAAAAAACGTCCGTCCTTTACCATGGATTATAAAGCACCGGACAGCGGCATGGAAAAAGAGATGCTCCTTTCCAATCTGGAGCTTCTGGGCAGTGAGGATACGCTGAAATTCGTGGTCAGCAGCCGCAGAGATATGGAAAAAGCTCTGGAAATCCTGGAAAAGTACAGGCTGGTCGGAAAAACGGCAGTTTATTTCAGCCCTGTTTTCGGCAGGATCCAGCCGGTGGAGATCGTGGATTTCCTTATGGAAAAAAAGCTCAACGATGTAAAGCTTCAGATCCAGCTTCATAAGGTGATCTGGGACCCGCAGAAACGGGGAGTATGACAGGAAAACATATCACAATATAACAAGAAATACCGCAGAAAAGGAGAACGCTATGAAAGCACTTGTACTTGCAAGCGGCGGTGTGGATTCCACCACCTGCCTGGGGCTTGCCGTAAACAAATATGGAAAAGAGAATGTAATTGCATTAACAGTAGCTTACGGACAGAAGCACACAAAAGAAATCGAGGCTGCCAGAAAAACAGCAGAATATTACGGAGTGGAGCATCTTTATCTGGATCTGGAGCCGATCTTCCGGTACAGTGACTGCTCGCTGCTGAAGCATTCAGACAGAGAGATCCCGCACGAAAGCTATGCAGAGCAGCTGAAGGAAACCGATGGCTCACCGGTTTCAACCTATGTGCCGTTCCGGAACGGATTGTTTCTTTCCTCGGCAGCAAGCATTGCGCTGTCAAAAAACTGCAGTGTGATCTATTACGGAGCACATGCGGATGATGCAGCCGGAAATGCATATCCGGACTGCAGCAGTGCGTTTCACAATGCGATCAACGAGGCGATCTATCAGGGAAGCGGCGGCCAGCTGAAGGTTGAGGCGCCTTTTGTCAGCTGCACAAAGGCAGAGGTCGTAAAAACCGGTCTGGAGCTGAATGTTCCTTATGAACTGACCTGGAGCTGTTACGAAGGCGGCGAAAAGCCCTGCGGTGTGTGCGGAACCTGTATTGACAGAGCAGAGGCATTCCGGCTCAATGGAGTGAAGGATCCGGCACTTGACAGATAGATCGGATCATAAATATCCGCCTGACCATAGAAAGGAAAAAAATATGAGCAGAGAAAACCTGGAAAAAGAAGGGATCACCCTTCTCGGAAATCAGAAAGTAAAATATCCGGACAATTATGCTCCGGAGGTATTAGAAACATTTTTGAACAAGCACCCGGACAACGATTACTTTGTAAAATTTAACTGCCCGGAATTTACAAGCCTTTGTCCCATTACCGGACAGCCGGATTTCGCGACGATCACGATATCCTACGTACCCGGTGAAAAAATGGTGGAGAGCAAATCTCTGAAGCTGTATCTTTTCAGCTTCCGCAATCACGGAGATTTTCATGAGGATTGCGTGAACATCATTATGAAGGATCTGATCCGTCTTATGGATCCGAAATACATTGAGGTCTGGGGAAAATTTACGCCGAGAGGCGGCATTTCCATTGATCCATACTGCAATTACGGAAAAGCCGGAACCAGATGGGAGGAGATTGCCTGGAAACGCCTTGCAGAGCATGACATGTACCCGGAAAAGATCGATAACCGGTAGAAAAACTAAAAGTCCCTGTTTTCACTGCGAAAAGCAATGAAAGCAGGGGCTTTTTGTTTAGGTGCGCCTAGCGGCGCAGGTTTATCTTTATGACAGCCGGATGCACTCCGATTCTGTGCCAAACAGATCAGCGATCACATCGTGCACGGTTTCGATCTTATCTGCCATATAGGCCTTTGCTCCGCAGAACAGCAGGCCGTTTTCCACGTCGCCTTTTACGGCGGCGATCAGCTTGTCTGTAATGCAGTAAGGGATCTCGCCGGGGGAACATTTGGCAAGGCAGCGGTGGCAGGGACTGTGCGGGATTTTTTCTCCGGCCATGACGTGCTGCATGAAGGGATTCATAATGGCACGTCCCGGCATACCTACCGGACTTTTTACAATGGCAATGTCGTCCTTTGCGGCGTGGATCAGGGATTCTTTCAGCCGGATGTCTGCGTCACATTCTTCCGTTGGGATAAAACGGGTGGCGACCTGAACGCCGTCCACACCAAGATCAAGGACATGCTTTACATCCTCGTGCGTGGCGATGCCGCCGGCAGCTACTACAGGGATTTCCGTGCCGAATTTTGCGGCATAGCTTTTTACAGTCTGGACGATCTTTCGGATCTCATTGTCGTAGGCTTCCGGTGTATAGGAATCCAGCTCTTCCTTGTGGAAGCCCAGATGACCGCCTGCCTGGGGACCTTCGATCACCACAAGGTCTGCAGTGCGCTTGTACTTTCTTTCCCAGTATTTCAGGATAACCTTTGCAGATTTGTCCGTTGAGACGATGGGGGCAATCTTTGTTTTGCTTCCGCTGACAAGAGCAGGGAGCTCTGTAGGAAGTCCTGCACCGGAGATGATCAGGTCAGCGCCGGCATGGACAGCGGCTTTTACATGAGATGCGTACTCCTTCAGTGCAACCATGATGTTGTAGCCGATGATACCGTCAGGAGAAATCCTGCGTGCTTTTTTCATCTCGGACAGGATAGCCCGCTGGTTGGCTTCTTCGGTATTCCGGTCGAAATCCTTTTCCCGGTAGCCGATCTGAGCGGTGGAAATGATTCCAATCCCGCCTTCCTTTGCAACGGTGCCTGCCAGACGGCCAAGGCTGATACCAACGCCCATTCCACCCTGGATCAGGGGAAATCTCGTAAGTTTATCACCGATTTTAAAATTCTTCATAATGATCAGATCCTCACATTCATTTGCTTTCGTTAAATAATTTTAGTATAAAATAGTTTTATTATCAAAGTATATCATAACAGGGGAATTTGTCAATGTAAATGTAGGTGAATCAGGAAAGTCCCCTGCTTCAATTGCGAACATCCGTCGGACCAGATTTTGTTAAAATCCACTTTGTTGACAGAACAGAAAATATCAGGCAAATTCACAGTGATATCAGCTTTACAGAAAACTGTAAAGTGAATTAGAGGAAAAGGGAGGAACAGGTATGTGAAAAAAGACGAGTACCATCATGGCCTGGCTGCTTGCGGCGTCCGTGACAGTCACATTTCTGTCAGCGGGAACAGTGACGGCCTATGCACAGGAGGAAATGCCGCTGGCGGAAGCCGGAACCGTGACAGAGAGTGCGGAAGAGGGCAATATTGAAGCTAAAGAAAAGGGTGAGCTGACAGCATTATGCTGTGTAGTCTTACCCTTTTTATGTGTGATGAAATTTTTAAACTGTAAAGCAGTAGACTGTGTCCGGAATCCCTCTGGCAAAATCAGAATTTAAACAGATTCAGACCAATCTCCTGACTGAACTCACGGCCGATCTCTCCGTCGATCACCTGGATTTGGATCTCGGCAGTAGCGCTGATGATGGCACGGTTCAGATGACCGCCGTGTACATGGCCTTCCTCGTCACCGGCTGCGATATGGAGATGAAGATAAACGTCACCGTCTTTGCGGGTAACGGTACCGGTAAGTGATACGATCTCAAACGCTCCCTGGAACTGAATAGAGTGGTATTCCTTTGTCACTGTGTTGTATACGCCTGCAGTGAAATCATTGATGGCGCCAAGGCCTGTGACCTGTGCAAGGCGGATATTCTCTTTTTTTGCAACCTTGCCGATCTCCTCCAGGATCTCTTCCTTCGGATCAAGACGAAGATAGATCGTGTTTCCAAAACGTCTGTATTCCATGATAAAAACCTCCCTTTGTGTGATATTTGCCATAAACAGCGGCGGATGTTTTTATCCGCTTGTCAATAAGTATAATACATTTTATTTTTTTATGGAAGGCCAGGGAAAGAGAATGCCGGAGTCTCATGTCTGTGCGAGAGATTTTTTTGACGTCTGCTCTTAGCATTGGAGGCAGGCGGGGATACGTTTGAGGTTTCGTTAGGTGGATGTGGTCGAGGGACGCCAGAGGAAGGAGGCATCGCTCCGGGAGTGGAGGCAGTCGTGGATGTTTTTTGAGGTTTTGAGAGGTGGATGTGGTTGAGGGACGCCAGAGGAAGGAGGCATCGCTCCGGGAGTGGAGGCAGTCGTGGATGTTTTTTGAGGTTTTGAGAGGTGGATGTGGTTGAGGGACGCCAGAGGAAGGAGGCATCGCTCCGGGAGTGGAGGCAGTCGTGGATGT
>ERZ827197.3120-NODE-3120-length-9892-cov-5.704381_pt1 | contig 9892 bp, 10 predicted proteins | sample MGYA00519867_ERZ827197 | MGnify/ENA primary metagenome ERZ827197 (study PRJEB31778, sample SAMEA3449278) | human gut metagenome | biome: human gut; feature: human-associated habitat; material: faeces | place: United Kingdom | collected 2010/2012 ...
GAAAACATGAATGTGAAATGGACGAATATTGTGTTTCGTTGCGTTAAACATTGCGATGAACCTCTCTGATCATTTGTGTTCAGCAGAGGCTTCCACAAATGGAGAGTTTCATCTCCATAACGCAAAACGAAAACAATATTCGTCCATTTTACATTCATTATCTCATAAGTTATGAAACTGCAATATTTTGAACATACACTCCATAGAAATTCAATCTGAAAATCCGTCAATCCATGTTACGAGCGGCAGAACCCAAAGACGAAACTCCGGGAGGTGTGCCCTTTTATGATTGGCGAATCACAAGACATCGAGAATGACCGCATTTTGTCGTCACCTCCCTTTATAGGCACTCATCCCATAACCCGGAGTTCCATAACGTAAATTGCAGATCTTGTGGTGCAATTCATAACGTTGACCGGGCATGTATAAGCGTCCTCTCACAAGTCATCCATAACGTAAATGAAAGAAAAACGGTGCAGACAAATATGATTTCCTTTGTGAGCCATGGAGATAAGACTCTTTAGAGGCTTATCGGAATGTCCGGCGAACAGGAATATCATATTTGTCTGTACCGTTTTTCTTTTTCATTACATATAAAATCAAGACTTGTGAAAGAAAACAGAAACTATTATAATATTTGATAGGAGCAACGAAATATTGCAGCGCAGAGGGAGAAGGGTGAAATATGTTTGAACTGATATTTATTATTATTGTGATCGCAGTGATCGTGTCAAAGGTAAAGGCACAGAATCAGGGAGCAAATCGAAACAATACTACCTATATAAATGGAAAACCGGTAAAGAATAACCGCCAACAAGTTTATGGAGCCGGGCAGATGAACCGTCAGCCACAGAACTATAGTGCAGGACAGTCAAGCCGTCAGGCACAGCCGTACAGAGGGGCACAGTCAAATCGACAAGCACAGCCATACAGACCACAGCCGTTCGGACGTCCGGTGCAAAATCCTTGGTCACAGACGAATAGAGGAACGGCGCAGTCACGTCCACAGAAAAATCAGGATATTTTAAGCCGTGCAAAACAGAATGTGCAGGAAAATGATGAGGATCTATTAAAAGAGGCAGACAGAATGCAGCATGAGGCTGCAAGAGGAGCAGCAGACACACCAGTTCTGACACCGAGTGGAAAAGTTGCAATGCAGGGGATACAGCCTGTCGGACAGCAGATTGGAGCAGGTTTTGATGAGGACTGTGATATCATGCAGAAATTGAACGATCTCATGATCATGGGCTACAGTGGTAATCTGGAATTTGACAGGGATTTTATTGCAGAAGGCGTGGATATGTTGAACAGCTATCAGGAATTTGGAAATAATTTATAGATTTTTGATCATGCAGTTCATTGAAAAAAGCAGTTTACATAATTTGTGGCAGAAAAGAGGAAAACAGCGTGCGGCAATTACCAAAAAACGGAGAATTTTACCGGCATTTCAAAAATAAATTATATCAGATCATTGCGGTGGCAAAGCATTCTGAGACGGGTGAGCAGCTTGTGATTTATCAGGCACTCTACGGAGATTTTGGTGTGTATGCAAGACCATTGGAAATGTTTATGAGTGAGGTTGACCACGAAAAATATCCGGATGTGGCACAGAAATACCGGTTTGAGCGGGTTGAGTTATCCTCGGATGTGCCGGCAGAAGCGCAAAAGGAAACAAGTGTGCAGAGTGAATACGAGGGCGGTATCAATCCAAAGGTTCTGGAATTTCTGGATTCCGAAGACTTTGATGAGCGCTATAATATTCTGGTTGCACTGCGGGATGAGATCGATGACCAGATAATCAATACGCTGGCGGTTGCATTGGATGTTGTGATCCCGGAAGGTGACATTGACGATCGCTATGATCAGCTGAAGATGTGCCTTCGAACGAGACAGCGGTACGAGAGTAACCGTCTGAGATAAAAGAGGCAGCACGGTGTCGTTACAATGTCATGAAAAAAGCATTTAGAAAAACAGTGCGCTTAGCGTTTGCTGAGCGTACTGTTATGATATCTGGAGGAAAATGTGACATCCTCCCCAAACCATGCAGGCGGGACGAAATGTTCTGCCTCTTCTTTTGTCTCAAATTCTACTTCGGCAAGCTGCAAAGGCGCAAGTTCCCCTTCAAAGACATCAAGTTCAATGGTCAGTTTATCGGTAAGTGGAATCAGGTATCTGCGCTTTTGGATGAGGATTCCATCAATTTTTTCTTTTAAGTGGGCAAACGCTTCTGCGTTTAACGGAAGATTATATTCTTCGCGGCACATCAGTCCTGCACCTTTGTAAGTCAATGTATATTTGTCATTTGATTTTCGGATGCGGACAACGGGATCTGTATTCAGATAACCCTGTTCAATGTGTTTACATTCGTATTGTTCCAAATTTTCCGGGAGCCGGTCAATTAAGTATTTGCGTTCGATTTCCATGAAGAGTTCCTTTCGTTATCATAAGTTTCAGTGATACTGTAGTTATCATAGGCTAATTGTCTGCATTTTGCAATGCGTAAGTGATATTGACGTGGAGAGAGCATCCTTTTATAATAAATGAGGACAGATTATGTTTAGAAATCGCAGAAATAACGTTCTGTGGTTTGGCAGCAGAAGACTATTTTCTGCGAAAAAGATAGTTTTGATACAGACAAAATGGAGGATAAACGGCATGAAAAAAGTTGGTATTTTTATGGCAGACGGATGTGAAGAGATTGAGGGACTGACAGTTGTTGATATTGTGCGCAGGGCAAAGTTAGAGATGACAACCATTTCTATCACAGATGAAAAAGAAGTGACCAGTTCCCATAATGTCACATTTTTGACAGACGCACTTGCATCAGAAGTTGATTTTGACGGATTTGATGCAATCGTTCTTCCGGGAGGAATGCCTGGAACATTGAATCTTGGAGCAAGCGACATGGTCAATAAAGTGATTAAAAAGTTTGCAGGCGAGGGAAAAATTGTTGCAGCAATCTGTGCAGCACCGAGTGTTTTAGGGGCAGCAGGATTGTTGGAAGGAAGACATGCTACCTGCCATCCGGGATTTGAGGAAAAACTGACCGGTGCGATCACGAGTGAGGATGCAGTTGTTGTGGACGGAAACATTATCACAAGCCGTGGAATGGGAACCGCAATCGATTTTGGATTAGCAATCGTGGATTGCCTGACAGATTTTGATGAGGAAGTCGTAGAGCATGTGAAAAAAGGAATTGTCTATCGCAATTTTGAAGAAGTATAATCCTGATACAGAATATGCAAAAAGGGTTTTGCAATAAATAATTCATGACAATAGAATGTTCGTAGAGCGTGCATTCTATTGTTTTCAGATTTACATAATGATGCACAAAAAAGCCACCGCAGATCTTGGGAAGATACCTAAGATGTGCAGTGGCTTTTTCCTAATGGCTAGTTTTTCATCTGTTCTTCCTGCTTCATGATCATTTTTTTGACCATTTCACCACCAATGCTTCCAGCCTGTGCAGAAGTTAAGTCACCATTGTAACCTTCTTTTAAAGGTACTCCAATTTCACTTGCAACTTCCTGTTTGAAACGATTCATGGCCTCTTTTGCCTGTGGTACAGCCATTTTACTGGTGTTAGAACCTGAATTAGATCCGCTCATGGTTTCACCTCCATATTTTTCCCTTGTGTTATTTTAGGAGTGCAGCAACGTCAATTTTTCTGATAAATCAGAAGCAAGCCGCTGTTGTTTGTCCTAATTCTATTATTGACAGCATCTGAAAAAATATGTTGGAAATATCTGGAGATTTTGCATTAATTGTGTTGACAATTAGAAGTCTTTATGATTTACTAAGTTAGTAAGCTAAATTGCATGAGAATCATAGCGGCACATTTGGTGGCGTTTACAGATGCAAAATAAGAAGAAAGAGAGGTAAGGATATGATTCAGTTTACAACAAATAACACAACATTACAAAATCATAGTAAGAATTACCTCGGTAAACTTTTTTAAGCAGCAGTTCACTGCTATGGGAATGAGAGATATGTCCGTGGTGTAATTCGCCACGGACTTTTTATGTTTTAAGACAGATCAGCGGATAAATGCGCTTCGTGGTGAAGATACTGCGGAGCGTTTTTGTTTACCGGGGATTCGCAAAACAAGGAGGATTTATGAGAAAGTTAAGCAGTTATATCGGGCGTTACTGGTATGGTTATGTGTTTGCCGTTGCAAGCATGGTCACTGCCATTGCGTTAGATATGTTATATCCGAAGATCACACAGAAGATTGTGGATGACGTTATTTTAGGCGGGCAGATGGAGATTCTGACGAAGCTGTTGACCGGAATCGTGCTCGTTGGAATCGGACGAAGCATTTTTGGTTATTGTAAGGAGTTTACGTTTGATTTTCTGTCCTCGAAAATCGGGGCAGAGATGCGGAAAGATTTATTTAACCACATTCAGACCTTGTCCATGCGGTATTTTGACGATACCAATACAGGAGAACTGATGGCGAGAGTCAAAGATGATGTGGATAAAATCCAGAATGCATTAGGTTATGTGGGAATGTTGCTGATCGAGGTGACGATCCATGTGGTATTTGTTTTATACTGCATGTTTTCCCTGAATTGGAAAATGGCATTTCTGCCGGTTACAGTCATGCTCTGCTGCGCTGTGGTGGCAATTATCATGGAGCGTAAATTGGATAAAGTTTATGAGGATATCAGCGAGGAAAACGCGGTGCTGACCACTGTTGCAGAGGAAAATCTGGCAGGTGTGCGCACGGTAAAAGCGTTTGCAAGGGAAGATTATGAGATCAAAAAATTTTTGTCCCACAACGAACGCTATTACAATCTGAACATCACACAATCCAAAGTGCTGGTGCGGTATTATCCGCTGTTTCAGTTTGTCGGAAAAGTGCTTCCGGTGGCAATTACCATTCTTGGAGGAATTTCTGTGATGAATGGAAATATGTCATTAGGTGCGCTGGTCGCATATGTGGAATACAGCAGAAACTGTACCTGGCCAATGGAAATGATGGGATGGCTGACAAACGACCTGTCTTCCGCAGTCGCATCATATAAAAAAATCAAAAAGATATATGAGGTGAAACCGGAAATTGAGGATAGCCGGAATGTTGTAACGTTAGATCATGTCAGCGGAAATGTTGAGTTTGATCATGTTTCCTTCAAGCTGGATGGAAAACAGATTTTATCAGACATCAGTTTTTCGGTAAAAGAGGGAAAGACGCTCGGAATTATGGGGGCGACAGGTTCCGGAAAATCATCGATCATCAACATGCTGCATCGTTTTTATGACACAACGGAAGGCTCCGTCAGACTCGACGGTGTGGATATCAGAAAAATATCTTTAAGACAGCTTAGAAGAAGCGTTGCCGTTGTTTTACAGGATGTGTTCCTGTTCTCGGATACCATTGAAGAAAATATTAAAATGGGTAACCGCAGCACGATGCAGATGGACGAGATAAAGAGTGCCGCAGCGAGTGCGCAGGCAAGCAGTTTTATTGAAAAAATGGATGAACAGTATGAGACCGTTATCGGTGAGCGCGGTGTAGGACTTTCCGGTGGACAGAAACAGCGGATCAGTATCGCACGCGCATTGTCAAAACACAGCCCGATTCTTGTCATGGACGATTCCACTTCGGCTCTTGATATGGAAACCGAGCATGAAATCCAGAAGACATTAAACAGTCTGAAAGACACAACGAAGATCATCATTGCACACCGCATTTCAGCGGTCTGCCACGCAGATGAGATTATTTATCTGCAGGATGGCAGGATCGCAGAGCGCGGCACACATGAGGAGCTTCTTGCAAAGAAGGGACTGTATTATGACACTTATATGGCACAGTACGGCGGATATCTGGCATCCTAAAAAGGGTGTCATGCAGAAGCAGGAAACAGACATATAAAATGATACTCATAGCGAAGGCATAGCTTCGCTGGAAATACGATTTCATTTGAATATAACACAGAAGGAGGCTACTATGGCAGTCAATTCATTTCGTGAAGACGAATATATGGAAAACACCGACAAAAAGAAAATTTTAAGCCGGCTGCTTTCCTATTTATTAGATTATAAACTAGCGATTGCCGGCGTTTTGGTCTGTATGGGGATTACCGTAGGAATCTCACTGGTAAACCCATTGCTGATCGAAGAGGCGATCGATCATTACATAGCGCAGTCAGATTTTAAAGGACTGATCGCACTTGGAATTTTTGCGCTCGCACTGAACGTTCTTTTTATCATTCTCGTAAAAGTAAGAATGTACAGTATGTCCGTGATTTCCAATAAAATATTATTAAAGATCCGACAGGATTTATACGAGCATATCCAGACGTTATCTTTCTCGTTTTTTGACAGCAGACCGACCGGAAAAATTCTTGCAAGAATCATCGGAGATGTCAATTCACTGAAAGATGTCCTGACGAATATGGTCACGACTCTGATCCCGGAATTTATCACCGTCATCGGTGTTGTCGTGATCATGATGGTAAAAGACTGGCGTCTGGCACTGGCATCCTTAAGCACGATCCCAATCATGATCGCCGGTATTTTTCTGGTGCAGAAAATATCTCATAAGAGATGGCAGATTTACCGTAAAAAATCATCCAACCTAAATGCCTACGTGCATGAGGACATTGCGGGGATGAATGTAGTGCAGAGTTTTGGTGCGGAGGACGAGACAAAAGAAATTTTTGAGAACCTGACGGATGAACACCGCAATGCGTTTGTGGATGCAGTCATTTTTGCAGATATGTTCGGACTGGTCATTGACTTCTGCTGGGGAATCGGAGCGATGATGCTATATCTGGTCGGTATCCGTTTCCTTGGATTTGAAAAAGTATCCGTCGGACTTTTAGTGGCGTTCGGAAGCTATATTAATATGTTCTGGAACCCGATCATGAATCTGAGTAACTTTTACAATAATCTTGTCACAAACCTGACAGCCGCAGAGAGGATCTTTGATATTCTGGATACCGAACCGGACATCACGGATGCAGATGATGTAGAAGAACTGCCGGAAGTGAAAGGTGAAGTCACATTTTCACATGTTGGATTCACCTATGATAGGGGAACACCGGCGGAGACGAAGGTGTTAGAGGATGTCAATTTTGTCGTGAAACCGGGTGAGACGATCGCACTTGTCGGACCGACGGGCGCAGGAAAAACAACGATTGTCAATCTGATCAGCCGTTTTTATGATATTGAGCAGGGAAAAATCCTGATCGACGGATATGACCTGACGAAAGTATCCATGAACAGCCTGCGCAGACAGATGGGCGTCATGACACAGGATAATTTCATTTTCCACGGAACAGTGAAGGACAACATTTTATATGGAAAACTGGATGCCACCAACGAAGAGGTGATCGCAGCAGCGAAGGCTGTCAACGCACATGATTTTATCATGAAAATGGAAAAAGGCTATGACACTGAACTGAAAGAGCACGGAGCAGGACTTTCCATCGGACAGCGCCAGCTGATCGCATTTGCAAGAACAATGGTTTCCATGCCAAAAATCCTGATCTTAGATGAGGCAACTTCAAGCATTGACACGCACACCGAGATTTTAGTGCAGAGAGGGATCGAGGCGCTGCTTGCCGGAAGAACGAGTTTTGTCATTGCACACCGTCTGTCGACCATCCAGAATGCAGACCGTATTTTTGTGATTGACAAGGGCGGTATTTTAGAGCAGGGAAGCCCGGCGGAACTGATGGAGAAAAAAGGAGCTTATTATAAGCTTTATATGGCGCAGTTTGCAGAGCTGGGATAAGAGTATGGAATAATATCAGGAGCAGAAAAATGAGTAAATTGTATTTTGTACGACATGGCGAAAGCGAATGGAATGTAGCAGACAAAATTTGCGGAAGAACAGATATTCCGCTCACGAAGAGTGGTCATGAACAGGCGGTGGAAACTGGGAAAAAGATCGTGGCAGATGGCATCAAAGCAGATGAAATTTTATATTCTCCACTGCTTCGGGCGGCAGACACTGCAAAACATATCAGCGAAATGACAGGAATCCCGGCACATATGGAACCGAGACTGATCGAGCAGAATTTTGGCGTGTGGGAGGGGACTTCACCGCGCAATGCGCCGGAATTTTTAAAGGCAAAGAAAGATTTTTTGAACCGCTATGGCAATGGAGAATCCATGTTTGAACTGGCACAGCGCATTTATAATCTGCTGGATGAGCTAAAGGAGCAGCAGGATAAGACCTACATACTGGTGGCGCACAATGGGATTGCACGGGTGGTGCAGTCGTATTTTAAGGACATGACAAATGAGGAGTATGCGGCATTTGGAGTGCAAAATTGCAGCGTGACGGAATTCTCGTTTGAGGAAAAAAAGGGAACATGCAAATGAAAATAGTGCTGGCAGCAGTTGGATTTTATGAGCGGGACATAGAATATAATAGAAATAAAATTATAAAATGTCTGAAAGAAAACAGTGGAAAAGTGGATCTGATTTTATTTGGAGAAACTTTTTTACAGGGGTTTGAGGCCTTGGACTGGAAGTATGAAACGGATCAGCATATGGCATTATCTGTCTCTGACAGCAATATTCAGACGATACAGAAAGCAGCGGAGGAGAATGCACTGGCAGTATCTTTTGGGTTCCTTGAGAAAGCGGAGGATAAAATTTACAGCAGTCAGCTTACCATCGGTGCAGATGGAAATATTTTAAATCTGTTTCGCAGGGTGTCAAAAGGCTGGAGGGAATCTTTTACGGATGAACATTATGCAGAAGGAGATATGTTTACAAAATTTGAATATCTGGGAAATACATTTTCAATTGGTCTTTGCGGCGATCTGTGGGATGAGAAAAATGTCATGCAGATAAAGAAACTTCGTGCGGATGTGGTACTCTGGCCTGTATACACAGATTTTTCGGCGAAAGAATGGAACAAGGAAATGAAGTATGAGTATGCCGCGCAGAGTAAGAAAATTGGAAGGCAGGTTTTACTTGTAAATTCAGTGTGTCTCAGTGGAAATGAAGAAGAATTGGCAAAAGGCGGTGCCGTCTGTTTTTTGGATGGGCAGATAAAAGAAGAACTTCCGGCAGGGAAAGAAGGCGTGCTGATGGTACAGGTTTGATGAATAGTTGTTACATTTTTAGATGTTTGTAACTTATCTTTTCTGAATTCTTTTGTTACAATAGTATGTAGAAAATGTGAAAAAATTAACATACACGGGGAAAAGGGGATGTATGTCAATGGATTTCAGTTTTCGAAAACTTATTAACAACAGATTGAAAAAAGGAGAAGAGTTATTATGGCAAACAGAATTATGTTAAACGAAACATCTTATCACGGAGCAGGTGCAATTGAAGAAATCGCAAATGAAGCAAAGGCACATGGTTTCAAAAAAGCTTTTGTATGTTCAGATCCAGATCTGATCAAATTTGGGGTAACAAAGAAAGTGACAGATGTTCTTGATAAAAATGGTCTTGCTTATGAAATTTATTCTGACATCAAAGCAAACCCAACCATTGAAAACGTACAGCATGGTGTAGAGGCATTCAAAAAATCCGGTGCAGATTATCTTATCGCAATTGGCGGTGGATCTTCCATGGATACTTCCAAAGCAATCGGAATTATCATTGCAAATCCGGAGTTTGAAGATGTAAGAAGTCTCGAAGGCGTTGCTCCTACAAAGAAACCTTGTGTGCCGATCATTGCAGTTCCAACAACCGCAGGTACAGCAGCAGAGGTTACCATCAACTATGTTATCACAGATGTTGAGAGAAAGAGAAAATTTGTCTGCGTAGATCCACATGATATGCCGATCATCGCAATCGTAGATCCAGATATGATGTCTTCCATGCCAAAGGGATTAACGGCTTCTACCGGTATGGACGCTTTGACACATGCCATTGAAGGATACACAACAAAAGCTGCATGGGAAATGACAGATATGTTCCA